>LULE01000935.1_pt1 | contig 13117 bp, 9 predicted proteins | sample 728231 | NCBI WGS metagenome assembly LULE01 (sample SAMN03860297, study PRJNA289734) | marine metagenome | biome: seawater column; feature: ocean; material: water; isolation source: Red Sea water column Station 192 - depth 10m | place: Saudi Arabia: Red Sea | collected 2011-10-15 | depth 10 m | reverse complement strand
GTTTACCAATTATTGTTAATGATCCAGATAACGATCCTCTCCTGCCAATTCTCACCGTATCTCCAAGTTCATTCTTTGAAGATGGCTCACCAGCCAAACAGTAATTTATTGCATTGTTATTCTGTTTTAACTCATCCAAGACTTTTTCAATGGTTCCATCTTCAGCATCTCCCTCTTCATTGGAAGTAAGCAATATGGATATTTTTTTTCTATTTTTACTAAGATCAATGTCTTTTAAGGCAAATAAAAAAGCAGAGATGCTGCTTTTCATATCCGCTGCACCTCTTGCAGTAATAACATTTTCCTTAATTTCTGCCGCAAAAGGGTCGCAAGACCATGATTCAACCGGCCCAGTAGGCACTACATCGGTATGACCAAGAAAACAAAAATTCTCTCCAGAACCAATTTCCGCATAGAGGTTTTCAACGTTTAAGTAATTAATTCTTTTAGTTGAGAAGCCCAACTCTTTTAGCTCTGGTTCGATTAAATCAAAACATCCCATATCTCTGGGAGTAATAGATTGTATTCGTAATAATTTTTGTGTAAATTCAATCAAGTTCATACAGGCACATTTTATTGTAAAAAAATACAATCTGAAATTTTTCTATTTAAAAAAGAGGAGCATATGACTGAAAGAGTTAACGAAGGAAAATTAAGTATCAGCACATCATTGCACGCTTTATTAGAGCAAGAAATTGCTCCCGATCTCAACCTTGATACTGCAAAATTCTGGCAAGATTTTCAAAAAATTGCAGAAAAATATATTCCTATCAATGAAAATCTATTAAAGAAAAGGGAAGAGTTACAAACAAAAATAGATGAATGGCATTTATCTAATAAGGACTTTGATTTTGATTCATATAAATCTTTTTTAAAAGATATAGGATATTTAGTTGAAGAAGGCGCTGACTTTGAAATTTCTACCGCAAATGTGGATGCAGAGATAGCTAAAATCGCCGGTCCTCAATTAGTAGTCCCTGTAATGAATGCTCGATTTTCTTTAAATGCTGCTAATGCCAGGTGGGGCAGTTTATATGATGCTCTTTATGGAACGGATATGATATCTGAAGATGATGGGGCTGATAGAGGAGGTGCTTACAATCCCGTAAGAGGTGACAAAGTTATCGATTTTTCAAAAAACTTTTTAAACGATTACCTTCCTTTGACTGAAGGTAAATATCAGGATGTTGTTTCTTTTCAAATATCAAATGGAAACTTGGAAATTTCTTTATCAGATCAATCAAAAACCTCTCTAGAAAATGACTCAGCATTTGTTGGTTTTAAAGGCGATGAATCAAATCCCGAAAGCATATTATTGAAAAATAATGATTTACATGTAGAAATCAAAATTGATAGAAATGACTCAGTTGGTTCCACAGATCCTGCAGGAATTAAAGACGTTTTTCTAGAATCTGCCGTAACCACCATTCAGGATCTAGAAGATTCTGTTGCTGCTGTGAATGGCGAAGATAAAACTGATGTTTATAAAAATTGGCTTGGTTTAATGAAAGGAACCCTTGCAGAAACTTTTGAAAAGGGCGGGTCAACCCTTACAAGAAGTCTAAATGAAGATTTATCTTTTTTATCTCCTGATGGAAAACCAATGACGATTGCAGCTAGAAGTCTAATGCTAGTTAGAAACGTTGGTCACTTGATGACTAATCCAGCAGTCTTACTTGACGGTAAAGAAATACCGGAAGGAATAATCGACGCAATGTTCACAATCGCAATAGGTAAGCATGATTTAGATCAAACGGGATCTGTCCAGAATTCTAAAACAGGCAGTATATATATCGTAAAACCTAAGATGCACGGCCCTGAAGAGGTTCAGTTTACATGCGATTTATTTTCTGATGTTGAAAGCGCTCTTGGTTTAGAAAAAAATACCGTGAAGATCGGCATAATGGATGAGGAGAGACGAACAACGGTAAATTTAAAAGAATGCATCAGAGTTGCAAAAGAAAGAGTTATTTTTATCAACACTGGATTTTTAGATAGAACCGGCGATGAGATTCACACAAGCATGGAAGCTGGCCCAATGATAAGAAAGGCAGAAATGAAACAGCAACCTTGGATTTTATCTTATGAGGATTGGAATGTAGACAATGGTTTATCTTCAGGTTTCAAAGGAAAAGCCCAAATTGGAAAAGGTATGTGGCCCATGCCCGATATGATGTTAGATATGTTTAATACTAAAACCATGCATCCAAAAGCAGGAGCAAATTGTGCTTGGGTGCCTTCACCTACTGCAGCAACCTTGCACGCAATGCATTATCACCAAATAAGCGTCTCCTCTGAACAATCAGATTTATTAAAAAGAGAGAGGGCAAGTCTTGATGATATTTTAACAATTCCTTTATTGGAGGATGCAGGGTCGCTTTCAGCCGATGAAATACAGGCAGAATTAGATAATAATGCTCAAGGAATATTAGGCTACGTTGTCCGATGGATTGATCAAGGAATTGGATGCTCTAAAGTTCCTGATATAAATAACATAGGCTTAATGGAGGATAGAGCAACTTGCAGAATATCCAGTCAACATATGGCAAATTGGCTTCATCACGGACTTTGTTCAGAAGAACAAGTTATAGAGACCATGAAAAAAATGGCCTTGGTGGTCGACGAACAAAATGCTGGTGATCCAGAATATGTAAACATGGCGCCTAGTTTCGATGGCGTAGCATTTAAAGCTGCATGCGACCTTGTTATTAAGGGAAGAGTCCAGCCTAGCGGTTACACAGAACCTATTCTCCATGAAAAAAGACAAGAGTTTTTAGGCGGCTAATGAGTAATCCGCTTGATCGCCATTTAGAATGGCTGAATCAACATACGGAAGAGATCATTGATGCTGAAAGGCCAATAATAGACCCTCATCATCATTTATGGCCTGGAGATTCACAATATTTATTGGAAGATCTTTGGGACGATACTTCATCGGGACACAATATAAAGCACACGGTATTCATAGAGTGCACTCAAGAATTTCTTACCTCTGGACCCGACCATCTAAAACCTGTTGGGGAAACAATTTTTGTAAAAAAAATTGCTGATGAGGCAAAAAAAGAACCATCCAAATCACAAATATCAGGAATAGTTTCTCACGCTGATATGACTTTAGGAGAGGGTATTAATGAAGTTTTAGATTTACATTTTCAATATGGAGAATCTTTATTCAAGGGTATTCGTCATGCTGGTGGCTGGGATCCGCATGAAAATATGAGAAATTCTCATCACAGCCCACCAAAAGATATGTATTTAAGCGATGTTTTTAATCAATCTCTTAAGATTCTTGGAGAAAAAGATCTAGTTTTTGAGGCGTGGCAATATCATCATCAGATTAATCAGGTTGCAGAAATTGCTGATAGAAATGAGGACCTCACAATCATTCTCAATCATTTTAGCGGGCCAATAGGAATAGGACCTTATGAGGGTAAGGAAAATGAAATTTTTAAAGTTTGGCAAAAAGATATAAAAGAGCTGTCTAAAAGACCAAATGTATTAGCTAAGCTAGGCGGACTTGCTATGCCAGTAAATGGCTTTAAATTTCATGAGCAAGAAACGCCAGCAACTTCAGACCAAATGGTAGAAAAGCAAAAACGTTATTACCTAGAATGTATAGAATCTTTTGAGCCATCCAGATGTATGTTTGAAAGTAATTTTCCAGTTGATAAGCAATCTATTTCCTATCATGTCTTATGGAATTTTTTTAAGAAAATCTCAGAAAATTTTAGTGAAGATGAAAAAAACAGTATGTTTTACGATTGCGCTAAAAAAGCTTACTCAATCTGATGTTTACTGATTAAAACCTTGTAACTCTGCAGCTTCCTCTCTAACTAGCTCTGGACCGCCAAGAATTTGTCTATTTAATCCAATTCTTTTAAACCAATAATGCAATCCTAAAAGATCTGTAAATCCCATGCCTCCATGTACTTCTGTTGCTTTTTTAGAAACCATTTTTGCAACCTCAGCAATATGTGATTTTGCTTGGCAAGCTTGTAGGCGGGCCTCGTCAGGATCATGATCAAAAGAATGAGCAGCTTGCCATAGCATTGCATAGCAAGGCTCTAAATCAGCAGCCATCTCTGCACACATGTGTTTTACGGCTTGAAATGATCCTATCACACGATTGAATTGCTTTCTTTCTTTTGCATATGAAACTGCTTTCTCAATCATTGTTTCAGAAGCACCTAGTGAGTCTGCTGAGAGAACAATTCTTCCCGCGTCTATAACCTTCTGGATAACAAAAGGATTATTTTCTGTTTCTTGAAGCACCTCAGCTTTAACATTTTTAAGATTAAGTTCTAAATACAATCTAGTTTTATCCACCGTGGTTAGCTGAATAATTTCAAGACCTTTTTCATTTTTATCCACGATAAACATGGTTCCACCCTTATCCGATAAAATAAAGAAATCTGCATTGTCTCCATCTATCACAAAAAGGGCTTTACCCGATGCCTTGCCTTTGTTTAGTTCAATTCCAGAATCTTCTCTTGCAGCAACGTACTCACTGAGACCAACACCAAACTTAATTTCATTTGATGAAATTTTTGGCAGGTATTTATCTTTTTGATCATCATTACCACCAAGACTTAATGCAATAGGAGCCATAACATAAGATCCAGCAAAGGATATTGGTCCTACTCCGGTCCCTAATCCTTGAGCAATGGACACTGCAGATAATAAATCTCCGCCTAAGCCACCATAATTTTCAGGAATTAATAAGCCACTTAATCCAAGATTCATTAAGCCTGATTTAATATCATCATGAAGTTTTTGATCATCTCCATTAGCTATTTTTCGGATCTCATCTACGGATACGTTATCTGATAAAAATTTTTTTACGTAGTCTTGAAACTGATTTTGCTCTTCAGATAGTCCGAAATACATTATGAAGCCTCTTGTACTTTAGGTTCTTTAGGCATTCCAAGCCCTCTTTCAGAAATGATATTTTTCTGTATTTGATTAGTACCTCCTCCGATTATCAGCCCAAGGAAATACATGTAATGAAATTGAAATGATCCGTTTTCTTTTAATCTTGGTGTCTCTTCATATAAGGTTCCTATTTCACCCAGTACATCAATCGCCAAAGCCTCCATTTCATGTCTAAGTTCTGTCCCGACTAGTTTTTGAATCATGCCGCCCAATTTAACATTCTGACCAGGATTTATTTTTGAAGAGAGTAACCTCAAGGAGTGAGCTTGATTAGCCATAACTTTACCCTGAACTTGCATAAGACGATCTCTATACGATGGAATATCTATCAACCTTCTTCCATCGATAGTCTCTTCTTTCATCATATTAATAAGGGTATTGAGTCTATTCATCGTTGCATTAGGATCTGCTAAAGATCCTCTCTCATGTCCTAAAACAGAATTCGCTACCGACCAGCCATCTCCTCTTTTACCCACAATATTTCCCTCGGGAACCGTAACATCAGTAAAGAAAACCTCATTAAATCCAGCATTTAGAGTCATATCTACTAACGGTCTGATCTCAATACCTGGAGTATCCATAGGAATTAAAATAAAGCTTATCCCAGAATGTTTTGGAGCTTGTGGTTCAGTTCTAACTAAGCAAAACATCATAAGCTCACCTTTAGTCTGTAAGCTTGCCAAATCTGAACCGGCATTTGGTTCAGAATATCCCTGACACCAAATCATTTCTCCGTGCAATGTAGGTTGGATATACTGTTGTTTTTGATCCTCGGTTCCCCATTCCAACAGGGTAGGTACTAGCATATCGATTCCTTGACCACCCATACCTCCGGGAATTTTTGCCTTAGAAAATTCTGTAGCAATGATTCTGCTTTTAATAATGTCTGTTTCGCCTCCAAAGCCACCATACTCTTTCGGAATTGCTCTTGCTATGAAGCCTTTCTCAATAAGTATCTTCTGCCATTCGGATCTAGAAATATTTTTACTTGATGTGTTTTCAAAAGAGATACCCTCGTACTCCTTACAAAAATCTATAACTTCGGCTCTAAAATCTTCGTATTCTGGACCATATTCAAGATTCATATAAAACTCCTTTTTCTTGTGATTATTATTCTAATTAGATTTAGTCTTTATTTGTATTATTTTTGCTTTATATTATGCGCCTGCAAAGATTATGAAAAACGCAATATACATATTAAGAATCAAATGTCCCGATACTTATGGAATTGTTGCCAAAGTTTCGACATCTTTAAATGATATGAATATTTTCATTATGGACTCTTCTTTTTTTAGTGATCCTGAAACGAAAACCTATTTCATGAGATTAAAAATATTCTCAAGCAAAGGAGAGATTGAATTCTCTAATTTTTCGAATGCTTTTGAAGAAGCCTGTAGTGATCTAAAGATGGAGTGGACTTTAGAAAATGAGCCCTCGTCACCGAATACATTAATTTTTGTTTCAAAATATGGGCACTGTCTACAAGACCTACTGTACAAAAATAGCATTGATTCTTTGAAAATGAACGTATGCGGGATCGTTTCAAACCATGAAAATTTAAAAACCATTGCAGATAATTATTCAATTCCTTTCTTTTACATTAAAAATAATTCAAAAATAAGAGAAAAAGCTGAAGATGAAATTGAAGGATTAATTAATGATAACAGTATCGAGTTAATGATTTTGGCAAGATATATGCAAATTTTTTCATCTAACTTCTGTTTAAAATATTCAGGTAAAGTTATTAATATTCACCACTCTTTTTTACCCAGTTTTAAGGGAGCAAAACCTTATAAACAGGCATATGAAAAAGGAGTGAAAATAATGGGCGCTACGGCCCATTACATTACTGAAGAATTAGATGCTGGACCTATTATTGAGCAGACTGTTGAGAGGGTTGATCATTCGCAGAGTCCAGAAGAACTCGAGCTCATTGGTCAGGATATTGAATCCATTACTCTTACAAGAGCCGTTAAAAAGCATTTAGAAGGGAAGGTTTTTATAAACGATAAAAAAACTGTTGTCTTTGATTAATTTAAAGCTTTATCTAAATCGTTTATTAAATCATCTGCTGATTCAATTCCAACCGACAATCTAACAAGTCCATCAGTAATACCAATCTGATCTCTAACTTCTTTTGATATGGATGCATGAGTCATTAAAGCAGGATGTTCAATTAAACTCTCAACTCCACCAAGGCTTTCAGCGAGGGTAAAAAGTGATGTCTTTTCTAAAAAGTTTTTAGAAGCCTTGAGTCCATCTTTTATCTCCACAGAAATCATTCCTCCAAAAAAATCCATCTGTTTTTTAGCAACAGTATGCTGAGGATGACTTTCTAAGCCTGGATAAATAACTTTTGAGATCTTAGGGTGGGATTCTAAAAAATCAGCAATTTTTTCGGCATTTGAAGAATGTCTTTCCATTCTAAGGGCAAGAGTTTTAAGACTCCTCAATGCAAGGTAACTGTCAAAAGGGCTGCTTATAGGTCCCAAAGAGTTATGTATATTCGAAAGTCTTTTGGAATTATCTGTCTCAGCATCCTTCATAACCAAAACACCCATGATCACATCCGAATGACCGCATAAGTATTTTGTTGCTGAATGGATTACATAATCGAAACCTTTGGTAAGAGGTCTTTGTATGTAGGGCGAGCAAAAAGTATTATCTGCTACGGTAATGATATTTTTAGATCTTGCAAAATCAGCTAATTTTTCGAGATCAATAATCTTTAACAGGGGATTAGTAGGTGTCTCCGCAAATAGCATTTTTGTATTAGGCTTAATAGAGGCTTCGATATTTTCCTCTTTCGACATATCTACGTACGAAATCTCAATACCTTGAGAAATGCTTTTAATTTCATTGAATAGTCTTACGGTTCCTCCGTAGAGATCATCCATCGCAATGATATGATCACCAGGTTGCAATAATTCTACACAAGCTGAAATTGCAGCAACTCCAGAAGAAAAAGCATGTGCTTTCTCACCTTCTTCTAAGCTGGCTACGCAAACCTCAAAGGCATGACGGGTTGGATTAGAAGTTCTAGAGTAATCATATCCTTTGTGTTCGCCAGGACTTTCCTGAGCATAAGTAGAGGTAGTATATATTGGAGGAATTACTGCACCTGTTACCGGATCAGGATCCTGACCAACATGAATAGCCTTTGTCTCAAAATCTAAATCTTTATTTTTCATTATAAATTTTCACTTAACCAAGCATTATTAAAAGCCTTAGATAAATATTTATTTCCAGTATCACAAATTAAAGAAACAACAGTTTTGTGACTTTTCTGTCTCTTGCAGTAATCCACCGCAGCTTTAACTAGAGTCCCGCAAGAGGAGCCGGCTAGTATACCTTCCTTTTTTAAAAGAAGATTAACCATTTCAAAAGCTTCTTTGTCTGAAACATAGATGCCTTCATCAATTACACTTAAGTCCAGGTTATCCGGAATGTAATCCTCACCAATTCCCTCAACAAGCCACTGTCCACCTGAATATTCAAAGGTTCCATGATTTACAGCATCTGCAACAACAGAACCTTCTGGATCAGCGACAATAATATCTATCTCTGGATTCTGACTTTTTAAATATCTTCCTATCCCGCTGATGGTTCCACCTGTCCCAACGCCTGCAACAAAAGCATCTACTTTTTGATTTGTTTGATCCCATATTTCTGGTCCTGTTGTTGTTTCGTGTATGTATGGATTTGCAGGATTAGAAAATTGGTTTGCAAAAAAAGAATTTGGTGTATCTTCAACTAATTTTGCTGCAACTTCAGTGTAATACTCTGGATCTCCTTTTTGAACATCTGAGCGAGTTAGAATGATCTCAATTCCCATTGCTCTTAAATGAGCCAATTTTTCTTCACTCATCTTATCTGGGATAACTAAAATAAGTTTATATCCCTTCAAAATTGCAGGAAGAGCCAATCCCAAGCCTGTATTTCCCGCAGTACATTCAATAATTGTTCCTCCGGGTTTTAAAAGACCGTTTTCTTCAGCAGATTCTATTATGCTTTTCCCAACTCTATCCTTGATAGAGCCTCCTGGATTTAGGTTTTCCAATTTTAAAAAAAGGTCACATTTTCCAGTGTCAATATTATTGACCTTAACCATAGGAGTATTTCCTATGCTTTCTAAAATATCATTGTGTAGATTCATCTTCCTTGATAGTTTTTTTTCTATTGTATTTACTTTTGTCTTTAAAAACCTTTGGTTTATTAAATTTATAGAGGTTTTTTGCGACAGGGTTTTTTTTGGATTTTTTCTTTTCTGTAGGCACGACTTTATGAAAGACGCAAGTAAGCTTCTTCTTTTAGAAGCCAGATTCTATCTTGCCCCCAAACATAAAAAGGATTTGAGCCATCTTCATTAGTTAATTTATAACTTGGCACTCCCCAACAATTACCTGAATACATATCTTTAAGATTATCCGATAACACTTTTTTCCATTCTTCTGTATCAAGATGAGGCTCCAACTGATCCCAGTTGATATTTAACTTTTCAGCTATAGCTTTCAATTTATCAATCTCACCTATGTTAATTCCTTGATTAAAAGAAGCATCCATCAATAGAGCTATGTACTCAAAACCTTTTCCTAAAGAATCAATAACCGGAAAGAGAGAATAAGCTCTTCTGGCTGGTTGACCTAGAGGCGAATAAATTTTATCGATCTCTTGCTCGTACCTTCTTCCTTCTCTAGCTGCATCAGAAATTATGTATTTGGCTTTATATAAAGGAATATACATTTCTCTCATCAGCATAGGAAGGACAGGGCGCGTAATGAGATTTAAATTATATTTAGCAGCAAAATCTCTTGTTCTATTAATGCTCACATACGTGTAGGGACTATTTAAAGATGGAAAAAAATGTAAATTTAATTTTTTTTCTGAAGTAATTTCAGCAGGGGCAGTTAATGCAGGTGAAATGATGTAGTCGTTAAAATTTTCTTTATTTAATTTAAGATCTATCAGCCTATCTTCTAGATGATTGAGCCTATCGAGGCCCCAATAATTTTCTCCTTCATAATGAAAGGCGGATCCAAAATAATAGCCGACTTTATCTCGTACCATATTTCCTTCTTTAAGAGCTTTTTGAATTTCTGTGTCCGATAATTCATTATTTGACAGTTCGTTGGACATTTCATTTTTATCTCCCCATATAACCTTGGCAATTTCTAAGGCGTTAGGGATGAATTCTTTTTTGTCACTTTTGATTAGAACTGAATTTGCTTGTTGAACGAGTTTATTATCTGGATAGGTATCTTTGTGATAATGCACGTCGTAATACGGTCCAATTCTTCTTGCATCATTTAAACAATGAACGTCATACATGCTGGGTTCATGAACTGTCTCAGAGACATCATCGCCAACTAATATTGGGGTAACTTCAACGTTAAATCTTTTGCTTATTTCTCCTGCATAAGATGCAGTTAAATACGAGTAGGGGTCATCTACTTTATGAAAATATAAAACTTCATGAGGACGATTTTCTTTAGCTCTTGTTTCTTCAGCTTTTAGTCTTTGATCAAGAAAAGCCTGTTTATCCGCAAAACCCATCATGTTGCGATTTCGCACTGGAGCTGCAATAGTCGATCTGTTAAAAAATTTCAAAAGGGTTTTTAACATTAAAATCTTACATTGCCCGATTGGATGCTTTTGTATAACTCTTCGTTAATTTCTTCGTATTTATCGCCATTTAAAAAATACACCGGATCTTGAGATTTAGATGGATCAAAACCTAATTTTTTCAAGTCTTCTTTTTGATGCTTAAAGGTTCCAGTCGTTTGCATTTCCTTTGTTAAGCGTAAAAAGTAGGGTTTCTGAAAACCGTTAAGATTTTTTTCTACGTGGTCTGCAAATGAAGATAGATTAAAGCTTTCGCTTACATTCATCTGGGCCATGCCAGCTCGTCCTTCGGTATTATCAACTTGAACTCCGTAAACATTAGCATCAAGAACACCTTCAGCTTTATTAACTATTGCTGCTACTTCCATGGTTGAAACATTCTCTCCCTTCCATCTAAAAGTATCGCCAACTCTATCGGCAAAAGACAACCAATTGTTTTCATGAAGGGTTAACAGATCTCCACTGTTAAAGTATCTGTCTCCATCCTTAAAGCAATCTGTTAGAATTTTCTTTTGAGAAGCTTGCGAATCTAGGTAACCGTCAAAAGAAGCTAATTTTGAAATTTCACTGATATAAAGACCAGTTTCACCAACGTTAACCTTTTCACAACGACCTTCTTCATTTCTTATTAATTCACCGCTTTCTAAATCACATTTAACGATCTTATCAGCTGATCTATGCCTACCGATCATGCCAGGCCTACCAGCTCTGTTTATAAAGCCAGTCACGCCTTCTGTAGCACCATAAATTTCCCTTATTTCAGGAATCTGAAATCTTTCTTGGAATTTTTCCCAAATATCCGGTCTTAGACCGTTTCCAGAAATTCTTCTTATTTTATGACCTTTCTCCTCAGGAACTTCTTTAGAGTTCAAAAGATATCTACAAAGTTCTCCGACATATGGAAAAATCGTAGCTTCGTATTTTTGTATATCTGACCAAAAATCAGAGGCTGAAAATTTTTCTTTTATCACAATTGCATTGCCAGCCCTTAAAGAAGCTGCCCAACAATATAGAAGACCAGTTGCATGATAGAGCGGTAGGGTATTGTAGAGAACATCGCTCTGTTTAAAATTAAAACCTAAAAATTGACCAAAATAAGTCATTCGAACAGCTCTTTCATTTGTAATCAGGGCTGCTTTCGGTAAGCCTGTTGTTCCAGATGTATACATATACATACATGCTTCTTTGAATGTCGTAGTTACTTCATCGCAAGGAGTCGAATTTTTTTCTAAGCTTTCTAAATCTTGGATATCTGATGGAACTTGCTCTTGATCGTCTATTCCTACAATAATTAAATTTCCTCTTTCTTCATCTGTGAGAGAAGAATTAAATTTATCAAGGTGCGAAGCACCGATGAATATAGCTTTAGCATTTGCCACGTTCAAAACGTGTCTTAAACCTTCACCTCTGACAGTCGTATTTATTAATGCAGCTATAGTTCCTGACTTAACAGCAGCCAAAATCAACAAAAGATACTCGATTCGGTTATCCATTAATAGAGCAAAAGAATCTCCTTTGTTTAAGCCCAGAGATCTAATCACTCCAGAGTAACTATCGATTTTGTCTGAAGCTTGTTTCCAAGTAAGAACTTCTTCTTTGAATAGAAATGCGTTTTCGTTTGGATACTTTTTAATGTTCCATTTAACAAACGTGTAAAGGTTAAGTGGGGATTTTTCACCCCAATAAAGAATAAAGCGAGGGAGGGCAGTTACGTAATAATAAATATCCTCAAATATTCCATGAAATTTCCAATATAAGTTCTCCATTTTTATCCCCTAATTTTCAATTTAAACCGCGTTTTCTCAGCAAAGAACTCACGTTTGGCTCCTCACCTCTAAATTTTTTATATTGATTCATCAAATCAACTGAGTTACCTGAACTATAAACAAAATCTTCTAGTTTTTCAGCATATTCACTGTCATATAATCCTTCTTTATCAAATATCTCAAAAGCATGAGAGTCAAGAACTTCAGACCACATATAACTGTAATAACCCGCAGCATAACCTCCAGCAAAAATATGACCAAAATAGGTGCTTCCATACCTACTATCTATTTCGACTGGCTTTCCAATTTCTTTGAAAAGAGTTTGCTCAAATTCTTCTGTGTTCTCTACTGGTGATTCAATTGTGTGCCAAGCAAGATCCAACATTGAAGCTATCATGTATTCAGTGGTAGCAAATCCTTGATTAAAAGTGCCAGCAGATGACATTTTTTCTAGCAATCTTTTTGGAATAGGTTTGCCGGTTTCAAAATGCTTTGCAAATTCGGCTAAAAAATCAGAATGTCTTATCCAATTTTCCATTAATTGAGAGGGAAACTCGACATAATCCCTTGTGACACTTGTTCCTGATAGATAAGGGTAATCCACATCCGAAAGTAATCCATGTAAGGCATGACCGAATTCATGAAACAGAGTCTCGGCATGCTCAAAGGTTAGAAATGCTTTTTCACCATCATTGGGTTTTGCAAAATTACAAACATTCAAAACAATAGGTCTAACTCTTCCATCGAAATTGCTTTGATCTCTAAAAGTGTTCATCCAAGCACCACCTTGCTTAGAT
>LULE01001928.1_pt1 | contig 13143 bp, 13 predicted proteins | sample 728231 | NCBI WGS metagenome assembly LULE01 (sample SAMN03860297, study PRJNA289734) | marine metagenome | biome: seawater column; feature: ocean; material: water; isolation source: Red Sea water column Station 192 - depth 10m | place: Saudi Arabia: Red Sea | collected 2011-10-15 | depth 10 m | reverse complement strand
ATAAGATCCTGTGAAGTAAGTATTGATTTATTTTGTTTATCAAAATCAAGATACGTTGACGTATTACCTTGTGGATCTAAATCAATAATTAGTGTTTTTATTCCATTATTCGAATATATTTTTGCAACATTTATAACAATAGTGGTTTTTCCAACACCGCCCTTTTGACATAATATGGATAAAGATTTCACATATCAGTTATAACATCTATATAACGAAAATTATTTTTATTTATGAGAAACTTTTCTTGTTTCACGTGAAACATTGTATTAAATATTTCTGATGATTTAGAGCTAGATGAGACAAATATGATTAGATTGTTATCTTTTAGTTGTTTTTTTTCTAACGTTTTCAGAATATTAGAGGTTGAAACATAGCACCTCATTACGATTATTGAGTTTTTTGCCTCTTTTAGAATTGTTTTTGCATCTTTTTTTGTAGGTTTAGCATTGTTCAAATTTAAAATTTTTACTAATCTTTCCAGTTCATATATTCTTTTTTGTTTGTTGTCTACTAATGAAACTTTTGTTTTGTTTACAATTGAGATGGGTATGCCCGGTATTCCAGCTCCTGTCCCAAGGTCAATAATTTCACATTCATTTAAATTTTTGAATTTTTTAATTAATTTTGCAAAATAAAGTGAGTGAATTATAAATTCATCCCAAATAAATTGATCTGTTTTTTTACTAATTAAACCGGTTTTTATGGCAGTATTTTTTAGCCATTCATGATATTCAAATAATTTATCTTGATGTTTTTTAAAGTCGTCTAAACCCCACTCTGGTATCTGGGGTTCAAAATTCATTCTTCTTCGTTGCTACTAGATGCAAAAACTACTGATCTGTATGGCTCTCTGCCTTCAGAATATGATCTAATTCCATCTATTTCTGCAACAGCATCGTGAAGAGTCTTTCTGTCTACAGAGTTCATTGGTTCGAGCATAACTTCCTGTTTGTCCTCTAATATTTGTTTAGTAAGTCTCTCAGCATAAATTGTTAGAGCCTCTTTCCTTTTTAAAGCATAATCTGCAACATCAAGCCTTAGTCTCGTTCCAGCACCTGTTTTTCTTTGAACTGCTGTTCGTGTTAGTTCATGAAGTGACCGAATAATAATTCCCTTTTCCCCTACAAGGGCTTCGGTTTGTTCTCCTTTAACGTTTACAACAAGATTTTTATCTTCAACTTCCCCTTCAACTTTTCCATCAAGGCCAAAAGATTCAATTAGTCCTTGTAAAAAGTCAACTGATACCTTTAATTGTTCATTGGGGTCTGCTTCAACCCTTGGTTTTTTTGGCTCATAGCTTCTTTTTTCTCTTTTTCTATTGTCTCTTTTGTTCCTTTGTTTGTATTGTCTTGAGTTATTGTTTTTAAACCCAGATCTAACCGAGATTCTTACAAGGGCTTTTGTCCCTCCGACCCCAAAAACTCCGCCTTCAGGTTCGCGTAAAATACTTATGTTGGCTTCAGTTGCATCCTCTAAATTAAGCTCTTTCAAACCTGCTTTAATTGCATCATCAATGGTTTTTGCTTCAACCTCTACCCATTTGTCTGACATTATTTTCTCCTTCTTTTTTTTCTTTTTTTGCGAGGGTCTTCTTGCTGCTTGGTTTCTGGTGTTTCCTCGTTCTCTTCATTATCTTTTTCAGTTTTGTCACTTGTTTCCTCTTTATCTTCTATACGAATAATTAAGGCTTGTTGACCAATTCTGAAAATATTTCCTGTTAAGAAATATACGACAAGACCTGAAGGCAAAGTCCATGAAATGAACCCGAAAAATATTGGCATAACCTTTCCAATCATTTGCATTTGCTGTGCTTGTGGATTGTCGCTTTTTCCTTGTTTCTTTGTAATTTGTTGTTGTTGAAATAGTGCGGTTGCAACAACCATTAAAATAAGAACAATGTATGGAACTCTTTCTACCCACCCTGATATTTCAGATGCAGGTATTTGAAGATCCATGTTAAAGAAAAGAATGTTTATATTGTTTTCTAGATCTGAAAATAAAGATTCAGATTTTGGTATAAACAAGAGCGGTTCTCTCAACACTCTAAACAAAGCAAACCAAACTGGCATTTGTACCAATAAAGGAACAACGCAACCAAGCGGGTTGATTCCTTTTTCTTTGTAAAAAGCTGCTATTTCTTTGTTTAATTCTTCTTTATTGTCTTTATGTTTTTTCTGTAACTTCTTTAGCTCTGGTTGAACATCTTGCATTCTTTTGGTAGACCTTGTTTGTCTAAGAGTTAATGGGAAAATAATTATATTAATTATGACCGTCAAAATGGCTATGGAAATCCCATATGAGGGGACATATCCGTAAACAAATGAAAGCAAAAAGCCAATAGCTAGTGCAAAAGGTTCAATTATTGCCAATTTTTACCAAACTTTCTATATACGGGATTACACTTATAAACCCTTTCTATAAAAACAGGGAAAGTCCTAATTAAACCTTTATTTTCAAAGCTTTCTCTTATCGCGTTCGAACAGGTTGGGTAATATAAACAATTTCCCTGACCAATGCCAAAGAGCCCGAGCAGTGAACGAAACACTGTAAACAAAATGTTTGTTATCTTCATTTTTTAATTAGTTTGGGATGAGAAGAAATTATTTTTTGTATTTCTAAAATCTTTAAATTCAAGTTTTTTTTTGATCCAATAATATAAATATCAAAACTTTCTTTATCTTCTAAACCCCTAACTGCCTCTTTAATCCTTCTTTTAAATTTATTACGTTCTACTGCGGTTGTCTGCTTACTTGAGATGCTTATACCAAGTCTTGAAACTTTTTCTTGGTTTTTCTCTATATAAACCCTTAATCCTTTTTCAGTAAAACAATTTGTTTCTTTTTTCAGTCTGAAAAAATCATTTTTCTTATTCAGTGCAGTAAATCTAACCAATTAGCTTATGCAGAAAGTGTTTTTCTACCTTTTCTTCTTCTTCTTTTAAGAATTTCTCTGCCAGCTCTGGTGCTCATTCTCGATCTAAAACCGTGTTTTCTACTTCTTTTTCTATTACTAGGTTGATAAGTTCTTTTCATTTTTCTTCCTGTTTAAACACAATATATTAAAAAATTATTTAAACAAAGTAAATTAATATTTAATTTAAAAGTTCGCGAAAACAAAACCATCTTCGCGAAAACAAAACTAACTAGGTTTTATAATCTGAAATTCACTTATTATTTTTCTTATTATTTCCTCTAATAAACTCAACAATCGTTGGGTTTTTAGTTGGTGTGTGTTTGTTTTCTAAAAATTAATATGTTTTTACCACTCTATGATTTCCGAAGGGGTTTTATTAGATTGTTCAGAATGAGTAATTTACTTAAAGAGTTTAAATCTGAAATACACAAACTAGATTTATCTAAAACTGAAAGATATTGGTTAGAACAAGTAAATTTTGAAATTGACAATGAGTCTTTAAGTATTTTCGTGGGATCAGACTTTGTAAAATCATCAATTGAGAAAAAACTATATAAAAAAATCAAAAAAACATTCAACATAAGCACGGGATTTAAAGAATGTGTTTTTGTTTTGGATAAGAATATGAAAAAAGACTTTCAAGCCTATGAATTTGAAGAAAAAAATGAAGATCTATTAAAAAATCGAGAAGAGATAAAAAAAGTTCAGCCTGATTTATCTGTTTTTGACGAGATGTTTGTCGGCTCCTCTAATAATCTTTCAGTAACGGCAGCAAAAAATGTTGTTAAAGATCCTGGTGGGCGTTTTAACCCTCTTTTTGTTTATGGATCTCCGGGGGTTGGTAAAACACACCTTCTAAAAACTATTGAAAAAGCTCACCCCTCTTCTTTTTATATTGATTCTGAATCTTTTTTAGATTCATATATTCAAGGAATAAAAAATAAAGATATAGATATATTTAAATCAAAAATAAGGTCTGTCGAAATTTTACTAGTAGATGATATTCAGTTTTTTATGGGTAAAAAGGGTGTTTCAGAGGAGCTTTTCCACACTATTAATTATTTTTTAAACAATCAGAAAGCGGTTATTTTGGTTTCAGATCAAAAACCAAATAAACTTTTAGGCTTTCCGGATCGCCTAATTTCAAGAATTTTAAACGGTTTAGTTACTGACATTGAAAAACCTGATGAAGAAATGTTTCTTAAAGCAATTGAGAAAGCAAATGTTGAACAGGGCGGTTATTTACTTTCTAAGGAAGAGATTAAAAAAATAAGTGGGTTAAGAGTCGATAGTTTTAGAGATATAAACGGAATCGTTAACCAACTCTTAATAAATAAACAAACAGGAAAGGGTAATTTCGATTATATTAAGGAGTTGATTTCTGTTTCTAAGTCGGGATTTGTAGAGTCTGTTGGTCCTGATCAAATATTAGATTACGTTTCAAAAGTTTTTCAAGTTGATAAAAACCTCATATCTTCAAAAAACAGAACATCGAAGGTTAATGAGTCTAGGAGGCTTTTTGCATAGGCTTTTTGCATCTCTGGCAAGGAAACATACAGATCTATCATTAAACCAGATAGGTTTATATCTTGGTGGTAGAAGTCACTCTACGGTTTTAAGCTATATTGATAAATCTAAAGACTCACCTTTAGTTATCAAAGAAATAAACAATTTCGACAGTTCACTCTCAATAAAAGAGGTTGGTTGATTCTTTGTCGGTTTTGTTGTCTTTTTGCTCCTCTAAAATCCTTTTTGTAAATTGGTTTTTTTTCTATTTATACATGTCAGACGTTCTTATTACTATTAAATTTATAAAAGATTAAATATGAAGTTTAAAACACAAACAAGCGTATTAAAGGAAGTAGTTTCTTCTGTTTCTCGAGTTGTTAATCCCAGACCTTCAACACCTGCCCTAACAGGTCTTTATCTTCACGCTTCAGACGGTTTTCTAGAGGTTATAGGTTCTGATCTGGATATAACTATTAAGTCAAAGATAACCGTTGACGTAGATGTTGAAGGAAAGTGTCTTGTTAATTCAAATAAACTATCAGAAATTGTAAGAAAACTTCCCGAGGGAGAGGTTGTCTTTTCTGATGTAGGAAGTGAATTAAAAATAGAAACCAAATCATTAGACTTCACCTTAAGAAAACTAGAAGACCAGGATTACCCAGAAGCTTTTTTAAAAAAACATGAAAAAGACGACCAAACACAAGAGGTACTGGTTTCTGAGTTGTTTGATTCACTAAAAAACGTTGGTATTGCTTCTACTCCAGAGGGTGGAACAGTTACCGACTAGCAACACAACAAATTAGCAACTTCCCAATTAATGATGTGGGAATTATTTCATTTAAATCGTTAAGTGAAGTCATCAGGCTTTTTGAAAACGAAGAAGAAACACTGAACATTAACTCAAACGAAAAAGACCTTTATTTTTTTAATGAGAAATATTTTGCTTCATTACGAAAAGTCGAAGGAACTTTTCCAGAATATCAAAACCTTTTTCCTAAAGAAACACTGTTTACAGCAGAGATTGACAAGAAAGAAATATTAGAAAGTCTTGATCGCTCTACTGTCGTTGCTGAGGGGTATATACCCGTAACCTTTATTTTTGAAAACAACGAAAAATTAACAATCACCACACTTAATAAAGACGTTGGTGGTGGAAACGAAAGCTTAAATATAAAAATTCTTGGTGTTGAAACAGGGGATATAAACGGCTTTCAAATGTCTTTCAATCCGAATTACTTAATTCAAGGCATCGAAGTTTTAGAAGGCAACAAGGTTTACATTAGATTCTCTGGAAACGAAAAACCGGTAGTAGTACAAGGAGAATCAGAGAACTATAAATATCTCTTAATGCCAGTAAGAGCCTCGTGAAACAAGCAAGTGGACCTGAAAAAATAAACATTGAAGAAAACAGTGTTGGAATAAATTTTAAAAAATCAGAACAAGTTAAAAAACACCTTAATAACTCTTCCTACCCCTGGAAGGACGAAATATCTTCAGGACCAGTAATTAATGACAACCTTGTAATTTATGTGGATTCAAAAAGACTAAAAGACATAATCGAACTGGAGTCTCTAAAAATAATCAACAATATAGAAAAAAAGCTTGGATTTTCGGTGAATTCTATACGTGTTGAATTGCAAAATAGCCAACAATAATAACGTATTTCTACTAAAATAAGAGTTCAGCAAGGGGCTGTACTTAATATAAAAAAGAAGCGTATCTTAGGAGATCCGTGCCAAAAAAAGATTCAAAAAGTTATGATTCTAAAGACATAAAGGTCTTAGAAGGTCTAGAAGCGGTAAGAAAAAGACCAGCAATGTATATTGGTTCGACCGGACCAAACGGCCTCCACCACCTAATTTGGGAAGTTGTGGACAACTCTGTTGATGAGGCAATGGCTGGAAGATGTACTCAAATTGATGTAATGCTTGAAAAAAACGGCTCAGTCACAGTAAAAGACAATGGAAGCGGAATACCCGTAAAGCCCCACCCTAAAACAAAAAAATCTGCCCTAACAACCGTCTTAACAACACTACATGCTGGAGGAAAGTTTGAGTCAGGAGCCTACACAGTAAGCGGTGGTCTACATGGAGTTGGTATTTCGGTAGTAAACGCACTTTCTGTTTTTGTGAAGGTTGAAGTAGAAAGGGACGGACATGTATGGAATCAAAATTTTGATTACGGAAAGCCCACTTCAAAAATTAAAAAAGGAAAAGCCTCCAAAAAAACAGGAACAAAAATAAACTTCTTGGCTGATCCAGAAATATTTGATGAAACACAGGTTTTCGAATACAACATTGTTTCGGAAAGATTGAGACAAACAGCATTTTTAAACAAAGGCCTCAAGATTAACCTAACTGACAACAGAGTAAAACCAGCAACAAAAGAACAGTTCTTTTATAAAGGTGGTTTAGTTGATTTTGTTGATTATTTAAATGAGGGGTTTGAGGTTCTTCATGAAAAAACAATTTCATTTTCAGATCAAAGCAAGGACTCAGAAATAGAAGTTGCAATGCAGTGGAAAAACGAAGACGACGTAAATATAAAAAGCTTTGCAAACAACATACATACTCTTGAAGGAGGAACTCACGAAGAAGGTCTTAGAACAGCAGTTACTAAAGCAATAAACGATTTTGCTAAATCTAGAAATCTTCACTCTGATATTTCTTTAACAGGCGATGATATAAGAGAAGGCTTAACAGGTGTTGTTTCTGTAAGGGTGAAAGAACCACAATTTGAAGGCCAAACAAAAACAAAACTTGGGAACACCGAAATGAAATCTAAAGTACAAGTATTAGTAAACCAAGAATTTCCAAAATGGCTTTCAAAAAATACAAAAGAAGGACGAGCTATTGTCGAGAGGTGCGCTATTGCGGCAAAAGCAAGAATGAGTGCAAAGAAAGCAAGAGAGCTCACAAAGAGAAAAAGCATACTTGAAACAGCAGGCCTTCCAGGAAAGCTGGCAGACTGTTCTTCAACGGACCCATCAGAAAGTGAATTATTTATTGTAGAGGGAGATTCTGCTGCTGGTCCCGCCAAGCAAGCAAGAGACTCAAGAACGCAAGCAATTCTTCCAATTAGGGGAAAAATTATTAATGTGCAAAAAGTTACAGAAAACAGAGCTTTACAAAATGAAGAAATAAGTTCTCTTATCAAGGCAATTGGGACAGGAATAAAAGCAGAATATAAGGGTGAAGAATCAAGATATGACAAAATTATATTTTTAACAGATGCTGACGTTGATGGTGCTCATATTAGAACCCTATTGTTAACATTCTTTTTTAAATTTATGCCAGGGCTCATCAAAGAAGGAAAGGTTTGGATCTCCGAACCTCCTCTTTATAGAGCTAAGTCTTCTGGTTCAATAAATTATTTGAAAGACGATCAAGCCCTTGAAAATTTTAAAAAAGAAAACAAAAATAAGAAATTTGATATCAGCAGGTTCAAAGGTCTCGGAGAAATGAACGCAGGAGAGCTTTGGGACACTGCAATGAATCCAGAAAGTAGAACTCTTATAAAAGTAAGCATTGCTGATGGAAAGGCTGCTGAAGCTAAAGCAGCAAATATGTTTGAAATACAAGAAACCAGCAGCAAAGAAACCAGCAGCAAAGAAACCAGCAGCAAAGAAACCAGCAGCAAAGAAACCAGCAGCAAAGAAACCAGCAGCTAAGAAATCGAAAACCGCTACTGCTACAAAGAAAAAACCAACAATTAAATCTGATACATCAAACGGTTCAATTGCTGTCGAAGATGAAATCTCTAAGTCATTCTTAGATTATGCTATGTCGGTTATTGTTTCCAGAGCTCTTCCAGATGTAAAGGATGGATTAAAACCAGTACAAAGAAGAATTTTATATTCAATGTATGAAACAGGAATTAGACCAACAGGGCCTTTCAGAAAGTGTTCAAAGGTTGTTGGTGATGTTATGGGTAATTATCATCCACATGGAAACGACGCTATATACGGAACCTTAGTAAGGTTGGGACAAAACTTTAGCACTAGATACCCCTTGATTGAACCACAGGGTAACTTTGGAACCCCCGATGACCCACCTGCTGCTATGAGGTATACAGAGTCTCGAATGTCTTCTCTATCCTCACAGTTACTAGATGGAATTGATGAAGAGACAGTAGACTTTGAGCCTAATTATTCGGGGGAGACAAGCGAACCAAAAGTATTACCAGGAAGATTTCCAAACCTTTTAATTAATGGAGCCGAGGGTATCGCAGTTGCTATGGCAACAAATATGCCACCCTACAATCTGAAAGAGATTACAGAGGCCGTTAAATTTACATTAAAAACAAAAGATCCGAAACCACGAGATTATTTAAAAATAATAAAAGGTCCAGATTTTCCTACAGGAGGATTAATTGTAGATACTCCGACGATAAAAGAAGCAATACTTAAGGGCAGAGGGTCTATAAAGCTTCGAGCTGTTGCAGACGTAGAAGAATTAGGAAAAGGCAGATCTGCAATTATTGTTAAAGAGCTTCCCTATCAGGCTTCAATTGACAGAATTATGGAAAAAATAGCGTCCTTAGTACAGGACAAAAAATTGACCGGGGTCTCAGACTTAAGGAATGAAAGTAGTGACAGAAATGGAACCAGACTCGTTGTTGAGTTAAAGAGAGACGCCGTACCACAAGTTGTATTAAATGATCTTTTTAAATTTACACAACTTCAAGATACTTTTTCAGTTAATTCAGTAGCCCTCGTTGAAGGAGTACCAAAAGTATTATCGGTTCCTGAACTTATTAGGTACTACATTGATCATCAAATAGATGTAATTCAAAGAAGATCTAAATACAGACTTGAAAAGGCAAAAGCACGGTTACACATCGTTGACGGCTTATTACTTGCATTGAATAAAATCGATCAAATAATAAAAGTGATTAAATCTTCCAAAGATGTGGAGGCAGCAAGAAAATCACTGATGAGTAAATTTAAATTATCAGAAATTCAGGCAACACACATCCTTGATATGCCCCTAAGAAGGTTGACTGCATTGGAAAAAGAAAAGCTCGAAGATGAAAAGAAAGAACTCAAAGAAACAATTAAAGACCTTACGGCAATATTAAAAAGTAGAGCAAAACAAAATCAAATACTTATTGAAGAGCTTGATGCAATAACAGACAAGTTTGGTGATGAAAGAAGATCCAGAATTGTTCCAGATGTTGGAGAGGTAAAAATTGAAGATTTAATTGAAGACGAGGAAATTATTGTTTCCATCTCATCTGAAGGTTATATAAAATCAGTTCCCTCAACCTCCTATAAAAAACAAGGTAGAGGAGGTAAGGGTGTTAAAGCAGCTTCTTCAGAGGAAGACGTAATTGAGCACCTCCTTTCAACATCTGTTCACTCTTATTTACTTTTCTTTACAGACAACGGAAAAGTATATAGAGCCAAGGCACATGAAATTCCAAAAACAAATAGGACTGCAAAAGGATCTTTAATTCACAATGTACTTTCAATGGGACAAGATGAAAAAGTTCAGGCAATAATTGACACAAGGGACTATGAAACAGAAAAATTCTTATTAATAATGACTGAGAAAGGAACGGTAAAAAAATCAAAATTTAAAGATTTTGATTCAAACTATAAATCATTACAAGCCATAAAGCTAAAGGATGGTGACAAAGTTGTTTCTGTAAAAACAACGTCTGGGAAAGAAGACATAATACTTGTTTCCCAGAAGGGACAAGCAATAAGATTTGATGAAAACAATCTCAAAGCCCAAGGTAGATCAGCAATGGGAGTTAGAGGAATAAAACTTCGTGAAGGAGACAAGGTTGTAGGTGCAGCAACATCCAGAGAGGAAACACTCTTATTTATTACGGCCAAAGGGTATGGAAAGCGTACAAAATTAGATGAATTCAGAAGAGCTGGAAGAGGAGGACTCGGAGTCAAGGCTCTTAAGGTTACGGAAGCCAAAGGAGATTTAATTGGCGCAGGACCCGTTGATGAAGATACAGAGGTTATGCTTATGAGTACTGGTGGAACAGCAATAAGATGTGCTGTAAAACAAATAAAACAAATGAGTAGAGTTGCTCAAGGAGTAAAGGTTATGAAGCTTTCAAAAGAAGAAGAAATATCTGCTTTTATTCCAATTAAAAATGAATCGTAATGGTAAGAGTAAACAGAGTTAGAAGAATTATAAGAAAGGTTGATCCTTGGACCGTCTTAAAAGTTTCTTTTGTCTTCAATTTTATTATTTCGTTAACAATTGTTCTTGGATTTTCAATTTTATGGGTTTTACTTGTAAATGCTGGGGTTCCTCAAGGACTTGAAGAAATTGCAAGAAGACTAGCACTACTAGACGACAATGCATCTCTAGTTGGCAATGTAGAAACTTTATTTTCTAGTGTCTTATTTTTTGCAACTGTATATTTATTAACTCAAACAGCAATAGCAACTCTAGGAGCATTCTTTTATAACCTAATTTCAGATTTGGTTGGTGGAATCGAGGTAATAGTACTAGAGGAGTCATATAACGAAACTGGCTCAAAACCTAGCAGTGATAACGCCAGGAATGAAAACACAGAAACTGCAGCAATGCCTGTTGCAAAAACGTTGGGAAGATTTAAGAGACAAAAAAACAGAAATGACGATTTTATGGTTCCAGAAATGCCCAGACCAGATGTTCCAAGAGACATTGAGGAAGAAACACTCACAGAAACTTTAAAAAGTTATCCTGAAAACGATACAGAACAATAATTTTTGCTACACTTAACCACTAAATAAACAAAGTAACAAAGCGAAGCTAGTGAGAATCTAGCGCTGTCCCGCAACTGTGATTCGAAAGATAAGTCAGGTCGACTTTATTACTTTTTACAACAATCCTCGAGAGAAGGAATGGAGTATCGTACTTTTTCTCGTGGTGAGAAAGGAAAATATGAAAACAAAAATACTTCTTCTTGCCATGATAATTTCAATGTGTGGAGGCACATCTGACGAAGGTAATGAAAAAAACATTATTTCATTATCAACCACGCATACAGAAATTATTCAAATGCTTGAAGCTGAGAATCAGCTAATTGGTGTTGATTCGTTCTCAGAGACAGAACTTCCAATAAAAAAAATAGATGCCTATACAGTTACAGCAGATGAGCTTCTTTTACTCAATCCAGATATTGTAATCGTTGCTTTTGATTTTAACGGTATCATAGAGGGATTAGAAAATTTAAATATTGAATATGCTTTTCTTCCACCTGCACAAAATTTGGATGACGTTTATTACCAAATTGAAACCATTGGGACAATTATTAACAAAGAAAATACAGCAAGTTCTCTAGTTTTAGAAATGAAATCTGACATTGATGAAATTATTGAAAACTCAGCAACTGAATCTATATCTGTTTATCACGAAATTGGTTACACATATGGCATTTATTCAATAAATGAAAATTCTTTTTTAGGAGAAATTTACAATATTCTTGGTGTAAGCAATATTGCAGACAAGACTGAGGACCCGTACGGATCTGGTTACCCACTTCTTGAAGAAGAACAGGTCTTAAATGCAAACCCTGATCTAATCGTAATTGGACACTCTGACTTTTTGAATAAAGACATCTCAACAAGACAAGGCTGGGATGGTCTTAATGCCGTATCAAATGAGAATGTTTATTTCCTCGATGAAAACTTAGCAAATAATTGGGGTGTAAATACTGTTGATTTGATAAATACATTATCTGAAATAACAAAATTTAATGAAGATCCTGGTTTAGTTTATAAAGCAAAATATTTAGAAAGTGATCTTGGCAGCTCAGACAGTACTCAAAACATCATCATTGCAACAATAATTGTGATAATCTTGACAGCGTACATACTTATTACGAGAAGGAATAAGAGTAAAGTACAAAGTTAAGGAGATAAATTACTATGAAGGGTTATTCTAATGAGCTCTATATACTTGCATTTGACCACAGAGGAACTCTAACAAAAGGTCTTTTAGGCGTAGAAGGAAGATCGCCTAACGAGGAAGAAGCATCAAGAGTGTCTTCAATGAAAGATATTATTTTTGATGGATTTATAGAAGCTAAAGAAACAGAAAAAGTATTTGATTTTGAGTATGGTGATGAATTTGGAGAAAAGATAAAAGAAGTTAATGCTGATTTTGTAAAAATTTTAGTCAGATGGAACCCAAATGATGATGAAGAAACTAGAGAAGTTCAAGGTAAAAGAATAAAAACATTATCTGATTGGCTTGAAGAAAATGAAAGAAAATTTTTGCTGGAATTTTTAGTCCCTGCGACTGAAGAGCAATTGTCGAGTGTAGATGGAGATCAATCAAGATACGATTCAGAAATAAGACCTAAATTAGCAGTTCAGGTTGTTGAAGAGATGAGAGAAAAAGGGGCAGACCCTGACATTTGGAAGATAGAAGGATTAGACACAAAAGAAGATTGTGAAAAAGTCTCTTCTGCAATCAAAGATGGTGGCAGAGATGATGTAATAGCCGTTGTTCTAGGTAGAGGTGCAAATGACGAAAAAGTTAATGAGTGGCTGAGGGCTGGATCGTCTGTTGATGGATATAGTGGCTTTGCGATAGGTAGGTCTATATTTTGGAACTCTCTTAAAGGATGGCATGAAAATGAAAAGTCAAGAGAAGAAGCCATATCAGAAATAGCCAATTCATATTTAAATTTTATCTCTGTATATCAAAACGGGAGCTAAGAAATGCCTGTTGGCAAAGCGGTAATTGGTCAATCAGGTGGTCC
>LULE01001319.1_pt1 | contig 13152 bp, 9 predicted proteins | sample 728231 | NCBI WGS metagenome assembly LULE01 (sample SAMN03860297, study PRJNA289734) | marine metagenome | biome: seawater column; feature: ocean; material: water; isolation source: Red Sea water column Station 192 - depth 10m | place: Saudi Arabia: Red Sea | collected 2011-10-15 | depth 10 m | reverse complement strand
TATCTTGGAACATCAACCTCAAACGCATGAGACTCATTACTTGAGCCATTATCTGAAGTTTCTGATCGCTGGTATCCAGAGGGAAAAACAAGTTGATTACTCACAGAGTATGACTCTCCAACGTTAGGTAAACCAAGAAGAACTGATGGATCCATCAAACCGTTATTGTTACCAATGCTAGTATTTACTCTTTCACTGTAATATGGATGCTCATCTTCTTCTAGAAATGGAGAATACGTTGGAACGTAATCATTTAAAGTTATGACTGGAAGATCATCTTCATCTCTTTGTAAAGATTCTTTCGTTGCAAAAATTTCATAACGACTACCCCTGATTGGTTTTCGTTTGATACTTTTGACGTTCATCAAAGAGGAATTTACAGGAGCCTCTCCAGTAATGCCGGGAACACCTAAGTATGGCTTTTTAGATTGAACAAATACTTTCTTATTTACAAAATCAGTCCATGAGGAAAGTAAGGTGCTTCTATATCCATCGAGAAGTTCTAATTTTCTCGTATAAACCGCAATAACGCCTGGTCCCCATTGAAGGACGCAATCGTTGTTGGATGCAACATCTTTTGTTCCAAGAGAATTGATCGACTCAGATGCTTTTTCAACACCATACACGGGATTAATATCTAACCTTGCTTGTCCCGTTCCCTCACCTTCAAGTTCAATTGCTGGTGGAGATAATTCCACTAAAGATTGTGGAGGTGGCTTTCCTTCTGATTGGAAACAACCACCACAGGGGAATTGGTGAACTCCTCCGATATTATCTGAGTATAATCCATGATACGAAGCGTTAAATTTTGGTGGACTAGAAACACCACCTCCTCTATGTAATGCACCAGCCCAAGAATAATCACCGTCGAACAAACTTGTGTCCGTAAATTCTAAGTATTGATTAAACTCATATTGACCATATTCAAAACCATCATAAACATTTCTTTCTAAGTTTTCAACATCCAGTTGAACTTCAACCAAGTCCTCTAAAATTTGAGGATTAAGTTCAATTTCCTCTCCCAGTGAATCATAGCCAGCGGGGTCATAATCATCAATTGAAACAAATGGCTCCTCTGGAGGATTGTTAAAGTATGTAAACTTTCTATTTTGAATCTGAACGTGTGAGTTGTCATAATTTCTATTGCTTTCACAATAATCTATTTGACTGTTAACACTGTCAATCATTCGATTTAAAGAATACTGTGTGGCATCTATTTGGAACAAAATGGATCGTAATTCACCCTCTGGTTCATCGTCCGATTTTAATCCATACAATTCACCCATTGTGATATTGTAAAAGGAATCACTTTCATCGTCTGTGTTTGGATCAATGAAATCATAACTAGAAACAAATCCATTGATGTTAGAGAATTCGTTCTCTGGATCATAGTCAATAACGTCAGTAAATGAACCAGCGGAAACAATATTATATGTTGAGGTTTGTGCGGCGGTTAAGCCAGGTTCTTTAAAATTTTTCAAACAACAAACGGAGCATCTGTAAGTTGCCCATTTTTCTTTAAGATTTTTCTTAAATTCTAACTTTGCTTTATTTTCTTTTAAATCTCTTTTGATGCCGACAATCTCTTTGATAAGATTCGCACTGGACTCTGTGATATCAAACATGGGTTGCCACAGAATATTTTCATTGTAACCAGAAGTCGGATCTTCTTGATTTGTATTTTTTCCATAGTCTAACTGGAAATCATCTAAGAAGTATCTTTGTCTCACTCTTTGATCGTTATGTGAGGACTCAAAGAAATATCCATAAACAGAATCATACTTCTTTACGGAGTCTTTGGCTTCAAAGTCAAAATCCTCAGTAATTAAAGGAAACTGCTCAATCCCAAAAATATCATCGAATTCCTCTTGGTATGAGTAGGTAATTTCTTCTATTTTATGTGCGTCACTAAAAGAAGTAAAGTCAAGATATGGATTATCATAATCGGGTGAAATTTTTTGATAAGAGGAGAGATACGCTCCATTGTGAATAAAGTCTAAAGGAGCAAACTCTTTTAAAGTGTTAAACGAAACAATAGAGTCGAGTAAGTTTTCTTGATGTGGACTATCAACGTAATATTTTCTAGGATTTTCTGTTTCTTTAATTATGCTATTGAGGGATCTAAAATGCCAACGATCAAAATCTTGCCAGAAAAGATAATTTACAGCACTTTCGTTTTCAGCAGAAACCGCTTTTTCTGCAACATAGTTTAGCATCTGCATCACTGAAAGTTGTTGAACTTTTTTCTTAAAGGGATACAGATGGTGATCCTTTTTAAACCAAACTGCATTTGCTGTTGGTTCGAGATCAAAATCACCTTGATCAAAATTTGTTCGATTTTCGTCTTCGGGATCAAAGAATTTTTCTGCTAACTTCTGAACAAGTCCTGTTCCAAGTTCATCTTCTTCTCCAGAAACTATTCTTCCAACAAAGTTATCTGAGTCTTCTTCAAACAAAGAGTTTTCAACATAGTTGTCATATAGAGTAGCGTATGAAGAAAATTCAACGGTCCAAGATTGTTCTTTAAAGTTTCCACTCATTAAAGATTGAACTTCATCAATAACTGGTGTTACGGAGTGAATGAAAAACTGTAAACTTTTAAACGAATCTTCAACGCCCGGTGTTTCGATATCAATTATAAATTTTTCACCACCAACGAGAGGTAACATTTCACCTATTTGTGCTGGCTCTTTGAAAGTCATAAAACCATGAACACCCGGAGTAAAAACATCCTCGATAATCTTCATACCTGAAAAAATTTCGACGGTTGATTCGTCGTTTAATAAATCAATCTCTACACCGTTTGGTTTGACTATCTTTGCAGTTTTTAAATCAAAATCTGCTACTTTAGATGATTCACTCGCCATAACTAAAAATTACCTTTCTCGATATGATCCGTCATATTTTAAAACGCTTAAGCCTGAAATGTTGGCATAACCTCGAATAAGTTTTTGCACTTCTATAATTACATCCGAAACATATTTTTTCTTTATAACTTTTATACTATTTTCTATTTTATTACTCGGTAGTTCGTCTTCAAATTTAACAATTTCAATGTTATCATTTCTGATCGCATCATCATCTCCGTCCAGATACGCTCGTGTAAGAGTTTTCTGGGATGATTTTCGATTGTTTGATGAGTATTTTAACTCTTTGTCTCTGGTGAAGGTGAAAGATAACGTTATCAAATTTAAAATAAACAACGGAGTCTACCAATTTGTCAATTCTTTTGGGTTGGAGATAATCTACACTTTCAAATCCAGCAGACAATCTAGAATAACTGTTTGGACCGTTTCTTCTAAAAACATAGAACGAATCGAGTCCACTTGTTCCTGTGGTTAAAGAGGAAAATGTGTGGTGAATAACATTTGCTTTGTTCAGTGGCTCATAATAGTCACTAACAATGCCATATGCTGTCCCGACATCACCATCAGCAGAAGCATCTCTTGTTGCTATGATGTCACCACGCTTTATATCCATCTCTTCAGAAAAATAGAATGAATACCCGCCACCGTAAGATGATCTTAGTGTTGATGCTTCTTGTCCAGTAAATCTTGGCCACTCTGTGTTAAAATCAATAATATCGTTGGACATTAATACCAACCAGAAAAGAAACGGATCACCATAGACCTCTTGTGCAATAACTTCTGGTGTGGATCCGTCCTCTAACTTAACAAAATCAAAAATAGCAGGATCTCTCAAAGTCTGTTGCGTAAATTTAACAGACCTAAAGATGTCCATCATGGTGACAGTTCTGAGGTTAGGAAAACGGTACTCTATTTTTGGATGACTTTCAAAATACATTTATTGCGCCCGCTTATTAAAATGAGTCTCGTGTGATGACTTGAGAGTTTGAACCAATCTGGTTGCTGCGTGGGAATCTGAGGTTTGGTTCCAACTCAGTGAATGAGAGGGAGAGAGTTATGGCAATAGGATCACCTGATGGTGATGAATATGCCCCACCTGCCCCAGTTCGATTTACTCGAACGTCCGTCAAAACGGAGGTCTGAGCAAATCCTGTCCAAATTCCAGCATCCAAGTTTCTATATTGTCTACCATTGTTACCAAAAACGTACCACTGCCAAATAGGAGGATGGAACATTTTTTCATTCGTTATGGCACTTGGTTCTGGGAGAGAGTGTGCCTCAAATGCGGTTGCTAATTGAGAAATGAGCGATGCCTCCTCATCACTTCTAGCAAGCATACTGAAATTGAATTGAAAAGTTCTGTGCCCTGAACCAGAAAAAAGAAGTTCTCCTCTATCCATATCAACCATTCCAATATAGCCACCAACGGTAAGATCAGCGAGAAGAGAGGGGGATAATCCCTTTACAACAGGAAGTTGAGAAACCAAACCACCCACACTTCTCAGGAATCCCCCCTGTTGTCCCCCCAATGTGAGGGCACCTTCAATTAAGGGATTTGTTGTAGATTCACCCTCATCATAATTTATAGTCGAAGCGGAGGACATATTTGGTGGCACCGGAAGAGTTGCTTGAAAAAGAGGACCTCTGCCTCTTATCGCATTACCACCACCAGCGGCTCTACTTGCTCTTCGATTGGTATAATTTCTTGCGGTGAAATTGATCCACAATTGAACTTCTGAGGGTTTTACTTTTGGATATGTGAATTCGTTTGCCACTGGCTTCTCCTAAATATAGGGTATGGCTTACAAAACAATGTATAAACCGATAAATGAGTCTAAATATGTAGGTGACTCTGCAAACATAATTTGCCGTTCTCTTTGGGAGCGACGGGTTTGTAAATACTTAGATACAAACGAAAACGTGCTGCGGTGGGGAAGTGAAGAAATAACCATTCCTTACATCTCTCCGTTGGACAACAAAAGACATCGCTATTTCCCCGATTTTATCGTCGAATTAATAACACAGGACGGCAAGAAAAAAACAAAAGTTCTAGAGGTAAAGCCGTATAAACAAACCATTCGTCCAGAAAAGGGAAACAAAAGAAAAAAAACATATATGCAAGAATGCACTACATATGTTGTAAACGATGCAAAATGGAAAGCGGCAAAAGAGTTTTGTAGAGTTAAAGGTTGGGAATTTGTCATTCTTACCGAGAAGGAGTTGTTCTAATGGCTTTTCTTAAATCCTCGATAGACGAGTATAGATCAAAAGTTTTTGGTCAACTTGGTGGACTTCAAAGAACAAACCGCTTTGAGGTTTTTATTAACCACGATGCTATTGGAAGATTAGAAATGCCTGCTGTTAATGTTTCCTTGCCCGGTAGATCCTTAGAGGGTGTTTTAGATGACTTGACCGCACAGGGAGCGAACCCAAGAGCAGTCCCCATTCGACGAGGTTACGGTGGTGAGCCCAGCGTTCTCATGCAATTTTACATGGATCAAAACTGGTCTGTCCGAGAATACTTTGAGAGTTGGTTTGATTTACATTCACTCATAACAGACGATGGTGGCTCAGAAATGTTCAGAGCGGGTAGTTATGTTGATTTAATTGAAGCAGACGTTGAAATATATTTTATGGACTTAAAAGAAGATGGTCGTCATAGATGGAAAATGTCTTTGAGAGAGGCTTACCCGACATCTATTATTCAAGGACAGGCATCATCTGGCAGTTTTAATGAAATTATGACTATGGATATTAGTCTTGGATTTAAGGAATATAAGACATCAGCAGTCCCCCAACCAGCAGGTTGATTATAACATGGAGAAATTATGAAAATTTTAGATCACTTACATAACACTTTACCCAAATTTAAAGTAACAATCCCATCAACAAAAACAGAAACTTTCTTTCGTCCGTTTTTAGTCAAGGAGGAAAAAACTCTTCTCATGACTCAAGATGAGGGAAATGACACCATTTTAAATGCCATGGCAAAAATAGTGGAAAGTTGTGTCGATAACGTAAGTAATGGATATCAAATACCCCTATGTGATCTTGAATATTTGTTCTGTATGCTAAGAGCAAAATCTGTCGCTGAAACAGCAGAGCCAACTTTTATCTGTCCGGATACGGGTGAAACCATTAAAGTTGGGATCAACTTGACCGAACTGGACATTGAGTTTCCTGAAGTTAAAAATGAAGTTACAATCAACGACGAATTTAAAATAATTCTTAAAAACCCCGTGGTTGCAGATTATATCAGTCTCGATTCAGACAAAGAAACAGAGTCCCTGATTGCACGATGTATTGATAAGATCATAATCAAAGATGAAGTTTATGAAGGATCGGATCTTACCGTTGATGAAAAAATTGAACTCGTGGAGAATTTAACACATAAACAATATGAAGATGTCAGTCACTTTGTAGAAAACCAACCAAAAGTATTTAAGGAAATATCATATAAAACAAAACAGGATGATGAGGTTAGAACACTTCGTCTGGAGGGGATATCGGATTTTTTCGTGTAAGTCTTTGTCATGAATCCATCATGGGAATGATAAAGACAAACTCAGACCTATTCATTCACTTTAACATGAACTATTCGGACATTGAAATGATGATGCCATGGGAGAGAGATATCTACATAGAATTGATAAAACAACATGTTGATAAGGAAAATCAAAAGATCAGAGAGATAAACAACAATGCCTCAAGAAACACTATTATCTAAAATTCTTTCCGGTCTTAAGAGAAGGGGTAGAAAGCCTCAATCGAGAAGAAAAAAAATCCGTTTACCTTTTAGTGGCAAAATAAAAGCCATCGCTTCAAAATTAATTAATAGTAAAATCCCAGACCTGGAAAAACTCGCTCCTGTTGAAGAACATCAAATAACTAAACCCTCATTTGGAGTCGTTGCTAAAAATAATCCAGAGTATGTCGTCCCTGCGGTAAAACCCAAAACCAATCCAAAGCATATTATTTCCGCTACAAAACCTAGAAACAACTCAGAATATACTATTCCTTCAGGAAAGGTTTTTTCAAAGGCATTTTCTAGATTTGAAATTTTGATGAAAAAACTAAACAAGTCGGGAAAAAGATTTATTCCAATCAGTCGGGACGATGTAAATGTTTTAACCAAGATTATTCCTGCGTTTAAAACTGGTGGAATGGTGACAGATCCAACACCAGCAGTCTTGGGTGAGGGTGGGCCGGAAAAGGCTAAGGTATTAAATATGACAGGCCCGATGAAAGCATCACCGGAGCAAAAAGCAAGGATGGAAGCAGCCTTACAACGTGCCAAACCCCAAGCCAGAATGTATAGTGCGGCTGGAATGAAAGAGGCGCTAGAAGAAAACGAGAGAATGAGACCACGTGATATTAAACGAAAAGAAAAATCAGTGGAACGTTTAACTGGACGATTATCCAATCTTAAAAATGTGCAGTTAAAAAGAGCGTTGGAGAATAAAGGTAATTTCAGCAAGAGGCAGCAAGAAAGTAGACTTAGAAGCATAAGAAAACGAATAGAAGAAACAGAGTCTAAACTAGAACAAGAAAAATTTGAACTCGGAGAACTGACAAGAACGGACTCTCCAAGTGATTTGGAAAGCACCGGAGTAGAATATACGGAGGCTCCACCGTCACCGTTAGAAACGAGGGAGCCAAATTACAGTGCCCGGCACATGTTAGACATGTCTCCTGAAGATTTTAGAAAAAAAGTGGTAGATAAAAATCCAATAATGCAGTTGGGAATTGAGCGAATGGCTAAAAATGCAACTCGACTAAATCTTTCCGACGACGAAAAAATTTATTACCCAGAGGATTTAGAACAGGAACCTAAATCACCAGAGGATTTAGAACAGGAACCTAAATCACCTACACCGAAATTGCCGAAATTAGCCGGCATGGCTGGCTTGTCATATGAAGGACTATCGGGAATAGCAGAGCGTTTTAAAGCCGGAATACAAAATGAGGGGATAGATAATGTTTCATTCAAATCACCAACGGAAATGAGTCGAATTCAGGAACAAGTTAAAGAAAAAGCAGAAACTCAAAAAAGTAATGAGACAATGATCAAAGAAACCATGGCTCGTGTTGATGAGAAAGTCGGCAAAGCAGTTTCTGAGGGACCTCAAATGATTCCTATTCCTACTGGAAACATGAGTAGAACACAAAATTCTGGAGGTTCATCACAGATAGTATCCGGAGACTCATCATTTAAAGTGGCATCAAAAGATAACATGAGTCATCCAATATGGAGAACTCGTTTAGGGTAAAAGAAAAGCCCCGCCGAAGCGGGGCTTTTTTGATTTCATCATCAGAAAAATGAAATCAGTCTTCGTTACCCAACTGCTGGAAATATGACAGAGCATCAGTCTCCTCACCCTCTGAATCTCCGCTGTCAGAGGAGGTCGTATCCTCCACAACAACATCCTCCACAGTCTTTTGACTCACGAAGTCAGATTCCGTCGCACGGATATCGTCACCGACAACCTCTTGCAACTTCTTCTTCAATTCATCGTAAGTCTTGAACTGATCTGGAGCAACGAACGCTTGAAGAGAGTGCTGTGTTTTCCACAACTCTTCAAGTTTGGCATCATCACCACCGAGCAACTCGGAAGGTGACTCAAACTCAGACTTGTCATAGTTGATGTAACCACCAACCTTACGAACCTTCAACTTGAAGTTCGCACCAGCCCAGTAATCAAATGGGTTGATAGGATCTTCGTCATCAAACTCAGGCTGCATTGCTTCCTGAATCTTGTTAAAGATTTTCACACCATACTTGTAGAGGAACACTTTGCCCTCGTTCTCAGGTGCGCCAGGATCCTTTAGAACAAGGATGTTTGAGATGTAAGACAACTTACGCTTACGATCCCTAGCGATGTCCTTGTCGGATTCAAGACCGCTGTTCCAGAGTTCTGAGTTCATCTCTGAAACTGGATCCTTTTCACCAATCGTGGTGCGAGAGTTTTCGATATACCAGCGACCACCAACCTTGAACGCATGGGTGTAAAGTTTAGCCCAAGGCATATCTTCATTTTCCGGTGCTGGGAGGAACCGAAAAACAGCCATGCCCTCTAATTTCTTTGTCAGTTCGCTGATGCTACCGACAGACTTTCTTTTCATGTCTTTAAAACTCATAAACTTTCCTTTCCCAAGGATCTCCCTTGGCCTGATACTTTGTGGGAACTCCCCACTTCAAAATAAACTTGCCCCGATGTTGGGCAAACGATAGTTTAACTCAATCGCTTCAGATTGCAATTTTTCTTTTAATGGTTTAGAAATCATCTTTCCCCCCATCTCTGGTGAGACGTTATGTTCTTCGCATATACATAAGACAGCATCTAAATATGTTCCACCATTGTCGGTGACATATTTTTCAACCTGTTTGGAGAATTTTTCTTGTTCTTGATCAATAAATACCATAGAAAGAATTGTAGCCTCCCAAAGAGATAAGTCAAGTCCCTTTTATTTATTGGAGTTTTAAATGCCCGATACCGGATCAAACATAATTATTGACATTACTGGAAACACCGCAAACATGGCAACAGATTTTGCCTCGTCGGGTTCGGGTATAACAAACGCACATGTCCCGATCCAAAAAATTGCTTTTGGTGATGACACAGTAACAAATCGTGTTTCTTCGTCAAACCCACTCCCAATAACAATCCAGAGTTATCAGTCTAATGTTGGTATCTCTGGTGATGTCGGCATCACTGGTGGTGTCGCAATCGGTAACTTTGGTGAACTCCCGACACAGGGTGGAACACTCGATCTGATTCGTAATTTTGTTAAAGTCGCTGGAGACACGATGGGTGGTCCTATCGGTGTCACTGGACATATTCAAGGGCTCACCAATGGAATTCCTTTGGGTGTTACAGGAACAATTTCAATTAGCGAATCTTCTGGTATGCCCGTTCGTGGTATCAGTGGAACTGACGGTAAAACAGGTGATTTTGCGCCAGTTAGAGTAACAGGTGGCAGACACCTTTCTAATCTCACAGATAGTGTTGAAGTAACGGGATCCGTTGCCGTATCCGGTGGTAGAACCATTCTCTCCGCTACCGATAGTATTAAGGTGTTTGGATCAGACGGAGGAAATAAAACAAAAACTGTTTTGTTTGCCTCTGAGGATGGAAATTCAGCAGGATTCTCCGGAGATGCACTCAAGGTTGCGGTGACTAATGTTGGATCTGGAATTACATTCTCTGTAAATGTTTCATCCACTCACGGTGTCACAAACGCTTCTGAACCCCCTCTGAAGGTTCAGGGATTCACAGCGGGATCTGGACACAATCCGGTCATCATCCGTGGTGAGTTGGGTTCTGGTGCTCTTAACGTCGCTGCCCCATCACCACTCGATGTTTCGTTTAGTGGGACACAAACCATTGACGACACGAACATTGTTAACTCACTTGAATCGTCCAGCAAACCTCTCATTCAAGCACTGAACTCTATCAAGAATGATATGAACTCTGTGCCATTGATCCGAAGCGATCTCTCTGCTGGTAACTTTAGTGTTGTCGTTACTGATACGGATATGCCAGAAACGTTATCATCTGGATCAAAGAATATCTCAACACAAGCAATTCAAGTCGCAACAAATGTCGCACTTAAACGTGGAGTCAAGGTTAAAGCGAGTATTGATAATACCGATTCGATTCTCGTTGGTGGATTCAGACTTGCAAATGACTCAAACGCTGGATTCTCGTTAGAGCCGGGTGAGTCGTGTTATCTGGAAATTGACAATATGGGTAAAGTTTATTGCCGTTCCGTCTCAGGGAGACAACAAGTATTTTACATAGGTTCATAATATGGATGGTTCTAGAAAGAGTTCTTATTCTAGAAATAGAAACAAATTAGAAAGATATTCAACAGACACCTTTTTTGGGTTAGAGTTTTCTACTACTAATAGTTCTCGATATAAAAGAAGACAAATTGATACTAAACCAAACATACTCATAAGTGGTTCTAATGTCATACTTGATTATTCTATTAGTAAAAACACAAGCGACTTGGAAGAGTTTGAAACTCTCTTCAAGAAAAAAAGAACGAACGCAACATTTACTTTAAGTAAAGCGATTTACAGAGATGACATCAGAGGAGTTGATGCCAATTTTAATGGTGACTACACTTTCTTAAAGTTTGTCGGTGATCACAAAATTTTAGCACAACCTCCCGCTGGAATAACATATAGTCCTGATGTCAAAGCATATAAGTCATCGTTTTTTAAACAAACACCATTCATCGGAATAACACTCCCAACAGATCCATCTACAACTTACACGATAACGAATCATCTGGGAACTAACTCGTCCGAGTCATTTTCAAAATCTGGTGTTTTGCCGTTTGATTATATTAAGGTGAATGCAAACACAGGATCCATTCCAGAAAATAGATTGTACGAAGTTAAAAACATCACAATCGAAAGTGATGGAACAGAAATCATCGAGGTTGATAAGCCGTTCCAAGACGTTGACATGGTTGGTGACTCTGTGTTCATTTCTGTGTTCAAAAAAGAGGCAATTGAAAGTGGTTCAAACTGTTACTATGCAAAACGAACCATGTTTGATGCTAAATTTGGTAGATACCTTGAGGTTGGCAGTTTAGTCGAATGTGAAACTGGTTTTGAATTTTATGGTAGAATAAAAGCCGCAAGAGAAAACTACAACATAATTCATGTTCCAGAAAGGATTGAGGGACTCAAATCTGAGCCATTTAATTACAACGAATGTAGTGTATGTCCCAGCACATTTTCATTTTCTAGTGATCAAGAAGTCGAAGTTGCAAATCCAACACGAGAATCCTCTGGTTCAGAGATACAAGATACACAAACACAAGTAGAGGAGAGAGTGAATGCACCACTTAGAATCTCTTCTCCAGTTGATCTAAATTACTTTTTTGAAGATATAAATCTTATTTTAGTTGACGGTAAAATTAAAATCAATGGTGAAAATAAAAACACATTCTCTGCACGAAGAGGACAAAGATATAAAATTGATATCTCACACCCCAGTCTTGCTCAAGCGGAAGATGTTGCAGTATTCGATGGCCGAAATCGAGAGCCTATTTTACAGGGATTAAATTTCCGTGGAGTGCCGGGACAAGATAAATCACGAATTACCTATGTTGCATCACAGAATTCTGAAATTATATTAGAACCCGAAAATTTGACATTACCAAGTGATGTTCCAACTAGAGGTTGCACTGCACCAAGAACAGATTACAGATCACCACCACCAGACGCTGCAAATGATCCAACGTGGAGAAAATATGTTGCCGATCAGATGAAATGTTGTAAGTGTTTGTTGTATGGTGAGGCTAGAGGTGAAACAGAGAAGTGTCAAGAGTGTGCGATGTGGGTGGCATTTAATCGACAAAAGGATGATTGGAGATGCGACAATCCAGATGACTTTGGTGGAGGATTTAAAGGACTGACTGGATGTGCTGGTAATGGACCGGGTGCGGTTCCTCGACCAGAAAGATCCTATTGTTATCAAGCACAAGATCCGGGCCGATGGGAGGGTGGATGGCCAAATCCAAACTTCAAACGGTGTTGGTGCGATGGCACAGATGAGACAAATACAAGTCGAGATGGAAAAATCAGAAAACGACTTAATTCCATGTGCAATCAACTTGGTCTTGCTAATTGGAAACGACCACCACTTGTCGATCCAACGGGTGGCGCAAACTACTTCTTCAAATGTGGTAGTCAACCGTCATGGATGGATTGCTCTGTAAAATATGGTAGATGTCGAGCGTTACCAGATAATCACGGTTGCACAGGATGTGGTAACTGCTTCTTTCAGTGCGACAACGTGCCGAAAACTTGTGACTGGTTTGAAAAAAGAAAAAACCTCTCTTCAATAGACATCACAGAACCAATTATTATTACAGTGGGTCCAGACGATGACATTAATGATATTTACTCTGGATACGATCCTGATGATCCAAACATCGTTCTAGTTAGAACAGATGAAGATTTTTCTGTCACAACAAAACCCTCTCTGCCTGAGGTTCCGGTTGCCATGCGGACATCTGCGGGTGGGGGACCGCTTTCATACAATGGATACTACCCATTATTCTCAAACGCAAAAGAGGCAATTGAAAACAGTCCTGAGCCAGATTTAGTGAGAACAGAAAGAGCAGAGACAACCGCAGGGTATCACGTTCATACATTAGATGGTATTGACTACTACATGCCAAACGGACTTGTTCTTGGTGTCAATCAATTCCACGGTGATTATGAACCTGAGTTAAGATCATGGCTTTCTGATGTAAATCATGA
>LULE01000387.1_pt1 | contig 13175 bp, 10 predicted proteins | sample 728231 | NCBI WGS metagenome assembly LULE01 (sample SAMN03860297, study PRJNA289734) | marine metagenome | biome: seawater column; feature: ocean; material: water; isolation source: Red Sea water column Station 192 - depth 10m | place: Saudi Arabia: Red Sea | collected 2011-10-15 | depth 10 m | reverse complement strand
TATCAGATCGGTTCAAAATTTCTAAGAGAACCTTTACCTGCCCACCACAGCACTGGCCCATATCTGGTCCGAGTGCCAAATTTAGAACCCTTCTATATGAACTTTTGGCTATATGACTGTTTTCCTTTATGAGACTTCTTGCCTGTTTCATAACCTCAAATTCCAGTGAGCCACCGCCTATTGTGTTCCATATCTGCGTCTCTGAAATTATCATATTCGCACCTACTTCCCTAGGTGACGAGCCGCGCACAAAAATGACTACTGCATGAGCAATTGCTTTATCTTCAGAAACCAACTGATCTGCAGCTGCGATCCAATTATTGCTAGGCCTGATAAATGTGCTATCTACCATTAAACAAATTTACACACTGGGGCCGCCAAGTTGTAGCGATTGCATCAAAAGTCTTTCAGGCGTGGCGGGAGCGTTTAAGTTTGGATAAGCTTTTCGAGCATTCACAGCTTGTAAGGCATGTGACAAGGCCATTAAAACACTTGTTCCCAACATAAGAGGAGGCTCACCAACGGCTTTTGATCTATGGATTGTTTCCTCACAATTTTCCCCTTCAGAAAAAAGTTTTACTCTAAAGTCCAAAGGCCTATCAGAACATGCTGGTATTTTATAAGTTGAGGGAGCGTGGGTAAGAAGTCTTCCTCTGTCGTCCCAGACAAGTTCTTCAGTTGTTAACCAACCAGCACCTTGAACGTAGCCTCCTTCAATTTGCCCAATATCTATTGCTGGATTTAAAGATTTGCCAACATCATGTAATATGTCAGTGCGTAAAATCCTATTCTCGCCTGTTAACAAATCAACAACTACTTCACTGCATGCAGCTCCATAAGCAAAATAATAAAAAGGACGCCCTTTAAGTGTTTTTGGATTCCAATGGACTTTTGGTGTAGAATAAAAACCTGTTGCTGATAAAGATATTCTACCCATGTAGCAGCGTTTAACAGCATCTGAAAAATTGTAATCATTTGCCCCAACTAAAACTTTACCATCTTCAAAACTAACTTCATTAGGCTTGATTTGTGCCTCGGCCGCAAGATATTCAGCCATTCTAGATTTTATTTTTTCAGCTGCATTTTTTGCAGCCATCCCGTTAAGGTCGCTCCCCGAAGAAGCAGCAGTGGCAGATGTGTTGGGAACTTTTCCTGTAGAGGTGGCCGTAATCTTTATCTTATTTAGGGGCAATTTAAATTCATTAGCCACAATCTGCGCAATTTTTGTATTTAAACCTTGACCCATTTCTGTTCCACCATGGTTTAAGTAAACCGAACCATCGTTGTATACATGCAGCAAGGCGCCAGCTTGGTTTAAAAAACTCGCATTGAATGAAATTCCAAATTTTACGGGTGTAAGCGCTATACCACGCTTTAAAAAGTCATTATTTTTGTTGAATTTTTCAATACTTTGACGGCGCTCAAAATAGTTGCTTGTTTTCTTTAGTTCAGAAATAATATCTTGAATTACACAGTCATGAACTGTCTGTCCGTAAGGTGTTTTCCCGTACTCAGTCGATGTTTTATGCGGATAAAAGTTTCGCTCCCGAACCAATAGAGGGTCTATGTTTAAATGATAAGCAACATGATCAATAACCCGCTCCATACCAACAATTCCTTGCGGACCTCCAAAACCTCTGAACGCTGTATTTGATTGGGTATTGGTCTTGAGACGGTGGGAAGTAATACGCATGTTCTTTATGAAATAAGAATTTTCAGCATGGCACATAGCACGAGCAGCAATAGCCTCTGATAAATCCCAAGACATTCCACAACGCATTGCCTGATCTACAATCACACTGTTGATTAAGCCGTTATCTTCAAAACCTACTTTATAGGATATTTGAAAATCATGCCGTTTTCCTGTTAAAATAAAGTCATCATCGCGATCATAAATTATTTTAGCCGGTCTACCTGTTAGTTTTGCCGCAAGTGCTGCAACTATAGCTGGTAAATTGCCTTGACTTTCTTTTCCGCCAAATCCACCACCCATTCTACGCGTTATTACTGTAACATCGTGATTGGATAGCCCCAGCGCCATTGCGACTTTATGCTGGATTTCCGTCGGATGCTGGGTCGAGCAATGCACAACAATATCCGTATCTTCGCCAGCAAAAGCATAGGCCGCTTGGCCTTCAAGATAAAAATGTTCCTGGCCACCTAATACGATTTTGCCTTCAAGCTTGTTTTTACTTTTATCTAATGCTTGATCTGCCTCTCCACATTCAATAACAGCCGGAGGCCCTAAGACATTTCCTGTCTCTAATGCCTGATCAATAGTTATTACAGCCGGAAGTTCTTCATAATTGATGTCGGCTAGCTCAATGGCATTACGAGCAATTTTGATATCTTCAGCTACAACCGCAAATACAGACTGCCCCAAATAACTTACTACATTTTCAGCAAATATGGGGTCATCACCAGCAAAAGGACTACAATCATTTATTCCTGGTATATCTGCTGCAGTTAAAACTTTTATAACGCCTGGAAAGTTTTCAACTTGAGATAGATCCATAGTTAAAATTTTAGCATGTGCAAATTTACTTTGCCCCAATAGAATCTGAAGAGTATTCGGCGGCACAGCTATATCATCTACATATTTCGCCGCGCCACTTACATGCTTATGGGCGCTATCATGTCGAATGGCTTTGTGAACTGTACCTTCTTTTGCAGATCCTTCTGTATCTTTCATTCAACTCACCAAATTCTCAACTTGGTTCCGGTCCGCTAAATTGGGAACAAATGAACCTGTCAGTTCATACCCATATTTCATCACTAAATTTTGAGCCGCCTTACGTCTATAATCTGCACTACCACGAACATCCGTTAAAGGGTCGAAATCCTTATTTATATTTTTTGATGCTTTAATGAAAGACTGCGGCTCAAAAGGTTGGCCCAGAAGAGCTTTTTCTACCTCTGTCGCTCTCTTTGGGGTGCCGGCCATACCGCCAAAACAAATTTTAGCCATGGTTATCTTTGTTTTTTCTACAATGAGATTTGCACCCATCATAACGGCGGAAATGTCCTGATCAAATCGCTTGGATAATTTATAGCACCGAAAATTATCCCCTGGTTTATTTGGCACAAATATCCCAGAGACATATTCACCGGCATGACGGTCCTGTCTTCCATATTCAATAAAAAACTCTTCTAAAGGTAATTTTCGCTTTTTATTTTTATTTGTAAGCTCAATTAATGATTCCAGTGCAATCAAAGCAGGGGGTAAATCACCAATCGGAGATCCGTTAGCGAGGTTCCCACATACTGTTCCAGAGTTTCGCACCTGCACTGATCCAAAACGCTTCCATAAAGCTTTAATTGTTGGCCATTTATTACCTAACTTTGCCATAGCCTCCTGATGAGTTACTGCGGGTCGAATAATTATAAAATCATCTTGCTCGTCGATTTTGTTGAATTCTTTAACTCGACCAGTCCAAATCATGTTTGGTAAGTCCCGATTTTGCTTCGTCACCCAAAGACCAATGTCTGTAGCACCAGACACTATGGTAGCGGAAGGTTGATCCGCGTAGGTTTTTGAAAAATCTTCGTGATTAGTAGGTATAGAAAATGAATTTTTTCCGTCTGTAATTTCAACTGGCTCTGAGCTATTTATTTCTAAAAGTTCTTTTTTAAGAATTTCATTGCGATCCAATTCCCACTGAGGTTGTTTTGATTTTTTCAGCGAAAGCCCGGCTTCGACAATTGGCCTGTATCCTGTACACCTGCACAAATTCCCCGCCAAAGTATCATCTATGTCTTCTGCCATCAAACCGTGTTTATTTGACCAAGCTGTAAATAGTGACATAACAAAACCAGGCGTACAAAACCCACATTGAGATCCGTGAAAGTCTATCAGCGCTTTTTGACAGGGATGTAGTTCACTATTTGGTCCATTTAAGCCCTCAACAGTAATAACTGCACAACCTTCAAGCATTCCCATAAAAACAATACATGCATTTACGGAACGCCAAATTAAATTTCCAGAATCATCAGTTTTAACTATAGCAACCGTGCATGCTCCACAGTCACCTTCAGCACAACCTTCTTTAGATCCGACTAAGCTTTTTTGATCTCTTAGCCATTTCAATAGCGTCATATCACCAGCGATATTATCTACCCTTTGGGTTTTACCATTTAAAATAAAAGTAAGATAATTTCTCACATTAGCACCCTCAACTCCCACGATAAGTTGAGTAACCATATGCCGAAAGCAATAACGGGACGTGATAATGTTGTTCCGCATTATCAATTCCGAAGCTAATCACAACTTCATCAAGAAATGGAACCTCAGGCAATTGTTCACCATTTGCCTTCAGATAAGAAGCTGCGTGAAAAACAAGTTTATATTTTCCAGAACTAAATGATGCACCCTCCAAAAGAGGTTCATCACATCTACCGTCTTCATTAGTTGAAACTGATTTTAACTTTAGTTCAGAGTTTTCAACTATTTTGTAAAGATCTATCGCCAAATTGGCTGCTGGCATGCCGTGAGCAGTATCCAAAACATGGGTTGTAAGACGGCCCATAGCGAGCTCCTGTTTCGATTCCTCTTAATTTATTTTGCAAAACAAAATATTCAAAACTATTGTACATTTTGTACTCTCGTTTTCCAATTTAAATTCACACCAAGTGACAAAATGCCTTTAGAAGAATTAAATCAAGCTGAAATTATAAATTTATTGGGTAGTATTTACGAACACTCGTCTTGGGTCGCCGAAATCTTATTTTTGCAAGGAATTACATCTCAAGACAACAATGTTGATTTTCTAGCTGAGCGAATGAAGGAAATTGTAGAAGCATCAAGTGATGAGAAGAAACTTAACCTTCTTAAGGCTCACCCAGAATTAGCGGGTAAGCTTGCCATTTCAGGCAACTTAACAAAAGACTCCACAGCCGAGCAGACTAGTGCCGGACTTGATCAGTGTTCAAAAGAAGAATTTGCTGAATTCAGTAAATTAAACTTGGAATACACAAAAAAATTTGGCCACCCCTTTATAATAGCCGTTCGAGGCCTTAAAAGGTCTGACATATTAACTTCATTTAATGACCGAGTTAACAACGATAGTGAGAAAGAGTTTTCCACTGCAATGAAAGAGGTACATAAAATAGCAAGACTACGTTTAGAGCAGCTCTCGCTGTAAAGTGCCTTTTTCAAAAAACATTTAAAATCCCCCAAAACTGGCGGGCAATCAATTTATTGGATAGTGGCAAGAAACAGCTGAACCATTTTTAGATTCATGAAAAATAGGTGTTTCCTTATAGCAGAGCTCCTTTGCAAAAACACACCTCTCACTAAAAGCACATCCGATGGGCGGGTTCAAAATATCAGGCAATTCATAGCCACTTTTTTCATTTAAAGTTAGAGGTTTTCCAATAACTGGAGCACTATCTGCCAAAAGCTTAGTGTAAGGATGTTTAGGTTTTGAAAAAATTTCTTTTGCTGTTCCAACTTCTACGATTGACCCAAAATACATTACAGCCACTCTATCACTTACCGCTTCCACGACTGAAAGATCATGGCTGATAAAAAAATATGTAAGGCCAAATTTCTTTTTAAGCTCTTCCAGCAAATTTAAAACTTGTGCCTGTATTGAAACGTCAAGCGCAGATACAGGCTCATCTAATACTAATATTTTTGGCTCAGCTGCCAAAGCTCTTGCAATGCCAATTCTCTGAGCCTGACCGCCGGAAAATTCATGAGGATATCTATCTAAAAAATCTAAGCGCAAATTAACGGCATCAAATAGTTCTTTAATTCTAGTATCCCTATTTGATCGCTTCATTCCATGTAGGTTTTTAAGAGGCGCTTCTATAATTTGCCTAATAGTTTTTCTGGGGTTTAGGCTACTTATAGGATCCTGAAATACATATTGGATTTTTTTCCCAAAAATTTTAGGGTCTGATTTATCAAAAATTTCTCCATCAATTATTATTCTACCGGAGGTAGGTTTCAATAATCCAACAAGCATTTTAGCCAACGTCGACTTTCCACAGCCTGACTCACCAACAAGACCAAAAGTCTCTCCCGGTTTTATTTTTAAAGAAACAGTATTAACGGCTGTTACTTCAAACTTTGATAAACTTAGCGCTCCCTTTCGGGCGGGAAATTTTTTACTAAGCTTATCGAACTCAAGGGATGAAACCATCTTTCAACCTGCCTTAATTTCTTCTGGAAAAAGACATCTGACACCTCTTTCCTGCCCAATATTTGTAAAATCGACTGCTGTTAAATAACAATTTTGTTTTACTTTTTGACATCTCGAAGCAAATGCGCATCCAGATGGCATATTATCAATCATCGGTGGAAATCCCGGAATTGCTAACAAATTCCTTTTACCTTGCCCCAATTCGGGTACACAGCTTTTGAGTCTTGCAGTATAAGGATGAGCTGGGGAATCAAGTATTTTCGCCGTTGGTCCAATTTCGACCACCTTGCCAGCATACATAACTGCAACCTTGTCACATATCTGAGAAATTACTCCAAAATCATGAGTTATAAAAACTAGTGCTAAGCCCTTTTCACGACGAAGGTCCTGAAAAAGCTTTAAGATTTGAGCCTGAACTGTAACATCTAAAGCGGTCGTTGGTTCGTCAGCAATTATAATGTCTGGATCGTTTGCCAAAGCCATTGCTATCCCAATACGCTGTCGCATGCCACCAGACAGTTCATGAGGATAACTATTTAGTCTTTTTTCTGGGTTTGAAATACGAACAGCTTTTAATAATTCTAAAGCCTTTTTGTTTTTTTCTGATTTACTAACATAACTATTAGATTGAATCGCTTCTGATAATTGCTGACCAACTGTATAAAGTGGGTGAAGTGTGGAAAGCGGATCTTGGAAAACATAAGAAATTTTTTTACCCCGAAAAGCTCTTAAATCTTCAGAAGAAAGCTCTAAAAGGTCTCCACCATTGAAGTCTATACTACCATTAGTAATTACGCCTGGTGGTGACGAAACTAGGCGCATAACACTCAATGCGGTAACAGACTTTCCAGAACCACTTTCCCCAATAATGCCTAGGCATTGACCTTTATCTACCGTCAAACTAACGTCATCAACCGCTTTTAAAATTCTATCGCCTATACGAAATTCAGTTTTTAGCGCATTTATGGAAAGTAAAATTTGATTTTTTAAACCAGTATTTGATTTATTTTTAGATACTTCAGTTGTTGAGCGTGGTGTAGATAATGCCCCTGATTTCAGCCTCGGATCTAGAACATCTCTAACACCATCTCCAACAAGGTTTATTGCCATAACTATTATTAAAATCATAATACCAGGAACAACTGAGGTGTGAGGGCTTGTAATAATCGCTGCACGGGCTTCACCTAGCATCGATCCAAGATCGGCCTGTGGTGGTTGCGACCCAAGGCCCAAAAAGCTTAGCCCTGCTGTTTCTAGTATCATCCAACCCACTGTCGTAGACATTGCAATAACGATAACTGGAAAGACATTTGGTAATATTTCGGTTATTATTATTTTTGTATTACTCATGCCTGATAAGCGTGCTGCATCTACAAACTCTCGATGAACTATACCAATCGTAACTCCACGAATATTTCTCGCGAAAAAGGGAATATTAACTATGGCAACCGCAATGAGAGCATTCATTAGTCCAGGGCCTAATGCCGCAACAATGGCCAAAGCCAAAAGAATGTATGGAAAAGCCATCAACATATCCACACCACGCATAATAAAATTATCAGCGTGACCACCATAATATCCAGCTGTAATACCAATTGCTGAGCCAATAAACGCTGCAATAATAGCGGCACAAAGGCCAACGGCTATTGATAAGCGTGTCCCCCAAAGCAGGCGGCTCAAAAGATCACGGCCGAGGTGATCAGTACCAAGGATAGCACCTTCCGAGAAAGGTAATTTAAATCTATTTGATGTATCTATTACATTAGGATCATTCAGAGGCAGAAAAGGGGTGAAAATAGCTAAAAGTAAAATAAAAGAAAGAACAATTAACCCAAAAAATGCAAGCTGGCTGCGAGCAAATAAAGCTATGAATCGAGTCATATTTTTATCCGCGGATCTAGCAAGCTTTGAATGATATCTACTATTATGTTAAACATAACGTAACAGGCTGCTACGAAAACAACCCCACCCTGCACCAATAAAATGTCTCTTTTCAATATGGCCTCCACCAGCATCCTTCCCACACCTGGCCATTGAAAGACCATCTCTATGTAAACCGCTCCTGAAAGCACAAACCCGGCCTGCACACCGAGTACTGGAATAACGCTCACCATGGCCGCCTTTAAAGCGTGCCTCCAAATCACCCTTGTCTCACTTAAGCCTTTGGCTCGGGCTGTTCTAATGAAGTCTTGTCTCAAAACCTCTAACATAGCTGAACGAGAAAGTCGGGCAATCACGCCCGTGGCTACAACTGATAATGCCACGGCTGGTAAAAATAAATGGCTGAGAAGTGCCGCGATATCCCTCGTCCCATATATTGGCCACATCCCAGACACTGGAAACCACCTTAATTGAACTGAAAAGAATAAGATCATCATCATGCCCAGAAAAAATGACGGGATGGAAATTCCGATCAGGACTGATAGTGTTATAAGCTTATCAGTTATAGCAAATTGTCGAGATGCAGATAATGCGCCTGCGACCACACCTAAAACTGAACAAAGAACAAAAGAAACACCAGCCAAAATAAGCGTTGCTCCAAATCTTTCGAGGATTTCATCAAGAACATCTTTGTTTAAAGAAAAACTTCGACCAAAATCGCCCTGGAGCATATTTCCAAGCCAAATAAAGTAACGATGGATCATGGGCTTATCTAAACCAAGATCTCTGTTTAATTTTTCAACATTTTCTGGCGTGGCAAATGATCCAAGAATGGCTGTTGCAGGATCACCGGGTATCAAGGCCATTATAATGAAAACGATTATGGAAATTCCAATTAGTACTGGTATAGCTGATACAAGTCGTTTGAGGATATAACCTATCATGGTCAGCCCATATTTTTTTGTGCCGTAGCCAATGGGAGGTCTTGGCTACGGCATAGTTTCTAATTCTTCGTTACACCATCTAGCAACAAGAAGAATGATGGTTGCAATGAAAAACTGTTGACTTTATCCGAAGTAACAGCGTTCTGCTTCCAATTTGCAACAAATACCCAAGGGGCATCTTCCTGAACGATCGTTTGCATTTCTTGGTACAAACGAGCACGTTCATTTTGATCAGTCGAAGCTCGCGCAGCCTCTAAAAGCTCATCAACTTTAGGATTAGAATAATAACCTGAGTTGAACCCACCTTTATCTGGCCAAGCTCCCGTCCTAAGTGCAAGAAATGGCAATGTGTCTGGGTCGTTTGTCATCCATGCCATTTCAGCCATATCTGCCTTTCCTTCAAGGCCTGGATTAACAACACCGAGGAAAGCATTCCACTCGTAAGTCTCTATTTTAACTTTTAAACCTACTGCTTGAAGATCAGCTTGTATAGCTGTTCCCATAGCAACTGGATCAAGCATTCCCGAACCACCTTCTGTTACATAAAAGGTTAGCTCTGCTCCCTCTGCTCCAGCTGCAGCCAAAAGTTCACGGGCTTTATCTGGATCATAGGGATATGGCTCAAGACTCTCATTGTATGCCCACGCAAAAGCAGGAGGTGTTGGACCAGCTGCAACTGCAGCCGTACCTTCAAGCACATCATTTACAATGGCTTCCTTGTTTATAGCATAATTTGCAGCCTGCCTTACCCTTACGTCAGCAAAAGGACCTTCCTTGGCGTTTAGAATTAAAAACCAAACATGGGGACCAGCTTGCTCATGGACAGTATATCCGTCTCCCTGAAACTGACTTAACGCCAATGGAGGAACCTCTACCATCAAATCTATTCCGCCCGCTAACATTTCTGCAGTTCTAGTATTTGCATCAGTTATAGGACGAAAGACCACTGCATTCAGCTTTGGCGCACCTTCCCAATGATCTGAATTTGCTTCTACAACGACAGCTTCATTAGATCTCCAATCAGCAAACTTAAATGCACCAGTTCCTGACGGATTTTGACCAAAGTCTTTCCCATGTTTCTTTACAGCTTCTGGTGAAACTATCAAACCCGTTGGATATGCAAGATTAGATAGAAAGGGTGCATAGGGAGCATTTAGAGTAAACTTAACCGTCATATCATCAACCACAGAAACATCGGTAATTGCTGAGAAGAAAAATGATAATGGAAAAGGTCCTGTGTCATGATAGGGATGGCCATCATCAAGCATCCTATCAAAATTAAACTTCACTGCACTCGCATTCAAAGCAGAACCGTCGTGGAACTTTACGCCACTTCGCAATTTGAAAGTGTATACCGTGCCATCGTCACTTATGGTCCATGAAGTTGCAAGAGATGGCTCAACTTCCAGAGTGCCATCTTTATAACGAACTAAACCATCATAAATATTCATTAATATGCGAAAATCATTTACCGCTGTCACAGTTGCTGGATCCATGGATTTTGGTTCAGCAATCTGACCCACGACAAGAACATCGTCGGGTGTTTGTGCGGTTACTGAAATCGCAGAGGTCGCAAAAGCAATTGCCGCTCCGGCAGCAATTATCGCTCTACGAGAAAACTTCAGCAGTGCCATTAGTAATCCTTTCCCAATAAATTTATCATAATAAATTGCATTGAGACAAATTATCATGATAAAATCAAGAAAATTGTTATAAGGTGACAATATGACTTTTTCGGTTCTCACTTTCGACCATAAAACAGGCGTATTTGCTGGTGCGGCCACAACCGGCAGCCTTTGCGTAGGCGGTTGGGTCTTACGAGGAGATATCGAATCAGGGATGGTTGCCTCTCAAGGAACTTCGCCCAGTACTTTCTGGCGAGATAACGCTTTACGAGACATGAATAAAGATAAGTCTTCAAAAGAAACAATTGAGAAGCTTACAGGCGGAGACTCTGGTCGAGAAAAGCGGCAATTAGCGGCAATTGATAAAAAAGGGGAACCATTTGGCTTTACTGGTGCAGATAGTGTTCCTTTTTCAGGACATTTAGTGGGAGAAAACTATATTGTCGCAGGAAATATGCTTTCGAACCCATCTGTTTTAAGCGCAATGGGCGACTGTATAAATAAAAGTTACAGTTCAGAAGCTGAAAAAATGCTTGCTATATTACAGGCTGGCCAAAGAGCTGGAGGTGACAAAAGGGGCATACAATCAGCAGCAATGCTGATCCTTGACCCTGAAAAACCACCTTTAGATCTAAGAGTTGACTATGATGAAAATCCTATATTTGCATTAGAAGAATTATGGAAAAGATCCCAAAGGCCACCGTATTCATCTTGGTTAGACGAGGTTCCTATTATGTCAGACAAAAATAGAAGTGACATGCAGCAGAAAAAAACACAGGTACATAGCGAAAAATTTTAAGTAAGCTAACAAGCCAGTAAGAAATCTACTCAGCAATAAAGCGGCGAACTATTTCAGCCTCCTGTTTGTGCATTAATGCTTCAGCGATGAGCATGTGAGACTGCATAACTTTGCGGGCTTTTTCTGAATTCCCATCCTGTAAAACCTCTAAAAGTTTTAATTGGTGCTCTCTACCTTCTTGCCAAAGCTTCACATTAGGTGGCTCGTATAGTCGCTTATACAAAGTTAAATCAGTTAGTATTTGTGCCATAAAACCTATTATAAAACCTAATAATTTATTTTCGCCGAATTCAGATAATTTTTGATGAAAAGCTAACGACGCAATGTGCTGCTCACGCTCCTCCTCTGCAGACTTTGAGGGTTGTGGATATCTGTCAACCAATTGTTTTAGCTGCGATAGCTGTTCTTTGCTAAGCTTTCCTGCCAAGCTAGCAGCCAGCTCAGGCTCTAAAACTTTTCTCATTTCATAAATGTCTGCTATTGAGAGGTCTTGAAAATAAAAATAGTTTGCCAATAGAGCCCGTGTTCGCTCAACAGAAACCTTGGCAACTATGCTTCCTCCGCCAGGTCCAGTTTTTGTGGAAATAAGGCCCTGTGCCTCTAAGATTCTCAACGCCTCTCTAACTGTACCTTTTGATACCCCAAAAAGATCTATCATTTCACTCTCATTAGGGAGCTTATCGCCACTCTTCAGATCTTTTTTAACAACCCATTCTTTAATTTCATCTGCAACCAGAACCGGCCTCGATCTCTTAATCTTGATAGGCCCACTAATGCTGCCGTCCATGGGAACTCCGTGAGTTTTATCGTTCAACAAAAATATTGCTCTAACGATTATTAAAGGAATTAAATTATAAAAGTCTATACATAAGAACTTTTATAGTTTTAGGTTTGCCTTTTTATACCGACTCGTTAATAAGACACACAAACTTACCCACAGCTAGTTTGGAAATAAAATTATGACCAAAAACACTAACCCTGATATATTGTATACAATTGTAGACGAAGCTCCTGAGCTAGCAAGTGCATCGCTTTTACCAATAATACGATTTTTTTCTAAAGCTGCTGGAGTTGAAATTGGCACAATGGATATATCACTTGCAGGCAGAATAATAGCTGCATTCCCAGAATATCTTACAAATGAACAGCAGCAGTCTGATGATTTGGCCAATCTCGGCAAGATAGTAAAAACCAAAACCGCTAACGTAATAAAACTACCGAATATATCGGCATCTGTTCCACAACTATTAGCAGCTATAACCGAACTACAAACACAGGGATATAATCTGCCAAGCTATCCTGAAAGTGCCAAAACACATCAAGAAAAAGAAATTCAGGCTCGCTACGATGCAATAAAGGGTTCTGCCGTAAATCCTGTATTACGCGAAGGTAATTCAGACAGGAGAGCTGCAAGAGCTGTTAAAAACTATGCAATGGCAAATCCTCACTCTATGGGCGTTTGGTCTCCAGACAGCAAAACCCATGTGTCATCTATGACTGGCGATGATTTTTTCTCAAATGAAAAATCTTCAACTATTACAGCATACCAAAAGGGTGCTGCTAAAATTGAGTTTACTGCAAAAGATGGCAAGGTCGATGTTTTTAAAGATAATATCCATTTAGACGAGGGCACTGTTGTGGATACAACATTCATGAGTGCCGACGCCCTGCGTCTTTTCTTAAGTCAACAAATTGAAGAGGCAAAAAATCAGAACCTTCTTTTTTCTTTACATCTAAAAGCTACTATGATGAAGGTTTCAGATCCTATTTTGTTCGGACA
>LULE01001665.1_pt1 | contig 13216 bp, 17 predicted proteins | sample 728231 | NCBI WGS metagenome assembly LULE01 (sample SAMN03860297, study PRJNA289734) | marine metagenome | biome: seawater column; feature: ocean; material: water; isolation source: Red Sea water column Station 192 - depth 10m | place: Saudi Arabia: Red Sea | collected 2011-10-15 | depth 10 m | reverse complement strand
TTATTTGCAGTTTTAGCATGGACTGGAAAATCAGAAATTTTATTTGCAATTGCGGTTATAGCTGATGATATCACAGCAGCTTTTGCAACTGTAGCATTTGTTGCATTTATATCATTACTAGTTGATAGAACTTATACAGCCACACAATATGCATTGCTTGCTTCAATTGGTACTGCTGGTCGTACTACTTTAGCTTCATCCTCAGGAGCTCTAGTTGACTGGTTAAACGGAGATTGGGGAACATTTTTTGTTTTAACGACTATAATGGTGATACCATCATTAATTTGTTTGTGGTTAATTAAAAACAAAATTAAAATTGGTGCAAAATAATTTTTATTTCATAGGTAATTTTTCGAATATTTACAAAAATCCTTCGAAAAGATCTGAGGTAACTTCACAAATTATACATGGTGAAAAATTCAAAATATTAGCAAAAAATAAAAATTGGATAAAAATTAAAACTTTATTTGATAATTATAAGGGGTTTATAAAAAATTCAAAATATATAGAAAAATTTAGCCCCAATTATAAAGTCAGTTCACTAAAAGCAAAGATTTATAAAAAACCTGGAATTGGAACTAGCAGTTGGCTTCCACTTGCATCCAAATTATCTGTATTTGAGCAAAATAAGAATTACGTAAAAATTGAAAAAAATAAATGGATTAAAAAAGCAGATATTAAAAAAATAAACCATAAAGAAAATAATTTTACAAAAATATTTAAAAAATTTCTCGATGTAAAATATGTTTGGGGTGGAAAAACATTTAAAGGTATTGATTGTTCAGCCTTATTGCAAATATTTTATTGTTATAATAATTCGTTTTATCCAAGAGATACAAAAGATCAGATCAAATATACAAAAAAGAATTCAAAGAAAAGACTATTTAAAAAAGGAGATATTATTTTTTGGAAAGGTCATGTTGCTATGTGTTTAAATTCTAAACAACTAATTCATGCTTATGGTCCAGAAAGAAAAGTAATTATTATGCCAATTATAGAAACAATTAATAGAATTGAAAAAACTGCCAAGCTAAAGGTAAAAAAAGTATCTAGAATAAAATATTAATTTCTTCCAAAGTCAGGTTTATCAATATCTTGTTTCAATTTGATGATTTTTGACCTTACTTTTTTAGTCTGAATAAGTTTCTTTACGATAGACTTATTATTTTTTGAATTAATATCTTTTTTAAATTGATTTAAATTTTTAATAAATAAATCAATCGCTTTTGAAATATTATTTTTATTGTTAAAAAAAATATCTCTCCACATGATTTCATTTGATGCTGCAATCCTAGAAAAATCTCGTAATCCACCAGCGCTATATTTGATTAGCTCATAATTTTGTTTTTTCTCAAAATCTTGTGCAGATTTCACCAGATTATATGCAATTAAGTGTGGTAAATGACTAGTAATAGAAAAAATTTTGTCATGTTTTTCAGCGCTCATAACAACTACTTTTGCTCCAATTTTTTTCCAAAACTTAGTTAGAATATTTATATTATTTTTTTTAATATTTTTTTCTTTAATTATTATGCACCATCTATCAGTAAACATATTTTCTTTACCATGCTCTGGTCCACTGACCTCTGATCCAGCTATTGGGTGACTTTGAATCCAATGAATACCTTTCTTTAAAAATTTATTTATAATTTTAGAAGTTTCAATTTTTGAAGAACCAATATCTGTAATCAATGTTTTCGATGGTATAAATTTATTAATTTTTAAAATAATATTTTTGTATTCACTCATTGGTGTACAAAAGATGATTAAATCGGAATTACTTGTACCTTCTTTTAATGATTTAACAATTGTTCCAGGTAATTTTAATCTTTTTATCTTAGCAATATTTGATTTTGATTTTTCATAAATAAATATTTTTTTTGCTATTTTTTTTTTGCTAATACGCCTTAATAAAGATGAACCTAATAATCCACAGCCAATAATTAAAATATTTTTCATTTTTTCAATACTTGCTTAATAACACTCATAAATTTTAAGTTTTCTTTTTTAGATCCAATAGTTAACCTTAATTTATTCTTTATATGATAACCATCTTCTGTTGATCTTAAAATAATTCCCTTATTTTTAAGTTTTTCATACAGAAATTTTGCTGAATATCTGCATTTTTCAAAATTAAGTAACAAAAAATTTGCTGAAACTGAATTTGAAAAAATATTATATGTCTCAAGAAATTTCTTAATTTTTTCAGAATATAATAAATTATGTCTAATCGATTTATTTATGAAAGCTTTATCCTTCAGTGACTCGGTGGCAGCTAATTGAGCAATACCATTTACATTAAATGGTGGTTTTATAACATTTAGCGCATCAACTATTTTTTTTGATCCATATCCCCAACCTACTCTCAGAGAAGCTAATCCAAACATTTTTGAAAAAGTTCTAAGGATGAAAACATTGTCTTTATTTTTAAACAAATCTAACCCAGATGAATAATCTTTGTTTTTCATATATTCTGCATAGGCATCATCTATAACTAGTAAAATTTTTTTATTTAATCTTTTTCTTAATTCTAAAACTTCTTTTTTCGTTAAGTAAGTTCCTGTAGGATTGTTTGGGTTAGCTATAAACACAATTTTAGTTTTTTTTGTTATTTTTTTTAAAATTTCATTTACTGAAACTTTAAAATTAATTTCTTTTGCAAATACAACTTTTGCACCTACAATTTTTGAGTAAATTCTGTACATTAAAAAACTGTACTCTGGTACCACAACCTCATCTTTTGGGTTTAAAAACAACTGACAGAGCATTTGAATAACTTCATCTGAACCAGCTCCACAAATAATTTTCTCAGAATTACATTTATAAGCTTTAGATATTGCTTTTCTTAAATTTTGAGATTTTCCATCTGGATATTTATCTAAATTCAGATTTTTATTTGATATTATTTTCTTTGCTTTAGGGCTCATACCTAAAGCAGACTCATTTGCAGAAAGCTTAATTACGTTCTTAAGTTTCTTAACTTTTGATTTACCAGGCTTATAAGCCTCAATTTTAAATTTTTTGAAATTTGGAGTTATCATTTTTTTTAATTTATGTGCTCTTTATAGATAAAATTACAAAATTTTATAGAGAATAAGAGGATTTTTTAAAAAATTGACATAATAAATAAGTTCTAGTAAAAAAATTATGCGCTGATTTAACTGAATTGCGAGCGCTTAAAAAAAACCGCTAAAATAGTTTTTTTTCTCACAATTCGAAACAGTCAAAAACTATGAATACTGAGAAAAACATAAAAACTTTAATTGTAAAGAAACCACTAAAATTAGACTGTGGAAAGACCATAAAAGATTTTCCGATAGCCTATGAAACTTACGGTTCACTTAATTCAAAAAAAGATAATGCAATATTAGTTTTTCATGCTCTAACAGGAGATCAATTTGTAACCGGAATAAACCCTGTAACTAACAAAGAGGGTTGGTGGAGTTATGCAGTAGGTCCTGATAAAGCTATCGATACGAATAAATATTTTGTTATTTGCTCTAACGTAATTGGTGGATGTATGGGATCATACGGACCAAGTCATAAAGATCCTGATCAAAAAATTTTTGGAACAAATTTTCCCGTTATTACAATTAATGATATGGTGAATGCTCAATATAATTTACTTGATCATTTTGGTATTGATAAACTGTTTTCTATAACTGGTGGTTCAATGGGAGGTATGCAAGTCCTTCAGTTTATTAGCAACTTTCCTGATAAATCCAAAACAGTGATACCGATAGCAACCACATCTAGTCATTCAGCTCAAAATATTGCTTTTAACGAACTAGGTAGACAAGCTATTACAGCTGATAGTAACTGGAAAGATGGGAATTATACATCAAACGATACTAATCCTGGAAAAGGATTGGCAGTAGCTAGAATGGCAGCTCATATTACTTATTTATCTAAAAAAGGTTTGCAGGAAAAATTTGGAAGAAAGTTACAAGAAAGAGAAGATCTTAAATTTGGATTTGACGCTGATTTTCAAATAGAAAGTTATTTAAGATATCAGGGCTCAGTTTTCGTAGATAGATTTGATTTTACTTCAGATTGGCTTTATCCAACCCAAGAAAACAAAGATATTGTGATTGCTTTAAACTCAATAGGAGCTGATGTTGGATTTGTAGAAATTGAGTCAGATAAAGGTCACGACTCCTTTTTACTAGACGTTCCTGATTTCTTGAGTGCACTTAAAAACTTTTTAGATAAATCTTACGAAGAAAATTAATTATGAAAAATGAATTTCAGGTAATAGCAGATTTAATTGAAAAAGATAAGAAAGTCTTAGATGTAGGTTGTGCTGATGGAACTTTGATGAAATTTTTAAAGGATAATAAAAACATAAATATAAGAGGATTAGAGATTTCAAAAGAAAAAGTGCAAGAATGTATTGCTAAAGGTTTAACTGTAATTGAAGGAAATGCTGAAAAAGATTTAAAGCAATTTCCAGACAAATCATTTGATTATGTTGTTTTAAGTCAAACCCTTCAAGCTTTTCTTAATCCTGAATTAGTTTTAGATGAACTTTTAAGAGTTGGAAAAAAGGCAATAGTTACGATTCCTAATTTTGGATACTGGAAAGTAAGATTTCATTTATTATTTAAAGGTACAATGCCAATTACAAAAACATTACCAGATGAATGGTATAACACTCCAAATTTACACATGTGTACAATCAAAGATTTTTTTCATTTTGTAAAATCAAAAGATATAAAGATTTTTAAATCACTCGCTTTAAACAATCTTAATAAATCAACAATAAATCAGAGTAATTTAGGCGTTAAAAATTTGTTTGCAGATCTTGGTATATTTTTGATAGAAAAATAAAATGCGTATTGAAATTATACCTTGTCTTCAAGACAACTATAGCTATTTAATTATAGACGAAAGTAACAATTCTGCGTGTATTATAGATCCCAGTGAGGCTGAGCCAATAATAAATTTCCTAAAGAATAAAAATATAAAATTAAAATACATTCTTAATACCCATCATCACTATGATCATATTGGAGGAAATCAAGAATTAAAAAAAAAATATGGATCAGTTGTTGTAGGTTTTAAAGGAGACTCAAAAAGAATACCAGAGATAGACATATTGTTAGAAGATAATCAAATATGGAAAGCCGAAAACTTTGAAGCTAAAATTATGCATATACCTGGACATACTTCAGGCCATATTTGTTTTAATTTTTTTAAAGAAAAAATAGTTTTTACCGGAGATACACTTTTCTCACTTGGTTGTGGAAGAATATTCGAAGGTTCTTATGAGGAAATGTTTGAATCTTTAAACAAAATTAAATTATTACCAGAAGATACAAAAATTTATTGTGGTCATGAATACACTCTTAACAATGCAAAATTTTGCAAAAAATATGATTCCGAAAACAAAGATTTACAAAAAAAAATAGAAAAAATAGAAAAATTAAGAGAAAATGGAATTCCTACGATACCCTCAACTTTAAAAGAGGAATTGGAGTGTAATATATTTTTAAGAGCAAAAGATGTTAAAACCTTTTCAAAATTAAGAGATTTTAAGGATAATTTCTAATTAATTCGGCTTGACTAAAGGCTGGCTACAACTATATTGCGGTAACTTTAAATTAAATCATACTATGTCATACGCAGTAATAAAAACAGGTGGAAAACAGTATAAAGTAAAATCTGGAGAAATTCTAAAGATTGAAAAACTACCAGACTCTAAACCTGAGACTAAAATAGAGTTTAATGAAATTTTGGCATACGGTGATGACAAATCAATTGAAATTGGAACTCCAAATGTTGAGGGTGCAAAAGTAGAGGCTGATTTAATTAAAAATAGCAAAAATAGAACTATTTTAATTTTTAAAAAAAGAAGAAGACAAAATTCAAGAAGAAAAAATGGGCATAGACAACAATATTCTATGATAAGAATTAACAAAATTTTTTCAAAAGATGGTAAAGTGTTATCAGAAGCTGAAAAAATTTCTAAAACTTCAAAAAAAGAAGAAGTTAAGGAAGCAGTAAGCAAATAGTTATTAGGTAAATTATGGCAACAAAAAAAGCAGGTGGATCATCACGAAACGGACGAGATAGTGCCGGTAGAAGACTTGGTGTAAAAAAGTATGGTGGTGAAACAGTAATTCCTGGAAACATAATTGTTAGACAAAGAGGAACTAAGATTTTTCCAGGTGAAAATGTTGGTATGGGTAAAGATCATTCAATATTTTCAGTTGTTAAAGGGAAAGTTGTTTTCAAAAAATCTAAATCAGATAGAACTTTCGTTTCTGTAAAGCCCAATTAATAGTACAACCAATTAAAATAGATGTTGTATTATGAAATTTCTCGATCAAGTTAAAATTTATATTAAAGCTGGAAACGGTGGAGATGGATCTCCTAGTTTTAGAAGAGAGAAATATGTTGAGTTTGGTGGACCAGATGGTGGGGACGGTGGAAAAGGTGGATCAATTATTTTGAAGTCAGAGGAAAATTTAAATACCCTTATTGATTATCGATATCAACAACACCACAAAGCCGAACGTGGAGAAAATGGTTCTGGTCAAAACCGAACAGGAAAAGGTGGTGAAGATTTAATTTTAAAAGTTCCTCTAGGTACACAGGTATTTGAAGAAGATAACAAAACTCTTCTTTTCGATTTTAATAAAAAAGGTGAAGAATATGTTGCAGCTGCTGGTGGAAAAGGAGGTTTGGGAAACACAAGATTTAAAAGTTCTACAAATAGAGCTCCAAGAAAATTTACTAAAGGCACTATCGGAGAAGAATTTACAATATGGCTTCAATTAAAAACAATTGCTGATATCGGTATTATTGGATTGCCAAATGCGGGAAAATCAAGTTTGTTAGCAGCATTAACAAACGCAAGTCCAAAAATTGCAAATTACAAATTTACAACTATTAATCCAACTTAGATCTGAATGAGTCTTATAATCAGGTGAAAAATGAATTAAAAAGCTACAGTGCAAAGTTATTAGAAAAAAAAGAACTAATTGTGCTTAATAAAATTGATTTGATTGATGAAGAAACAGCAAATGAAGTTATAGATCATTTTTCAAAAGGTAAAAATTGTGAGATTATGACAATGACAACTCTAGAAAAAGAATCTGTATCAAAAATTAAAGCAAAACTTTTGTCTTATGTATCTTAAAAACTCCAAAATAATTGTTGTCAAAATTGGATCATCTCTTCTAGTTGATCAAAATAAAAAAATTAGGAAACAATGGTTATCTAGTTTTGCAAAAGATATTAAAAAATTAAGAAATAAAAATCAAAAAGTAGTTATTGTTAGCTCTGGTGCTATAGCTTTGGGTTGCAAGAAAATGAATTATAACAAATATAAATTAAATATTTCTCAGATTTTGCTTACATTAGAAGATACTGAGGAAAGAAGAAGATCTCTCAATGCAAAACGAACTTTTGATAATCTTTTTGAACTTGGTTTTATTCCTGTGGTCAATGAAAATGACACTATTGCAACGAGTGAAATAAAATATGGAGATAATGATAGATTGGCATCTAGGGTTGCGCAAATTACAAACGCAGATACCTTAATTTTATTATCTGACGTTGATGGTTTGTATACAAAAAATCCTAAAATTTTTAAGGATGCTAAACTTATAAAAAAAATTGATGACCTAAAAAAAGATCTAAAAAAAATTTATATTAAAGGCGTAAATGAATATGGAAGTGGTGGTATGCATACAAAAATTGAAGCAGCAAAAATATGTCAGCTTGCTGGTACTAGTATGGTTATTGCAAATGGACTATATTCAAATCCTATCTCAAAAATAATTGAAAAAAATAACTGCACCTGGTTTAGTCCAAAAATTTCAAAGTTAGATGCTAGAAAAAAATGGATAATAAGTTCTGTAGCACCTAAAGGAGCTTTAATAATTGATGATGGTGCTAAAAAAGCATTAAAATCTGGAAAAAGTTTGTTAGCAGCAGGAATTAAAAAAGTTTCAGGAAGATTTAACAAAGGTGATCATATTAAAGTATTGGATAAAAAAAATAACGAATGTGCTAGAGGGTTAAGTTCCTTTACTTCTGATGAGGTGACTAAAATTATGGGTCATCACTCTAATGAAATTGAAAAATTATTAGGCTATGTTGCAAAATCAGAAGTTATTCATAAAGATGATATGGTGGAAATTTAAATGATTAAATATATGAATTTAATTGGAATAAAAGCTCGAAAAGCTAGTGAGTATAAAGTTACAACTGAAGTAAAAAATAAAGTCTTAAATGATTACGCGAAATTAATTAAGAATGAAAAAAAATTTATTATTAATCAAAATTCAAAAGATATTAATTACGCAAGAAAAAAAGGGTTAAAAGAAAACTTAATCAAAAGACTTCATTTAAATGAAAATAAATTAGATGGAATTATAAATTCTATTTTAAAAATAGCTAAATTAAGGGATCCTATAGATAGCACTTTAGAAAAATGGAAAAGACCGAATGGTTTGAATATTAAAAGAGTTTCAATACCAATTGGAGTTATTGGGGTTATTTATGAAAGTAGACCAAATGTAACTTCAGATGTTGCTAGTCTTTGTTTTAAATCTGGAAATGTAGTGATTTTGAAAGGAGGCTCTGAGGCCATAAATTCAAATAAAGCTTTAGCTAAGCTGTTTAGAAAAGCACTTAAAAAAAATAAAGTTAATGAAAACTTTATACAATTTATTGATTCAAAACAAAGGAGGCTTGTGGATATTATGCTTTCTAAGATGAAAAAATATATCGATGTCATCATACCTCGTGGTGGAAAAAATTTAGTTAAAAAAGTTTTAGAATTATCCAAAGTACCTATAATTGGGCACTTAGAGGGGCTTTGTCATACTTATATAGATAAAGATGCAGAATTAAAAATGGCTAAAGAAATTGTCTATAACGCTAAATTAAGAAATACAAGTATTTGTGGTGCGACTGAAACTATTCTTATTCATAAAAATATAGTCAAAAAATTTAGTAATCCTATTTTGCAGGAACTTGAAAATAGTGGTTGTAAAATAATTGGCGATAAGATTTTGAAAAGTTATTACAATGGTCAAGTATATCCTGCAAAAGAAAAAGATTGGTCAACTGAATATTTATCATCAATTGTATCTGTTAAAGTTGTTAAAAATTCTGAAGAGGCAATTAAGCATATTAACAAATACGGAACTATGCACACTGACTCCATCATTACAAAAAATAAAAAGACAGCAAAATATTTCCTAAAAAATGTTAAAAGCTCAATTGCAATGCATAATACCTCAACTCAATTTGCTGATGGCGGTGAATTTGGATTTGGTGGAGAAGTTGGAATTTCTACTAATACGCTACCACCAAGAGGTCCTGTAGGTTTAAATCAATTGATTTCATATAAATATGAAATCACTAGTAATGGTAAAATAAGAAATTAAATTGAATAAAACAAAAATAAAAATTGGTGTATTAGGTGGATCGTTTGATCCTGCTCATAAAGGACATTTGGCAATTTCTAAGGAAGCAAAAAAAAGATTCAAACTCAAAAAAGTTATTTGGGCAATTACAAAAAAAAATCCATTTAAAATAGAGAGCAAGACATCTGTTGCTGACAGAATTAAATATTGTAAAAAAATTATTAGTACAAATTCATTTATTAAGGTTAAATTTTATGAAAAAATTATTAAATCAAATAAAACTATTAATTTAATCAATCATTTAAAAAAAGATAAAAGCATTGAAATTTATTTTTTAATGGGTGCCGACAACCTTATTAATTTTCATAAATGGCATAAATCTAAATTAATTTCACAAAAATGTAACATCCTAGTTTTTGATAGACATGGGTATAAAAAAAATTCTTTAAAATCAAAGACATTTAAGCAACTTAGTAAGACCAATCTAGAGTTTATTGAGTTTAATAAAGTCAACATTTCATCTTCTCAATTAAGAAAAATTTGATAATCTAAATTCAATTAATGGACAAAATTTCAGACTTAAAAGAAATTGTAATCAACACACTAGATCTAAATAAAGCTCAAGACATTGTAACTATTGATCTTAAAGACAAAAGTTCTATGGCTGATTACATGATCATAGCAAGTGGAACATCATCTAGACATATTCAATCTTTATCAGAACAAGTTTTAGAAAAACTTAAAAATAACGGTGTAAAAGACTCAAAAATTGAGGGTAAAGAAAGTGGAGAATGGAAACTTGTTGATGGGATTGATTTGATTGTTCATATTTTTCATCCAGAAAAAAGAAAATTTTATGAATTAGAAAAAATTTGGTCAGAGCTAATTCCAAAAGAAAAAGTGATGATATGAAAAAAATTAAATTTTTATTATTAATTTTTTTTTCCGTTTTTTATTTAAATAAAACAGTTATTTCAGCTGAAATTGATATTTATAAAAAAATTGATCTCTTCGGTGAGGTTCTAGAAAAAATTAATAAAGAATATGTTGATGAGTTCAATCAATCTGAGAGTATGGACTCTGCTATCAATGGACTTTTACAATCCTTAGATCCTTATTCATCCTACATGTCTCCTAAAATTTTTGATGAAATGCAAACAGAAACCAGTGGTGAATTTGGTGGACTAGGAATTGAAGTTAGCATGGAGGCTGGTGTGGTAAAAGTAATTTCACCAATAGATGATACACCTGCATCTAGGGCTGGATTAAAAGCTGGTGATTACATAGTCAAAATAAATGATGTCCAGGTTCAAGGAAAATCATTAAGTGAAGCTGTTGATTTAATGAGAGGACCTGTAGGTTCTGGAATAGAGTTAACAGTAAGACGAAGAGGTGAAAGAAAAGCGCTAACATTTAATATCATAAGAGAAGTTATTCAGGTTCAATCTGTAAAATCTGAAATTATAGATGAAAATATTGGATACATCAGGCTTACTTCATTTAACGATAACAGTAGTGATCAAATAGAAAAACAAATTAAAAAACTTAAAAAAGATAAAAACTTAAATTCATTTATTTTAGATTTAAGAAATAATCCTGGAGGTCTTTTATCTCAAGCAATAAAGATATCAGATTTTTTTCTGGAAAATGGAGAGATAGTTTCAACAAAAAGCAGAAAAAAATCTGAAAATAGAAAATGGTTTGCAAAAAAAGGAGATATTACCGATGGAAAAACACTATTGGTTTTAATTAACTATGGTTCAGCATCTGCATCTGAAATTGTTGCTGGAGCTTTAAAGGATCACAAAAGAGCAATCATCGTTGGTGAAAATAGCTTTGGTAAAGGTTCTGTCCAATCAATTATTCCTTTAAAAAATCGTGGTGCTATCAGATTAACTGTCGCAAAATATTATCTTCCTTCTGGAAAATCTATTTCTGAAGTAGGTGTTAGACCAGATATTGAAGTAAATGAAGAAGGTGATGATTTTAGAATAAAAACTGATACTGATAATCAATTAAACTACGCTATTAAGTTACTTAACGGATAATATGAATAAAAATTTTAAAGATTTACCACTGAGAAGTGGGGTCGGAATTGTGTTATTGAATAAAGAAAATAAAGTATTCGTAGCAAAAAGAATAGATAATCCTAAAAATTTTTGGCAAATGCCTCAGGGTGGTGTTGATGAGGGAGAGGATAATTTAAAAGCTGCATTTAGAGAACTAGAGGAAGAAACAAGTATCAAAAGCGTAGAACTTATAAAAGAATTAGATGGTACATTAACCTATGATTTACCTGATAGATTACTAGGTATTATTTGGAAAGGTAAGTACAAAGGTCAGAAGCAAAAATGGTTTTTAATGCGATTTATTGGAAATGATAATGAAATAAATATTAATACATCTAATCCAGAATTTTTAGATTGGAAGTGGATTGACTTAGATTTAATTACTGATGTTGTTGTTGATTTTAAACATCATGTTTACAAAGAACTTAAAGAAAAAGTAAAAAAATTAATTTAGAGTTTTTAAAACTTCAACTTTTTGATCTGCTAAATATTTAGATTGATCGTTAATATCGGTTTTATTAGCCTCTTCTTCTGCCTGTTTAAGTAAATCTTGTTGCTTTGATTTATCCATATCAGCAAGATTAAAAATTGTACTTGTTAAAATAGATAGATTGTTATTTTTAAACTCAACAATCCCATCTTCAACATAGTAATTTTCATCACCTGATTTTGATAAAATCTTAATTATCCCAGGTTTCAAAAAGGAAATAATAGAAATATGATCCTTCAATATTCCCATCTCTCCTTCAAAAGCAGGGACCACAACTTCTGAAACATCATCTTTTACTAAAAAAGATTTTTCAGGATTTACTATTTCAACTTTAAACTCTTCGCTCATTAAGCAGCAGCTTCTTGTTCCATTTTCTTAGCTTTTTCTATAGCTTCTTCAATTGTTCCAACACCTTTGATAGTTGAGTCAAGATCAACAAGTTTTCCTGGAGAACCAGTAAATACTTCTGCAACAAAGAATGGTTGAGATAAAAATCTCTGGATTTTTCTAGCTCTTGCTACAACTAGTTTATCTTCTTCAGATAACTCGTCCATACCAAGAATAGCTATAATATCTTGTAATGATTTATATGATTGTAGTATTCTTTGAACATCTCTTGCTACTCTATAATGCTCATCTCCAACAATTCTTGGATCCAAAATTCTTGATGTAGAATCAAGTGGATCTACCGCAGGATAAATACCAATTTCTGCAATTTGTCTTGAAAGTACAGTCGTTGCATCCAAGTGAGCAAACGATGTCGCTGGAGCAGGATCTGTTAAATCATCAGCAGGTACATAAATTGCTTGTACAGATGTAATTGACCCTTTGTTTGTAGTCGTAATTCTTTCTTGTAGGTTTCCCATGTCAGTAGCTAATGTCGGTTGATATCCAACAGCAGATGGAATTCTTCCTAACAAAGCTGAAACCTCTGATCCTGCCTGAGTAAACCTAAAAATATTATCTACGAAGAAAAGTACGTCCTGACCTTCTTGATCTCTAAAGTATTCAGCAACAGTTAATCCTGTAAGTGCAACTCTTGCTCTCGCTCCAGGAGGTTCATTCATCTGTCCATAAACTAGAGCAGCTTTTGAACCAGCTCCTTCTTTTTTAATTACTCCAGATTCAATCATTTCATGATAAAGGTCATTTCCTTCTCTAGTTCTCTCTCCAACTCCCGCGAAAACTGAAAAACCACCATGAGCTTTTGCAACGTTATTAATTAATTCCATAATTAAAACTGTTTTTCCTACTCCTGCTCCACCAAATAATCC
>LULE01000455.1_pt1 | contig 13286 bp, 9 predicted proteins | sample 728231 | NCBI WGS metagenome assembly LULE01 (sample SAMN03860297, study PRJNA289734) | marine metagenome | biome: seawater column; feature: ocean; material: water; isolation source: Red Sea water column Station 192 - depth 10m | place: Saudi Arabia: Red Sea | collected 2011-10-15 | depth 10 m | reverse complement strand
CTTCCATTAATTTCTAGGACTTGAAAAAATCGTTTATGCCATTTAAAAACAGAATCAAAGCTACAGTCTTTTAGATACTCTACGTATTCAGGAACATTTGCCATACACATATAGACAAAACTTCTTACATTTATGGTTGCAAGGAGTTCACATTCTTCTGGTGAGTTTGCTCTTATATGATGCATGTTTCTTAACTTAGGAATAATTGTTCTCGCAAACTTTAATTCAGCATTGATCTTCCATTCCCGTCTTTTAATATCAAATTTATTTTTAACTAATGGCATCAAGGACATTATTTCCCAATATCTAGGAGACCTATGACTATTATCAAGAGCAAGTAAATTAAAAAGAAAAGTAGTACCTGACCTTGGAAGACCAGTAACAAAAACTGGATTAGCTGGAGAGGGGAGATCTCTGTCTTTTACAAAGTCATATAATTTACTTCTCATTTTCAGCCTATCTTTAAGCTGATTTTTAAATGCTATGGAACCAAAAAGATTAAATTCGTTATTTTTATTGGCTGAATTTATCAGAATTTCAAGTGGCTCAGTATAGTCATCCTCTCCAAGTTTTCCCTCAAGTCCACTTAGCATGCTTTTGACGCTTATTTTATTAATCACTTTTAAAATTATTTATAATAGATATAAGATAACTAAAGATTTTTTGGATAATCTAGATTTTGCAATAACACTATGTGCTGAAGAGATTTGCCCAGTTTTACCAACGGATGCTATTTCTTTACACTGGATAAATGAAGATCCTGCTATGAATAATTTAAACGATGTTCAATTAAATATGGCTTTTCAAAAAACTAGAGAAAATATTTATAATTTGATGAAAAAATTTATGATTGAGAATAATTTGTAAAGTTAAATGGCTCCTCAGGTTGGGATCGAACCAACGACCAATTGATTAACAGTCAACTGCTCTACCGCTGAGCTACTGAGGAACGCTAATAGCAGAGCATTATAAGTAATTTTTTATATATAAGTAAATGACAAAAACATTAAAGGTTGTATCTGATTTTGAGCCAGCTGGATCTCAACCTGAAGCTATTAATAATTTAGTATCTGGGCTTGAGGATGGATTGCTGCATCAAACTCTATTAGGTGTTACAGGATCTGGAAAAACTTATACTATGGCAAAAGTTATTGAGGAAACTCAAAGACCTGCAATTATAATGGCTCACAATAAAACTCTTGCTGCTCAGCTATACGGTGAATTTAGAGATTTTTTTCCAAATAATTCTGTCGAGTATTTTGTTTCTTATTATGACTATTATCAGCCAGAGGCTTATGTACCAACATCTGATACATATATCGCAAAAGATGCTTCGATAAATGAGCATATTGAACAAATGAGACTTTCTGCAACTAAAGCCCTTATAGAAAGAAAAGATACTGTTGTAGTTGCAACTGTCTCATCAATTTATGGTTTAGGCGCACCCGAATCTTATTTAAAAATGGTTGTTCATCTTGATAGAGGAGATATTATTTCTCAACGTGATCTTGTTTTAAGATTATCTGCACTTCAATATACAAGAAACGATCTAGATTTTAGGAGAGCAACCTTCAGAGTTAGAGGAGATACCGTTGATGTTTATCCTGCTGACTCAGACAAGGAGGCATTAAGAATTGAATTTTTTGGTGATGAAATTGAAAAATTATCATGGTTTGATCCTCTTACAGGAGTCATTATTAGCGAGATTCCAAGAGTCACGATTTTTCCTAAAACCCATTACGTCACACCAAAAGATACAGTTACAAATTGCATACCAGATATAAAAGATGAACTGAAAACACGACTTAACTTTCTAAGAGACAACAATAAACTTGTTGAGGCTCAAAGATTAGAAGAGAGAACCAATTATGACATCGAAATGATGCGTGAACTTGGTTATTGTCAGGGTATTGAAAATTATTCAAGATATTTAAGTGGCAGAAAACCTGGAGAGTCGCCACCTTGTTTATTTGATTATATTCCAAAGGATGCAATTGTTTTTATTGATGAATCTCATGTTTCTGTTCCGCAAATAGGAGCAATGTATAAAGGCGATAGATCAAGAAAAGAAACACTAGTTGAATATGGTTTTAGACTTCCATCAGCTTTAGATAATAGACCTTTAAAATTTGAGGAATGGGAAATGTTGGCACCACAAAGAATTTACGTATCTGCCACTCCAAGTAAATATGAAAATGAAAAGCAAGATAATTTAGTCGAGTTGCTAGTAAGACCAACTGGCCTTACAGATCCTGAAGTAGAAATAAGACCTGCCTCGACACAAATTGATGATGTTATAGGCGAATGTAACGAAAGAGTTGCAATGAAAGAAAGAGTATTAGTGACCACTCTTACAAAAAGAATGGCAGAAGATTTAACAGATTACTTAAATGAAAATAATATATCTGCGAGATACATGCACTCTGATATAGACACAGTAGAGCGTGTTGAAATTATTAGAGATCTTAGATTAGGTAAATTTGATGTTCTTGTTGGCATTAATTTATTAAGAGAGGGCTTAGATATTCCTGAGGTAAGTCTCGTTGCAGTTTTAGATGCAGATAAAGAGGGGTTTTTGAGATCTGATACTACTTTAATTCAAACAATTGGAAGAGCAGCAAGAAATTTGAGGGGGAAGGCTATTTTATATGCAGACAAAGTAACTGGATCAATGCAAAGGGCAATAGATGAAACAGATAGAAGAAGGTCCATTCAAGAAGAGTTTAATGACAAAAACAACATCACGCCAAAATCTATTTCAACAAAAGTTAAAGATATTATGGAAGGCGCAAGAATAATTAAGGGAAATACCAAAAAGAAAAAAGAAGACATTGATAAAATTGTTACCTTTAAGATTAAGGATGACACTGTAGATAACATTACTGAGACTTTACAAAAATTAGAAGATGAGATGTTTGCTTTGGCAAAAAAAATGGAATTCGAAAAAGCTGCAGTTTGCAGAGATAAAATAACCTCGCTTAAAAGAAAGTTAATTGATCTTTAGGATTTACACATGCATGAGCACTCATTAATTGATAATAGCTCTTAACTCTATCAACATAATCTATAGCCTGTTGAGCCCTCGAGTAGGATCCGTTATCCATCATATTAAGATCTTCTCCAGTAGTTACTTTGAGTTTTTCTTTTATATCCTCCCAAGTAACGTTTTCAATATTTGAATCTATTTGACCAGCTATTTTAATGATATTTGTTGGTCCAAGATTATAACTTGCCAATACAATTGATAATTTATCAGCTTCGGAGGGACCGATTTTATTTTTATTTTGAAGCATGGAAAAATATTTTGCTCCGCCTTTAATATTTTGTTCAGGATTTAGTCTTTTTTCAACGCCAACTAAGGCTGCAGTCTCTAATGTAACCATCATCATACCTCTAACACCCATATTAGATTTTGCTCTTGGATCCCATTGAGATTCTTGAAATGAGATTGCTGCTAAAAGATTCTTTTCAATGTTTGTTTCTCTGGATGCTGATGCAAACATTTCGTCGTATTGAGGATATCTATTTTCGAGCAAGTCTCTAAATTTATTTTTTTCAAAGTTGTTTAATGAAGACTCTTCATAAGAATTTATTAGAATTTCTTCACAACTCATTTCTTTGTTAAAGAAAGAACAACCCACCAAAAAGACCGTAATGGCTGAAAATAAAAAAAATCTAAAGATATTCCCCATTTTTAATTATTTAATTCATAAAGACTTTATAATTAATATGTTATATACAATATTTCAGACTTAAAGAAGTGTCAAAGACTAAAAACTTTATATTTAAGGGTAAGCAAAGTTTTTCAAGTTCTAAGCTTGATCAGATCAAGCACCAATTCTCAAATTCAAATAAAATCGATGCAAAAATATCATCTAATGAGATTTATTTGGTTCAATCTAAATCTGAAACAATTAATCATGAGGGTCTTCAAGACATTCTTGCTGCAAAAGAGAATGACGCAGAGTTTGCTTTTTATGTAGGACCAAGATTAGGGACAATTTCGCCATGGTCATCTAAAACAGAGGACATCATCAGAAATGTTGGTTTCGATAATATCGAAAGAGTTGAAAGACTATATGGATTTAATCTTGAGTGTGATTCAGAAATTAATGCACTAGATCTTTCGATGTTCTACGATCGAATGACTCAATCGATTTATAACAATAAAGATGATTTTAAGAATCTTTTTAAATCAGATAAACCCAGATCCTTGAATCACATCAACATTTTAGAAGCAGGTAAATCAGAGCTTGAAAGAGCAAACAAGTCATTTGGGTTTGCTATGAGCGATCAAGAAATAGATTATTTGTATGATTTTTACAATAATGAAAAAAGAAATCCCACCGATGCAGAATTGATGATGTTTGCTCAAGCTAATTCTGAGCATTGTAGGCACAAAATATTTAATGCTAAATGGAATGTAGGCGGTTCTCAAAAAAATAATACACTATTTGATTTAATAAAAGAGACAAGCAAATCATCTCCAGATGGAATAATTTCAGCTTATAAAGATAACGCGGCAATTATTGAGGGGTCAAAAGTTGAGAGATTGAATTTAAATGAATCTAATGAATATGAATTTAAAGAGGATAATTTAAATTCAACTATTAAAGTCGAAACTCATAACCATCCAACAGCAATTTCACCATATCCAGGAGCTTCAACAGGATCTGGTGGAGAAATTCGAGATGAGGGAGCTACAGGAAGGGGCGCAAAACCTAAAATTGGGTTGGTTGGTTTTAATGTTTCTAATTTAAGAATTCCAAACCTTTTGAGAAGCTGGGAAAAGAATGAGCTTAAACCATCAAGAATTGCATCCCCGCTAGATATCATGATTGAAGCCCCGATCGGAGCAGCTGCTTTTAATAATGAATTTGGGAGACCATCAACCCTTGGATATTTTAGATGTTTTGAAACCGACTTTGACAATAACAAAGCCTTTGGATATCACAAACCAATAATGCTTGCTGGAGGTATAGGTGAAGTAAGGGATGTAAATAACTTTAAATTACAAATTAAAGAGGATTATTTAGTTGTTGTTTTAGGAGGACCTGCAATGCTTATTGGTCTTGGTGGAGGTGCTGCATCATCAGTCTCATCAGGAGATAGCGACGAAGATTTAGATTTTGCTTCCGTTCAAAGAGACAATGCTGAAATGGAAAGAAGATGCCAAGAGGTCATTAATAAATGTTCATCACAAGAAAATAGCTTTATTGAGTTTATTCACGATGTTGGTGCTGGTGGACTATCCAATGCAATTCCTGAATTAGCTAAAGATTCTAATCTGGGTGTGTATATTGAATTATCAAAAATTCCAAATGCAGATAAGTCCATGTCACCTATGGAAATTTGGTCTAATGAATCTCAAGAAAGGTATGTATTAGCAATTCATAAAGATAATAAAAATGCTTTTGAAAAGATATGTCAAAGAGAGAGATGTGAATATGCAATTGTTGGACATACAACAAAAGAAATGTCTGTAAAACTTTATGATGAGCAAAACAAAAACTATCCAGTTGATGTGCCATTATCAATGCTATTCGGCGATCTTCCAATTACAGAAATGGAAGTTAAAGAAGAATCTGTTGAAACACTTAATGAAGATAATTCAGAAGATATTGATCTGAGTGATTCAATTACTAAAGTTCTTCAACATCCGACTGTTTCATCAAAATCTTTCTTAATAACAATTGGTGATAGAACAGTAAGTGGAATGGTTGCAAGAGATCAGTTAGTGGGGCCATATCAAGTTCCTGTTTCTGACTATTCACTAAGCTTAAGATCTTATACATCAAATAATGGAGAAGTTCTAAGTATTGGAGAAAAGCCTACCATTGCTCTTATAAACCCTGCCGCATCTATGAGAATGGCTCTTGGCGAAGCTTTAACCAATATGTCAGGAGTTGTCATTAAAGGATTAAATAATGTTCAAGTGTCTGCAAATTGGATGGCAGCATCTGGAGAAAATTCAGACGACTTTGCCTTGAGGTCTGGAGTTGAGGCTTTATCAAAAATTGCGGTCGATTTAAAAGTTTCTATTCCTGTCGGAAAAGATTCTTTATCTATGAGAACTAAGTGGTCAGAAAATAACTCAGATTATGAAGTATCAAGTCCCTTGTCTGGAGTTATTACAGCAATGGCACCAGTAGATGATGTTACTGAGTCAGTTACTCCAGAATTAAACACTTCTGATGATACAAGCATTCTTTTGATTAAGTTAAATAATAAAAATAGGTTGGCTGGATCAATATTCTCAGAAATCACTGAAACAAAATATCAACATACCCCAGACATAGATGATATTGAGGTATTCGAAAAACTGTTTTCAGGTATTCAAAATCTTTTGAAAAGTAAAAAAATACTAGCAATGCATGATATTTCTGATGGAGGTCTTATAACAACATTGCTAGAAATGTGCTTTACCAAAAAAGTTGGTATGAGAATGGATTTAGATGATTCATCAGGCGTTAATGAATTCCTTTTTTCTGAAGAAATTGGCTTTGCAATTCAAATTAAGAAAAATAATCTTGATGAAGTTACAAATACTCTAAAGAATGAAAATATTTATGTAAAAAATATAGCTGAAATAATAGATGATGAGCAATTTTCAATTTTTAAAAATGATTCAGAGCTTTTTAGTAAGTCAGTTATTGAATTAGAAAAAAATTGGCGAGAGACTTCTCATGCTATTCAATCTATAAGAGATAACAAAGAAATTGCAAACTCTGAACTAAGTCTGCTTGATGATGAAAATTTTCAAGGACTTAAAAGCAATATCTCGTTTGATGAAAATGAGCTTAAGCATATCAACATCAAAAGAACAAAGCCTAAAGTAGCAATCTTAAGAGAACAGGGCGTAAATGGACAAAATGAAATGGCAGCTGCTTTTACCCTTGCAGGCTTCAATGCTTTTGATGTTCATATGCAAGACCTTCTTGATGGAAATACAAATTTAAAGGACTTTCAGGGTATGGCAGTATGTGGTGGTTTCTCATACGGTGATGTTCTGGGTGCTGGAGGAGGCTGGTCAAAAACTATTTTGTACAACAATCTTGTTAAAGATCAATTTCAAGAATTTTTCAGTGATGAAAAAGTTTTCACATTAGGTGTATGTAACGGATGCCAGATGCTCTCAAATTTAAAAGATATTATTCCAGGAGCTGAATTTTGGCCAAGTTTTGAAAGAAATTTATCAGATCAATTTGAAGCCCGTTTGGCTCAAGTAAAAATTTCAAAAACAGAGTCGGTTCTTTTAGATGGGATGGAGGATTGGATTATACCAGTTGCATCAGCTCATGGAGAAGGAAGAGCTCAATTTAATAATAATGATCTCCAGGAATTAGAAAAATCCAATCAAATAGCTATGCATTTTGTTGATTCATCAGAAAACGCATCTGAAATATATCCTATTAATCCAAACGGCTCACCTAATGGCATAACAGGTATTACAGCTTCTAATGGAAGAGTTACCATTATGATGCCCCATCCAGAAAGAGTTTTTAGAAAAGTTCAACTAAGTTGGCACAGAAAAGACTGGAATGAGTACTCTCCATGGATGCAAATTTTTATAAATGCAAAAAAATTTAGCGATAAAAATTAATTACCAAAGTTTTATATCTTCTTCTCTAAAAATAAAATCGCCTTTTTTGAGATCCTCAATATAGTACTCAAGTGTTTTTTTAACAGTAGGAAAGGCTATTTCATCCCATAAAATTTCATCAATATCAAATAGCCTCACATCTGAACTTTCAAAAGTTGGACCATAGTTATCATCTAAAAGATCAGCTAAAAAAAACATATGCACTTGATTAATATGCGGCAGACTAAACATTGAATATGCCATTTTAATTTTTGCCTTTGAACCAGTTTCTTCAAAAGTTTCTCTAATAGCACCTTCTTGGAGAGTTTCAGCATTCTCCATAAAACCAGCAGGTAAAGTCCATAAACCTTTTCGAGGATTGATATCTCTTTTTGCCATTAGTATTTTGTTATCTCTTATACATAACGCGCCAACAACATTGTTTGGATTCGTGTAGAAGATTGAATCACAGTCTTGGCAGCAATATCTTTTAATATTGTCATGTTCTGGAATCATAAATTCCAGGTTTGAGCTGCCGCAATTAGAACAATATTTCAATTTCCTTCCTTATTTAAAGATTATAGATACTTTAGACGTTAAAATTATCCGTATGATTAACAGCATAAAGCAAAAACTTGAACAAATAAATCTCATTGATACTACTGATCATAAAAAAGCTGGTGTGATGATTATTCTTTTACAAAATGATAATGATAGCGGCATCAAAATTTTATTTACTAAACGGTCTTCAAGTCTGTCAACTCACTCTGGTGAGGTAAGTTTTCCTGGAGGCAAGTGGGAGGAAGGCGATAAAAACCTTTATGAAACTGCTTTAAGAGAAAGTAACGAGGAAATAAATTTAGATACAAAGAATTTAAAAAAATTAGGTGCACTTAATTATTTGATATCGCGACATAAGATCGAAGTTCATCCATATGTAGGGCATCTTATAAAGAATCAAGATTTCAAGGGAAATTATGAGATAGATGAGATATTTACAGTACCTTTAGAATTTCTAATGGAACCTGAAAACATAACCTATAACGAATTCAAAAAAAATGATTTAAAACTATATATTCCTAGTTGGGTTTATAATGGTAATAAAATTTGGGGCCTCACAGCCATGATAGCAGCTGATTTTTTGAATATTTGTTTTGATGCTGCCATAAAAACTGACTTTGATTTAATAAGAAAATACGATGAAAATTAATCTGGGTGACAAAAAAATTAAAACTGAGGGAGATGACTTTTGGATTGCTCCAAACGCAACTGTTATTGGAGACATAATCTTAAAAAAAGATGCAAGTATATGGTTCAATGCAGTTTTAAGAGGTGATAATGAACCAATTGAAATTGGTGAGGGCTCTAACGTTCAGGATGGCGCAATTTTACATACAGATCCTGGATTTAAGTGTACTATCGGCAAGATGGTAACTGTTGGACACATGGCTATGCTTCATGGATGCACTATTGGTGACGGAAGTTTGATAGGAATTGGTTCTGTAGTTTTAAACGGAGCTAAAATAGGAAAAAATTGCATTATCGGGTCCAAGGCACTAGTTACAGAAGGCATGGAAGTACCTGATGGTTCAATGGTTTTAGGCATTCCAGGAAAAATTAAAAAGGTTCTTAGCGAAGAAGAACAAAGCGTTGTTTCTATTGGTGCTTCTCATTACGTAGAAAATTACAAAAAATATAAGCAAATAATGAATTCAGATGAAAACAAGTGATATTAGAAAAGCTTTTTTAGATTTTTTTAATTCAAAGAATCATGAAGTTGTTGCTTCAAGCTCTCTAGTTCCATCAAATGATGAAACTCTATTATTTACAAATGCAGGAATGGTGCAGTTTAAAGATGTTTTCTTAGGTACTGAGACTAAAAATTTTAAACGAGCTGCAACCTCACAAAGATGTATTAGAGCTGGAGGCAAGCATAATGATTTAGAAAATGTTGGTTATACCTTAAGACACCATACATTTTTTGAAATGTTAGGTAATTTTAGTTTTGGAGATTATTTTAAAGAAGATGCTATTAAATTCGCATGGGAATTTTTAACAGAGGAACTTAAGCTAGATAAAGAAAAGTTATGGATCACTGTTTATAAAGACGATGATGAGGCTGAAGAAATTTGGAAAAATATTATTGGAATTGATCCAGGCAGAATAGCTAGATTAGGTGATGATGATAATTTTTGGTCTATGGGTGATACAGGACCATGTGGACCATGCTCTGAAATATTTTATGATCATGGAGAACACATTGATGGAACACCTCCAGGGGCCGAGGGTGATGAAGGTGATAGATTTATCGAAATATGGAATCTTGTCTTTATGCAATTTAATAGAGATGAAAGTGGAAAAATGGAACCACTTCCAAAACCATCTGTTGATACTGGAATGGGATTAGAAAGAATTGCAGCGGTTCTACAGAGCGTTAATTCAAATTATGAAACGGATGTTTTTAAAGATTTAATCAATGCTTCAGAAAAAATACTTGGCAGCGAAGGAAGTACATCTCACAAAGTTATTGCTGATCATATTCGATCAAGTGTTTTTTTAATATCTGATGGAGTAATTCCTGAAAAAGAAGGAAGAGGCTATGTCTTGAGAAGAATAATGAGAAGAGGCATCAGACATGGATATAAAATTGGTGCCAAAAAACCATTTATGCATTTACTTGTAAAAGATTTAATAAAACTAATGAATTCTGCTTACCCAGAATTAAAGAAAAAACAAAAAGATATTATTGAATTAATTAAGAATGAAGAGATTAAATTCTTTGAAACGCTTGAGACAGGAATAGAAATACTTGAAGACACTATTTCCAATATGAAAAATAAAACTCTGTCTGGCGATGTAGTTTTTAAATTACATGACACTTATGGTTTTCCATTTGATTTGACTGCAGATATTGCAAGAGAAAAACAGCTTGATATTGACGAAGAAAGATTCAATGAGTGCATGAATCAACAAAAACAAACCTCGAAAGCATCAAGCAGTTTTGTATCTTCGCTCCCAGCAGCATCTGGAATTGAAGAGACTAAATTTTTAGGTTACGAAAATTTAGAGTCTGATTCAAAAATTTTGGTTATTTGGAAAGATCAGGAAAGAATAGATGCAGCTAAGAATAAAGAGGAAATATTTTTTGCATGTAATCAAACACCTTTTTATGCTGAAGCTGGTGGACAAATTGGAGATAAAGGAAAATTTGCATCTCAATCGTCAACTGGTAGTATTTTAGATTGTAAGAAACAAGGTAAAGTATATATTCATAAGGCAATTGTTGATAAAGGAAGCATTAAAACTGGTGACGTTATTAAAATGAGTGTTGAAAAAGAAAAAAGGTCTGCAATTGCTATACATCATTCTTCAACTCATTTAGTTCATGCAGCATTAAGAGCGGTTTTGGGTGATCATGTTCAACAAAAGGGGTCCTTGGTTGACGAAAATAAACTTAGATTTGATTTTTCTCACACTAAACCACTTACGAAAGAAGAAATTACTAAGATTGAGGATATTGTTAATAAAGAGGCTCTAAAAAATCTGGAAGTAAAAACTGAATTAATGAAATTAGATGATGCTCTTAAGTCTGGAGCTATGGCATTGTTTGGAGAAAAATATGATGATGATGTAAGAGTTCTTACTATGGGAGAAAACTCATATTCGGTAGAACTATGTGGTGGAACTCATGTCAATCGAACAGGAGATATAGGATTTTTTGTAATTACAAACCAATCAAGTGTTGCTTCAGGAATTAGAAGAATTGAAGCATTAGCAGGGTCAAAGTCTATTGAGCACGTTAAAAAATTAAGGGACGTTAATTTATCTTTACAAAATTCTCTTAACGTATCAGCTGATGAACTTCAAGAAAAGGTAAATTCTTTGATTGAAGAGAATAAGAAATTAAAGAAATCTTCAAAGAGCAAAAGTGCCAAGAAATCAGTAATTTCATCAGAAATGCATGAATTTGGCGATTGGAAATTAATTGTTGAGCAAGTAGATGTTGAGGATACAAAAGATTTAAGATCTCTTGCTGATGAACAGAAAAATACAAATGAAAAATTATGCGTAGTTATTTTTACAGAGTCATCAAATAAAATTGCTTTGGTCTGTGGAGTTACAAAAAATCTATCTGAATCTTTATCTGCGAAGGAAGTTGTGTCTGAATTATCTAATCAAATTAATGGAAAGGGTGGAGGTAGATCTGATTTTGCCCAAGGTGCTGGCGAAACAGATAACATTAAAGATTTCGTGACTTCTATACCAAATTCAGTAAAATCCCTCGCAAAATAAAAAATACTATGTCTGAAATTGTTGTTCAAAAATTTGGAGGTACATCTGTTGGAACAGTCGACAGAATAGATTCTGTCGCTGAGATAATTAAAAATGCCTCTAAATCTAATCAAATAGTTGTTGTTGTCTCAGCAATGGGTGGAGAGACAAACAGACTTGTTGATTTAGCTAAAGCGTTTGGAGATGATCCTGATAAAAGAGAATTCGACGCCTTAGTATCTACAGGAGAGACTGTGAGCTCTGCTCTATTATCTATGGCACTACATTCCAAAGGTATTAAAGCAAAGTCATTTTCAGCGTCTCAAATTTCTATGAGAACCACTAGCTCATACTCAAAAGCAAAAATTCTTGATGTAGATGCTAAAAAAATACTGGATGTTATTGATAGTGATACGATCCCAATCATCACAGGCTTTCAAGGAGTGACAGAGGGTGGTGATGTAACAACTCTTGGCAGAGGAGGATCTGATACAACTGCAGTAGCTATAGCAGCTCAAATAGATGCAGTCAGATGTGATATATACACAGATGTTGATGGAATTTTTACTACAGATCCTGGAAAAAAATTAGATTCAATTACAATGGAAGAGATGCTTGAGCTTGCAGGTCAGGGTGCAAAAGTCGTGCAAACTAGAGCAGTAGAATTTGCTAATAAATATAAGGTTCCAGTGAGAGTTTTGTCGAGCTTTAATGACGGGAGTGGAACTTTAATTTCATTAAAGGATGAAAGTATGGAGAATGCATTAGTATCTGGTATAGCATTTCAAAAAGATCAGGTAAAGTTCACCCTGCATAGTGTTGGTGATATTCCTGGAACAGCTTTTAAGATACTTGGACCTATAAGTGATGCAGAGATAGAGGTTGATGTTATTGTTCAAAACGTAAGCATTGATGATAAAACAGACTTTACTTTTACCGTTTCAAATGAAGATAGTGACTCAGTTGAAAAGATACTTGAAGACCTTAAAACTGAAGTTGACTATAAAAAGTTAATAATTAATTCCGACATTGCTAAAGTGTCTCTTGTTGGAACGGGAATGAGATCTCAAGCTGGTGTTGCAAGTAAGGCTTTTAGAGCTCTGTCAGAAAATAATGTAAACATTCAAATTATTTCCACATCTGAGATTAAAATTACAATGGTTATAGATGAATCTTTGATTGATAAGGCTGTAAATGTTCTTCATGAAGAGTTTGAACTTGAAAAATAAATGTACGACATAATTTTAAAAAATTGCAGCATTGTTAATGAAAATCAGATTAAAGAATCTGATATTGCAATCAAAAATCAAAGAATAGAATTAATTTCAAGTTGCATAGATTCTGAAGCTAGAGAAGTAATAGATTTAAATGGTAGATATGTAATACCAGGATTGATTGATGATCAGGTCCATTTTAGAGAACCTGGATTAAC
>LULE01000737.1_pt1 | contig 13336 bp, 18 predicted proteins | sample 728231 | NCBI WGS metagenome assembly LULE01 (sample SAMN03860297, study PRJNA289734) | marine metagenome | biome: seawater column; feature: ocean; material: water; isolation source: Red Sea water column Station 192 - depth 10m | place: Saudi Arabia: Red Sea | collected 2011-10-15 | depth 10 m | reverse complement strand
AATAAGATCATTTCTTTCAATAGTGCCCAAAACAATATCTTTAATAAATTTTTTAAACCTATGTTTAGGAAAATCTAAATCATTTTCTTCATTATAAAATTTTCCATAAAGTTTTTGAATAATGATTACTCTAGGATTATTTTTAGGCTTAAAGTAAGTCTTCATTTTTGTGATAATACTGAAAACACAGCGTTTGCAGCTTCAGCGCCTTTGTTTTTTCTAGCTTTTGCTTGTTTCATGTTTAAACATGTAATAATACCATTACCAACTGGTTTTTTTTGACTTACAGATATATCCATTATTGCATTAGTGGATGCTTGCGAAATAAAATCAAAATGAGGTGTTTGACCTTTTATTACACAACCTAAAGCCAAAAATGCATCAAATTTTTTTGAATTTTTTGATATTGTAATCGGGATTTCAAAAACACCTGGAACCCTAATAATCTTTACACGGTTTGACCTGGGTATATTTTTCAAAGCACTTTTTAGTAAACCATCACTTATATCTTTATAATAATTAGCTAAAACAATTAGAATTTTTTTATTCATTATATCAATTCTTGTTTTTTAATTTTAATTCCATATCCATCAAGTCCAATAACTTTTTTTAAAGATCTAGTTATTAATATCATATTTTTAATTTTTAGATCTTTGATTATTTGAGCTCCAATTCCATAATTTTTAATTGATTTATCATTTCCCTTTTTGATAAATTCTTTGTTCTTATATTTTTTTAATGTCTGTGTTACCGAACTTAAATTTGAGTCTTTTATAAATACTAAAACGCAATTTTGGTATTTTTTAAAATAATTTAAAGTTTTATTAAATGAATTTGGCAACTTTTGGTTTATAAGATAATTTTGAACAATATTTGATGAAATTACTCTTACTCTTGGAGTGATACCTCTTTTGATTTTACCCTTTACAAGTGCAAAATGTTCTGCGCCATCTAATAAATTCTCATAAATTCTAATATTATATTTTTGTTTTTTGATAGTGATTAGGCTTTGTTTTTTTAATCTTATTAATTTTTCTTTTTTTAATCTATAAGCTATTAAATCTTCTATTTTTCCGATTTTGAGCTTATGTTTTTCTGCGAAATCAAATAAATCTTGGCCTTTAGCCATTGTGCCGTTTTCGTTCATAATTTCACAAATGACTGCTGAATTATTTTTTTTTGCTAATTTTGATATATCAACAGAGGCTTCTGTATGACCTGCTCTAACTAGAACACCTCCATCTTTAGCAATAATTGGAAAAATATGCCCAGGTGATACTATTTCTTTTTTGGTAACATTTTTCTTTGAGGCGATCTTAATTGTTTTAGCTCTATCCTTGGCCGATATGCCAGTTGTAATCCCCTTCTTTGCTTCTATAGAAATTGTAAAAGCTGTTTTATTTCTCGATTGATTTACAGGAGACATTAAAGAAAGATTTAATCTTTTAGCTTGTAAACTATCCAGCGCTAAACAAATTAAACCACGACCATGTTTTGCCATGAAATTTATATTTTTTGCTGTTGAGTCTGATGATGAAATCACCAAATCACCCTCGTTTTCTCTTTTTTCATCATCAACTAATATGAACATACCTCCCTTTTTAGCGACATTTATTATTGTTTCTATAGGTGCAAAATTATTTTTTTTCATAAAAATAATTTCTAACGTATTTAGACAAGATATCTATCTCAATATTTACTAAATCATATTTATTGAGTTTTGATAAATTAGTTTCTTTATAGGTATGTGGAATTATCCAAATTTGAAAACCCTTTTTAGTTACTTTTGAGATTGTAAGTGATATTCCATTTACACAAATTGAAGCCTTTTCAATAAGATGTTTTCTCTCTTTTTTTGGTATCTCAAAGTCAAAAATAAATGATTTATCAATTTTTTTTATACTCAAAACTTTAGCAACTGTATCAACATGACCTTGGCAAATGTGTCCTGAAATTTTTGTTCCATACTTTAGTGGTAGTTCTAAATTAATTATATCTTTATTCTTTATATATTTAAATTTAGATCGAATTATTGTTTCTTTTGAAAGATAAAACTCCATCAATTGTGATTTATAAGAAATTAATGTTAAACATACACCATCACAGGCTACAGATAATCCAATATCCTTTTTAGATACCTTAAGATTGCTTTTTACAAAAATATTAATACCTTTAGGTCTTTTAACGATTTTTTTAATTATACCCTGATTATATATTATTCCATTAAACATTTTAAATTTTATATAATGTTATTTTATTTTTTCCTAAATCTAGTTTTAAGTCTATTTTCTTTTTATATTTTTGTTTCAATAAATTTAAACTATTAAAATTCAAATATTCGGTTTTTTTTGAGAGTTTTTTATCACTTTTATATAAATAAAATGTATTGAAAATTTTATTCCTTAAAAGATAATTTGTTAACTCATCGCCTCCTTCTACTAATAAATTTCTACAGTTCAATTTATATAATTTTTTTAATATAATTTTGATATCAAATCTTCCTTTATTATCAATTTTAGATCTTATTAAATTTATCCCCTTTTTTTTAAAACTTAAAATTTGTGAATTACCCGCTTTATTGTAAAAAATAATAGTATTAGATTTGTTAGCAGTTTTTATAATAAAACTGTCAATATTAGTATTAAGTTTACTGTCTAAAATAATTCTTTTTGGAGAATATTTGTTTAACCCATTTAATCTGCAATTTAATTTTGGATTATCATTATTTAATGTTTTATATGAAATCATTAATGAGTCATTTTTATATCTCAATAAATGGGTAAATTTATCAGCCTTAGTGTTTGTAATTTTTTTATCTAATTTACTATAAATCAGATTATTTTTTGAAACTGCTATCTTACCAGTAACATATGGCAATTTTTTTTTTCTATTAAAAAAATATGTTGAATAAAAATTTTTAACTTTTTCCTCTAAGAGTCCTTTTCTTACTTTAATTTTTTTCGATTTTAGAATTTTAAAGCTTTTATTCTTAACTCTAGTGTCAACATCTGAAACTGAATAAATTACTTCTGAAATTTTAGATTTTATGATTAAATTTGTACAAGGTGGTGTCACACCATAATGACAACAAGGTTCCAAGGTGACATACATTTTTGATCCATTTAAATTATCTATTGAATTTTTTATTGCGTTAGACTCGGCATGGGGTCTACCATTTATTGAAGTTTTACCAATAGAAATAATCTTATCATGTTTAACAATCACACATCCAACAGAAGGATTTGATCCTGTATGACCATATCGAGATTTAGCCAGTTTTAAGGCTATCTCCATATATAATTTATCTTTAGTTGAAAATTTATCTTTTTTTGTAGACATCAAGTTTGTCCACGAATTGTACAAAATCTTTTTCTTCTCTAAAATTTCTGTACACAGATGCAAATCTTACGTAAGCAACAGGATCTAGTTCTTTTAATCCGTCCATAACCATAGTACCTATAGTATTAGATGAAATTTCATTCTGCCCAAGATCCTCAACTGATCTTGAGATTTTACTAATAAATTTTTCTACTGTTTCAGTATCTAATGGCCTTTTTTTTAAAGCTATATAAATTGATTTTGCAAGTTTATCTCTATCAAAGGATGATTTTCGACCACTTTTTTTAATTACCATTAATTCCCTATGTTGAATTCTTTCAAAAGTCGTAAATCTTTCACCACAAACACATAATCGTCTTCTACGAATAGCAGTACCATCTTCGGTTGGACGTGAATCCACAACCGAGGTTTCACCTTTTTTTACACAAGGACAAATCATTTACTACAAGTTTTTATATATCGGGAATGATGAAGTTAAAGAAATAACTTCATTTTTTACTTCATTTTCTACTTTACTGTTATCATTTGGATTTTCGGATAATCCTTTTAAAGTTTTTGTAATTAATTCACCAACAGTTTTAAATTCATTTAAACCAAAGCCACGTGTTGTAGCTGCTTGAGTTCCTAATCTTATACCTGAGGTAATCATTGGCTTCTCAGTATCAAAAGGAATTCCATTTTTGTTACAAGTAATGTTTGCTCTTGAAAGACTCTCAGCAGCAAGATTACCTTTAACATTGTAAGGTCTCAAGTCTACCAACATTAAGTGTGTATCAGTTCCGTCAGAATAAATCTTAAAACCATTATTTTTTAAAGTTTCAGCTAACATTTTTGCATTCGCTAGGACTGACTTTATGTAATCTTTAAACTCTGGTTGTAAAGCTTCTAGAAAACCTGCAGCTTTAGCTGCGATAACATGCATTAATGGACCACCTTGATATCCTGGAAAAACTGCAGTGTTAAATTTTTTCGCAAGATCTTCATGATTAGTTAAAATTATTCCACCTCTTGCACTTCTAAAAACTTTATGTGTTGTTGATGTAACAACATGGGCATGATCACATGGGTTTGGATACCCTTTTCCTGCAACTAAGCCAGAAAAATGTGCCATATCAACCATGAGATAAGCACCAACTTTATCAGCAATTTCTCTAAATCTTTTAAAATCTATTACTCTCGAGTAAGCACTTCCACCAGCTATAATTAATTTCGGTTTATGTTCTAAAGCAAGTTTTTCAACATTATCATAGTCTATTAGTTCAGATTTTTTATCAACGTCATAACTAATTGCATTAAACCATTTACCTGACATTGAAATTTTTAAACCGTGAGTTATATGTCCACCAGAATTTAAACTCATTCCCATAAATGTATCACCTGGGCTTAATAGAGCTAAAAATACAGCACCATTAGCTTGTGCACCTGAGTGAGGTTGAGAGTTTGCAAATTTACAATTGAATAATTTTTTTAATCTATCATTTGCAAGATTTTCTGCGACATCAACATGTTCACAACCGTTGTAATAACGCTTACCTGGATAGCCTTCTGCATATTTGTTTGTTAATACTGAACCTTGGGCTTCCAATACAGCTTGAGAAACTATGTTTTCTGAAGCAATTAGCTCAATATGTTGTTGCTGTCTTATTAGTTCATCTTTAATAGCTTTATATAACTCAGGATCTTTTACGGATAAACCATCCTCAAAAAAACTTTTATAGCTATCATTTACATAACTCTTTTCACTAGACATAATTAAATTTTTTTAACCCTTCTCAAGTGTCTGCCGCCATCAAATTTAGTATTTAAAAAAATTTTTATAAACTTGAAAGCATTTTTTTTACTAATTAATCTAGAGCCTAATGTAATGATGTTTGCATCATTATGCAATCTGGATAATTTGGTAGATTTTGCGTTAAAACACTGAGCTGCACGTATATTTTTATGCTTATTTGCCGCAATATTCATTCCTGTACCTGAGCCACATACTAAGATTCCAACATTATTTCTACCAATTTTAACTTTTTTTGCTAATTTATGTGCGTAATCAGGATAATCAACACTATTATCATTTACAGGTCCAAGATCATTAAAATTTAATTTTAAACTTTTAAGGTGTTTTTTTATGTCTTCTTTTAATTTAAATCCGGCGTGATCTGAGGAAATAAAAATTTTTTTCAAATTAGTTGAACTTGTAATCTAAAACACATGCAACAAGATGTATTCTATTTTCTTCACCACCATTAAAGGCGTTATGGTATTTTGTATTATTTGTAATCCAAACCGATCCATCTGCTGGCATGTGTTTAGCAACATTATCTATAACCATAATACAACCAGGGTTCGTGATTATAGGTATATGTAATCTAGGCTCTGGGTCTCTATGCCAACTTAAAGTTGATCGAGGTTCCTTAAGTAAAATTCTCATCCTACCTAATTTATACTTTGAGGACAAAACATCATACACATGTTTAAAGTAAGTATTATCGTAATCTTTAACAAATTCACTATATGCAGATTCATTTATCGCTCCTTCCCTCATTACTTCTTTGCCGGATCTGTCAGGTTTAGTCCAATAAAGACCTCTTGCTTTATTTCCTTTAATAGAATCTGGATCACCAGGAATTTGCGTTAAAGATATGGCGCCAAAATGGGTAACACCTGCGTCCTCAAACTTTTTAGTCTGAATAATTTGATTATACGCTTCTTGAAGTTTTGAGATGTCAAATTTTATTTCTTGTTTTTGGAAGTCACTAAAATCTAAAACCCGTTCTTCTTTTTTTACATTCAAATTTATTATCTTTGTATTTTCGACTGTCATCGTAATTGCTTTGTACCCTTTTTACTATATATGTGTATATTACATTTGTCGCATTTTTAAAATAAAATTAAATATGATTACAGGAAAATATCCTAGTTTAAGACTAAGAAGAAATAGAAAAAACAGCTGGTCAAGAAGACTTGTCTCAGAAAACAATTTATCACCTAATGACTTTATACTTCCTATATTTTTGATTGAGGGTAAAAACAAGACCCAACCAATAAAATCTATGCCAGGTGTGTATAGATATTCTATTAATAGATTGGGAATAATCTTAGATAGAGCTATTAAAAATCAAATACCTATGGTTGCTTTATTTCCTTATACATCCCCTAAATTAAAAGATGATTTAGGGAGTGAAGCTATAAATGAAGATAATTTAGTATGTAAAGCTATAAAATACATTAAAAAAAGATACAAAAACAAAATTGGAATAATGTGTGATGTAGCTCTGGATCCTTATACAAAACATGGTCATGATGGAATTCTCAAATCAAATAATATAGTGAATGACGAAACTATAGAGATCTTAATTCAGCAATCTTTATTACAAGCTCAAATGGGATGTGATGTGTTAGCGCCGTCAGATATGATGGATGGACGAATTGGTAAAATTAGAAAAGCTCTAGACAAAGAAAATTTCGAAAATACTCAAATTCTTTCTTACGCAGTTAAATATGCCTCTAACTTTTATGGCCCTTTTAGAGATGCTGTAGGATCTAAGGTTGCCCTAAAAGGAGATAAAAAAACTTATCAAATGGATTTTAGGAATTATGATGAAGCAATAAGAGAGGTGGCTTTAGATATAAAAGAGGGTGCAGATATGGTCATGGTAAAACCTGGGTTACCCTATCTTGATATTATCAGATCAATAAAAAATCAATTTAAAATTCCAGTTTTTGCCTACCAAGTTTCTGGTGAATATAGCATGTTATCCAATGCTGTAGAAAAAAAAATAATAAATAAAGATGCGATATTTGAAAATTTAATGAGTTTTAAAAGAGCTGGTGCAAACGCAATAGTAACTTATTACGCAGATAGATTAAATGAAATTTTACCTTAATTATCTCAGTGAATTTATGAACTGAGTTCTGCTAATTGGATAGTTTAAGTTATTTGGTTTTAATATGGTTTTTTCTAAAAAATCACTTACTAATTTCAATCCATTTAAAAGTATATTCAAATCATTAACTACAATTTTCTTATCAATTAGAAAATTTGGTATTATCTTTTTTTCATTTTTGGATTTAACTACATATATTATTTTATCATCTAAAAACTCTTTAGTTGCAAAATTACTTAATTCTAAATCAAAACCTATGGTCTTAAGTAATTCTAATTCCCAAAAAATATAATCTTTTAACCACTCATCATTTGAGAGTATCAAATAAAATTTTTCAATAAGGTTAAATATTTTAATATTAGATTGAGACTCAGCTGTTAGTAAACGAATTAAACTCATTGCAGAATTAATGCATGAAAGTTTTTGAGAATTTTCAAAATATATAGGTGAATAAACTTTTTGGATTTCTAATTTAAAATATCCTATTTTATTCTCAGATTTAGAGTTATAATTTAGATAAAGTTGATTACCAATTTGAAGATAATTTTTGATTTTTTTTGAAGTGCCACCAAAAACGATACCCGATATTTTTCCATGATTTTTAGTATAAAATTCCGAAATAAGAGAATTTTCGTTATATCTATTTTTTGAAAGTAAAAAACCTGTATCGTCCCAATTCATCAAATCAAATTATCATTTAAGCAAAGTAAAGCTGCATTCTGCTCTGCTTCTTTTTTAGACTTTCCCTCACCATTATAAAATTTCGTATTTTGTAATTTTACAGCAACCCTGAAAATAGGCTTGTGTCTTGGGCCGGTATTAGAGATTATTTTATAAATAGGCAATCTTTTAAACTTTTTTAATGAAAACTCTTGAAGTTTGGTTTTTGCATCAATTTGAGTAATCACACTTTCTTTTATTTTTTCTCTCCACAATTCTAATATAATTTTCTCTGTTATATTAAATCCCCTATCAAGATAAATAGCTCCAATTAAAGCTTCACAACTATCTGATATCACCTTATCCTCAATTGTAACTGATCTATTTCTAGGATTAAAAATTAAAATATAATTTTGCAAATTAATACTTTTAGCAATTTCCAAACATGTCTTTTTATTTACTAATGAAGCATATTTTTTATCTAAAATTCCTTCCTTTTCCTCTGGATAGATCTCTAAAAGTTTTTTTGCGATAACTAAACCCAAAACTCTGTCTCCTAAAAATTCTATTCCATTTCCAAAAAGCAAAAATACTACCAACTGATCTATCAGATGAAAAAAAAATAAATCTTGCTTTACCAACTAGATTATCTTCATGAACATAACCCACGCTGGTTAAATACCTGCTATCTTTTGAACAATCTCTATTATCACCTAAAAAGAAGTAATGGTTATCAGGAACAGTAAAAACGTCAGAATTATCAAAAGTGAAATTTTTGAGATAGACGGTTTTATAAATTTTTCCGGTTGGTAATTTTTCCTCAAATGTAAAAACATTAATAGTCTTTTCCCCACAATAAATTGTATCTCTTTCTGAAACTTTTGATTTAAGAATTTCACTATTATTTAGATATAAATTGGAATCCACAAACTGAATTCTATCTCCCGGTAGACCAATAAGTCTTTTAATATAATCTGTTCTATTATCTGCAGGGGTTTTAAAAACTATTACGTCACCCCTATTTGGCTTGCTAGAAAAAATTCTATTCTCAAAAATAGGTGGACTAAATGGAAATGAGTGCTTGCTATAACCATATGAATATTTTGTTACAAAAAGTCTGTCTCCAACTAATAAACCAGGTTCCATGGATGAAGATGGAATATAAAATGGTTGGATAATTAAGGATCTAAGAATTATAGCTATAATAAAAGCATAAAAAAGTGTCTTAAAGTTTTCTATAAAAAATTTTTTATTAAACATTTTTGGCCTGAATTATAGTAAATGCAATTGAATATTCTTTTTCATCAGATATTGAAAGAAATATATCAAAATTTTTAACTTTTAACGTTTTCATTATAATTTTTTTGGTTTTGTTATTTAATCTAAAATATGGTTTACCTAAATTATCATTTAAAATTTCAACATCTTTAAAATTTAACCCTTTTCTGAATCCAGTTCCAAGCGCTTTAGAGAATGATTCTTTTGCTGCAAATTTTTTTGAAAAATAGATAGATTTATCCTTTACCAACCTAGAATTTTTAATTTCAAGTAAAGTGAATAATCTTGAGATAAAACTTTTATTTTTAATAGAATTTTTAAGCCTTTTATTTTCAACAATATCTACACCGATACCTAAAATTTTCATTCTAATTTTTGATAATTCTTTTAAACTTTTTTATGACAAATGGTAAACCATAAAAAATAGACTCACCAATAATAAAATGCCCAATATTAAACTCTACTATTTCATTTATCTTGGTTAGTATTTTAGTAGATTTGAAATCCAGACCGTGTCCAGCATGTACCTCCACACCAATTTTTGATGCTAATATTGCACATTTCTTAATCTTTAAAAATTCCTTAATGAAAGATTTTTTCGATTTTATCAGATTTGAAAAATGTCCTGTATGTATTTCAACACAATCAGCACCTATTTCTTTAGACAAATAAATATCTTTTATATTTGGATTTACAAATAAGCTCGTTCTAATCTTTTTTTCTTTAAATTGTGATATTATTTTTTTAATTTTATTTTTATTTTTCTTTAAATTTAAACCACCTTCGGTTGTTATTTCATTTCTATTTTCAGGTACAATACAAATAAATTTTGGTTTTATTCTCAAAGCATTCTTAACAATATTCCTATTTGTTGAAATTTCTAAATTTACTAATAATTTTTTTATTGAACAAATTTTTTTTGCGTCTAAATCTCTTATGTGTCTCCTGTCTTCTCGAAGGTGTATTGTAATAGAGTCGGCACCTTTTTTTTTGACAAATAATGCAGCTTTATATGGGTCTGGATGAAATTCACCTCTGGCATTTCGAACCGTCGCAACATGATCAATATTTACACCTAACCGTTTCACTTAATAAATCTGCTTCCTGGTGTTGAAATGGGAATTGAGTCTAATTCCTTTGGTATTTTGTTTGATTTATAAGTTGGTACTTCAATTTTAAGATGTGAAATTATTTTTTTTTTAATTTTCAATGTTTTCTTTGATGATCTATCAATAATTGTCGCAAAACCCACTAATTTTGCATTAGATTTTTTTATTAGTCTTACACATTCCATGCTGGATTTTCCTGTGGTTATTACATCTTCAATAATGATAACTTTAGAGCCTCTTTTAATTTTAAAACCTCTTCTCAGAGTGAATTTACCTTTAACTCTTTCACAAAAAATCGTCTCTTTTTTTAAAATCCTACCAATTTCGTAACCTATCACAATACCACCAATGGCCGGTGCCAAAATTAAATCAAATTTTCTAAAATTTTTTTTGATTTTTAAAGCCAATGATTTACATATCTTTCCTGCTTTTGATGGATAACTTAAAAGTTTAGCACACTGGATATACTTTGAAGAATGTAATCCAGAAGATAAAATGAAGTGTCCTTCTAATAAAGCATTAGTCTTTCTTAAAATATCTAAGGATTTTTTGTGTGAAAGCATTTCTTTTATCTTCGTGTCTAATTATCTTAAATTTTATACCCTTTTGTTTAAGCTCTGCAATAAAATTAGTAAAATTTTTCAAATCTCTTATTATCAGTTGAAATTTAAAATTGATATAGTCAGGTTTTTTTCCAGCCATTACTAAATTTGAAATATTTAATTTATGTTCACCTATTAATGAACTTACATTTCCTAATTGACCTGGTTTATCAGGTAATGAAATCCATAAAGTGGTATTATATTTTTTTATTCTTTCCTGCTTCTCCTCACCCCTATCATGCCAATATCTTCTTATAGCAGCTCTGGCTTTTCCAGTTTTTGTTGTTGGAATCCAGTGAAGTGATGGTGATTGATTTTTTGAAGTAATTATTTTTATTCTATCACCATTTCTTAAAATTGATTGAAGTTCACTCTTATTTCCGTTTATTTCACATCCAACTGCAGTATCACCAATTTTTGTATGTACGGCATAAGCAAAATCTATTGCTGTTGCATCTTTGGGTAATTTGATTACTGAACCTTTGGGAGTAAAACAAAAAACATTTTCCTGGAACATTTGAAGTTTAGTGTATTCATAAGAGTGTTCAGGATTTTCATTTTTTTCTATAATTTCAACTAAATCTTTCAACCAATCATATTCTTTCCAGGTGAGAGAGTTAAATTTTTCTGAGGACTTATATTGCCAATGAGAAGCTATTCCTCTCTCAGCAAAATCGTGCATCTCTTTAGTTCTTATTTGAATTTCTATGGGTTTTCTATTAGATCCAATAACTGCAGTATGAATTGATTTATAACCATTAATTTTTGCTGAAGATATATAATCTTTAAATTTCCCAGGTATACAATTATATTCTTTGTGAATTATTCCTAAAGTTTTATAACAGTCATCAACATTATCCAAAATAATTCTAAATCCAATGATATCGGTAATTTGTTCCAAAGAAACTCTTTTTTTCTGAACTTTTCTCCAGATTGAAAAAGGTGTTTTTTCTCTTCCATAAATTTTTGAGGAAATTTTATTTCTCATCCCTAATTCTATGCATTCCCATTCTGTCCGCTAATGGAGCATAAATTTCCATAGTTTCTTGGGAAATCCTTTTTCTTTTTTCCTCTTTTGAAATTGCTTTTATAGTTCTCATGTTATGCAGTCGATCAGCAATTTTTACTAATAAAACTCTAATATCTTTTGAGGTAGCTAAAATTAATTTTCTAAAATTTTCTGCTTTAGAATTGGATGATGCATTATTTTCAAGTGCAGATATTTTTGTAACACCATCAACTAAATCTGCAACTTCATCTCCAAACTCACCTTTGATAGTTTCATAAGTTGCATATGTATCCTCTATTGTGTCATGTAATAAACCCGTAGTTATGGTTGCACTATCTAATTTTAAATCAGTTAATATTTTTGCTACTTCAATTGGATGAACTGAGTATGGATCACCTGAGGCTCTTTTTTGATTGCTATGGGCCTTAACCGCAAAGTCATAAGCCTTATTTAACCTATCTGGATTTAAAAACTTATTATATCCTTTTACTTTATTTATTAAATCATCTGAATTAAGCATACACCTTATTATATCATTAATTCAGATTTGTTTAATAGATCTTATGTCTCTATTTGGTAATGATATTATGAGTTTTTTAATGTGATCTTTGGAAATTGGGTGTTTCCAATTTTTATTTAATTCAAATAATGGAAAAAGGACAAAATTTCTATTGTGCATTCTTGGATGAGGTAAATTGATTTTTTGACTAATTTTTTTACTTTTATAATCAATTATGTCTATATCACATTCTCTAGGGGCATTTTTATACCTTTTTTTGCGACCAAGACTGATTTCAATGTCTTTGGATGCTTTAAGTAGTTCTAAAGGTTTTAAATCAGAAATAACTTCCAATACTATGTTTAAGTATTTAGGTTTACTTTCATCTGGCCATGATAAACTCTCATAAAAATTTGATGATTTGACAAGTCTAATATTTCTTAACGATAATTCATACTTAGCTTGTTCGATTTTATATCTTCTGTTTCCTAAATTTGAGCCAATACCTAAATAAATACGATTAGCTTGATTTTCTAAAATATCTTGATTTGTCACGATTCCAATCCCTATCTTTTTTACTTGCTCTTTTGTCATGCAGTTTTTTTCCTTTTGCTACAGCAAGTTCAATTTTTGCTTTTCCTTTTTTAAAATACATTTTAGTAGGAACAATGGTAAGACCATCTCTTTGAATCTTTCCTATTAATTTATTTATTTCCCGTTTATTTAAAAGTAACTTTCTTTCATCTGTTGGATTGTGGTTAGAATAACTGGCTTGTTTATAAGATGCTATATGAGAATTAATTAAAATCAACTCACCGTCTTTTTCAACAGCATATGAATCTGCAATATTTACTTTTCCCTCTCTTATTGATTTAATCTCAGAGCCTTTAAGGACAATCCCAGCCTCTAATAAATCTTCAAAAAAATAATTAAAAGTAGCCTTTCTATTCAAACATATT
>LULE01000428.1_pt1 | contig 13398 bp, 16 predicted proteins | sample 728231 | NCBI WGS metagenome assembly LULE01 (sample SAMN03860297, study PRJNA289734) | marine metagenome | biome: seawater column; feature: ocean; material: water; isolation source: Red Sea water column Station 192 - depth 10m | place: Saudi Arabia: Red Sea | collected 2011-10-15 | depth 10 m | reverse complement strand
AGTTCCAACTGATATGAAACCCGGGCCAGATGATTCTCAGCTTAAAGTGCCAAAAATCTTCAAATCGACCGCATTCTCACATTTAAGTGCTAAGTGACATGGGCGTCTTCATCAAAGGCGGCGAGGTAGGCATCGAAGGCCATGTCGGCTTGCAGTTCGGCGAGGTCGATGGATTGTTCAAGTGTCATGATGTGATCCTTTCCGTTGATCGTCGTTGGACGGATCGTGGAAAAGACCGGGGGCATGAGAGCGGGCTGCACCCGGCACGGGGCGGAATGAAATGGAGCACGCCGGGGGCAGGTTTGTTGTGAGCGATGCTCCGCAGCGCTCAAGGCGCAAGCCGTCCAGAAACCTGCCCCCGGCGTTGCCGGCCGCTCGACCCCGGGCTAGCGATCTGAAAGGCCAACAGGTCGACGGAAAGGCGCGCGGCGGTGGCCCTGACGTGAGACGTCGCCCCCCGGACACATGACGTTGATCTGCGGTTTACACCCTCGCGGCAAAGGGTGAGTTCGGCGCCCTGGCAGCTTCGCCAAGACGACCCAGCGCGGGTTGCTCGAATGAAGAGATGGGGTGCGCTTGCCTCGCTCAGCAGGCTGCCAGTTCTCCCTGCGGACATTCGGATACGCCTCGGGTTGGCGCGATCCACGCTGTCACTGAACAAAAAGCTCGGAACCGTATCAGCAACCGATCCTGCCTGACGACCCGGCTCTGCCTCCGCGTCCGAAATATGCGGCGTCCTTCGGACACCAATCTTGCGCCCGCCCAGGGCCAGTGCCTCGGAACAAGAAAAAGCCAGACCGCCGGAGCGGTCTGGCTGAAGGCTTACGCGGCGTCTTTCGGCCCCCAGGGGATGACGGCCTGCAGGGACAGATCGTCCTGGTTCGCGGCCTTGCCGAGGTTCGCGTTGAACCCGTGGTCGCGGATGGTCAGCGTGTAGTAGTCGGCGCCGGTCTCCTTGTTCTGCTTCTTCCAGATGCCGCATTTGATGCAGTTCGTGGTCATTGCTCTTCTCCTTGTTTGCGTTGCAATGATGGTCACCTTGCAGCTGGCCAAGGCCCGGCCACACCGAAGGCGAAGCGTAAGCTGGAGAGGGGCAGGCGCCGGTCTTTTTGCCTCGCGAGGAATGACCCGCAGGGTCAGGGGAAAAAGATCGGCGACAACCTTTGTGGACGGGACGACAGCTGCGACCAGCATGTCATGCAACTCAGACAAAAGGAGTAGTGCGGTGGCCGCGAAGGAAACTGGGTGAACAGCCGACAAGGATGCGGCGGGATGCGGTGTTTTCTCTGTCCTCTTGCTCCGATCCTTACTCGGACGAGGCAGAGCTTTCCCTGACCCTGTCTCATGTGTCGCGACGGCTGGTTCTCGTGGCAATGCGATGTGTGTTGTCTGGAAGAGCTGCAGGGAGACTGTCGAAGCATCGATACCGTGCTCGGCTCACCGGGGTTTCGAACGGATCCTCCCCGGCAGCCCGATAGCTTGGATTTGCACAGCGCGACCATCACCGGCCGTCTGCCAGCTGCGGCCAATGCAATACGGCGGTCGCCGGACAACGTTTGCGAACCATGATGACAGGGCGGCACAGCATGTCCGGCAACGCACGGAACAACACCGGCCGAGACGCGACTTACGAGATCACTGATGTCACGCGCCCGCCCCAGCGACCGTAACCGGAAGGGCCGAGATGAAGCGTTGCCACGACCATGCGACGGCTGGTCGGGCTGGCTCCGGAGGAGACTGCCCGGCCGGCAGGACGTCGCAGGGAGCGGCGGCGTTTCATCTCGGGGAGGCCGGCTGCGTGCAGCCGGCCGAGTAGGGCGCGGTCCTGACCAAAGGACAGGAGGGGCCAAGATCAAACAATAGGGCTTCTGAAGCACAATTGTCATCCTCTGTTACAAGGACCAAACTGGTGCAAATTTCCGAGAATTCTGAAAGCAAGCGGCACTAACGCTCGCAGCTTTTCCAGTGACGACAAAGGAGGTTACTTTCATGCCTGTTCTAGGAACAGCTTTCGCTCTGCTGCAAATCAGAAACTAGATCGGGCATGTGCTCGGCAATCAAAGCGTATGTCAACTGTTCGCCACGCTTGCTGAGTTTCTCAATCCATTCGTCCGGCATGGCAGAAAAGTCAGTTGGATATCCATGTGCGTCGTCGCGTGATACAAGATTCGACGGCGGAAAGGCGAGGCGTGTGTCATCCTGCCCAAGAAAGGGCATAGCAAACCTTTTGATCTGCCCAGATGACTTTAAATCGAACAAGCGCTTCACGGCAGCATTCTGAGCCCTGTCAAAGATGCAAGTGAACGTGCTTGTAAGCCGCGCCATGAAGAATTGGCTGGGTGGATCAAATCGCAAACCGTAACCCGCGCGGCAACATATGATCGTGTCCACGCCAGAAACGTTCAGGCTCACCGAAGATTCCCGATCAGGCCAAAGCGGCGCCAGGCCCAAGTTGTCGTATGCCCCGCCATCGGTCAGGGTGACGTGCTCCTCGCGCCGCGATCCGTCAGGTTTGTTGAAAGCGAGACGTTCATCAAGCGCCGGCAGAAATAGCGGATATGCCGCGGAGGCTATGACTGCGTGCGCAAGAGTCGTCTGTGAACCGGCAAGTTCCCCGAGACGCCACGACCCGGACTTCTCTCGCGAAAAATAGAACGCCGAACCTGTGCGCAAATCTGCAGCGTTGATAATCAGAAGTGGGCGCGTCGCGGGCAATTCCCGCAACTTAAGTCCGTGAAAGACATCTTCGTCCAAAACCCTACGTAGGATCGTCGTCCTGCTCGCGAAACGCGGCAGCGGTGCGCGTAACTTGTCGAAGCTCCAGCGTGTACGTGCGGTCGGTGGCAGTATCAGCGAAAGGAGGCGCGGTCCGGCCGCGATCGCCAAGATTGCGAGGTTGATCACCCCAAGAAGGGTAGCACAGTAGATCGCACGCAGGCCTTCGGTGGTCGTGAACACCTTGCGCAAGGCCGGACGCACCAAGCCGGAGGAAAGCAACGAACGCACCTTCGTCTCGAAGACCGGAAACGGTTCGTCATTAGCCGCATAAAGTGCGCCAATGACGCTTCCCCCTGATACGGTGGAGATGACCCGAACTTCGTCAAGAATTCCGAGATCATGCAAGGCGCGCAGACAGCCTAGGTGGAAGGCGATGGCACGGGATCCACCGCCTGAGAGCGAGAGGCCGATGACGGGCTTACTCATCGAACCGACCTTTCGGCTAGTGGAGAAGAAGCTTCGTTATGGCGCATAAACACGACAGCGAGTTCGGCCTCCCCAGCAATCAACATCAGGCCGGGCAAGGTATCCATGTCAAATATGGTGGCGAGCCAATTGATCTGGGACAGGTCGGTAACGCTCGGCATCACCCCGACCAGTGGCGGATGTGAATGCCACTCACCGACGTAGCGCAGCTGTCCCTGTGTCTCCGCCATAGATCGGTCGATCATCTGTTGGACGCCGTCGGTGCCGCGAACGAACCCAGTTGGCGATCCGATGCTGTCAGCAGGTGCTTTGGCGGCATCGGCAAGGTGTATTTTCCGGGCAGGAATGTCGACGACCCCGAGCAGGATACCTCCCGTCTCTTTCGGCAGGCATTCATGGCGCATGGCCGTGATGCGTGAGCGGAGTCCGGCATCGAGTGATACCTGCCAGCCGTCAACATCGAAGCGACGCACATCCTCCGCTGGATAAGAGAAGCTCCTGACTTGACCCTCTGTACCAAGCGACCAGATCCGGATGATCCCTTCATCAGCGTCGGCGGCCCGTCCCAGACCTTCCGCAACCAGCCCACTTAGGGCCATGACACGCGACTCCGGGATCAGGTTTGTGATGGCACGGCAAGCGCCGGTATAGGCGAATGTCCGCACCGGGGTTTCCAAATGACCCGAGAGAGCCTCCTCCCGGACGACATGCCTCAGATACTGCGCTTCCAGATCGCGTAGCGTGACGCTGCGATCTATCGGTTCGGCCAGCAGAACGGCGGCATCCCCCGCCGGGCTAAAAAAGATGCTGAACCGCCGAGCCTTGGATTTATGGTCAGAGAGGAAGCGCTCCGCCAGCAAAGAAGCGGATGCATCCACGATAATGTCGGCGCCATCGAGCGCAGCATCAACGTCGTCATTTCGCTGCCCTTCAACCCCAACCTGGGCGGTTATTGCTGTAGCCACAGAATCTTCATCGTCAAGAATGCTCGCCAACGCCCCAGCGAGCAATTCAGATTTGCGCCTAGTGACGTCGCCGCCGAAGCCGATATGACGAGCAAGGTTGTGTGGAAGCAGGACGTCATCGTCTATCACGGTCCAGCGAAAACGCCCTTCTCGGGCAAGACAAGGGGCGACATGGGCACCGATCGCGCCCCCTCCGACGATCACGGCCTTGCGTTCATCCGGGATGGTGCGGCCCGCAAGCCGGGTCGCAAGGTCTCGGTCAAAGGTTGCGTGGACTTCGACCGGCAGCACGGCCATCGCTATCAGCGCAGCTTCATCCACAGCTCCAGCGGTCAAAGCGGTAACGAAGCCGGCGGCTCCGCCCTGATCCCTGCTTTCGACCTTGTGAGCAATTCCGAGCGCGACCGCGATGTCACCAACCTTCTCGGCAGTGACGAAGGCCCGAAAATCTGTGCCCTGTTGTGTTCCGTCTGGTGAGGTAATCGGCATCTCGACGACCACTGCCAGGCAGGAATTGATCCGCGCCGCATTGGTGCGCGCGTCGTTCAACCATTCGGCGAAGCGCGTACGCAGGTCGGCAAATAGATCGATCCCACGTGCTGTGAGCAAGTCGGCAAGGCTGCCAAGATTACCTGGCGCGAACGAAAGCCGCACCATCTGCGCCGGAGGCACTCGGTACGCTGCCACCGTCAACGGCAAAGCCAGTGTGCGCCCCTGCAGCTGGGAAAGCGGGATCACGCGCATCAGCGTGCCCGTGTCGTCAGGGACAGCGACGAGATCCTGTGTGTCGGCGTTATCGATCAACGCACGGGACATGATGATGTTGTAGCCGGTCCCGAACATGAGCGGGTCGACCGGCTGCCGGGCGTCATGCAATGCGCCCTCGGCAGCTCGCCGAAACCAGGCAAGGATACGCTGGACAAGCTCGGCCGGTGTCCATGTGAGGCGCGCTTCCGCCCAACTTCGGTCATCGATACAGATCGCGCGGGGTGATCCTTCGGCAGTAAGGTTTTGGTGGGCAGTGTCGGGAAAATCGCTCCGCAACACGTAGACGAATGGCATCGAATCGCCGCCAGCGAAGCGAACGCCAATTCGTTCTGTGCGCCGGATTGGCACGACGCTCTGCTGCGGCCTGCCGGTCCTGAAGGTGAGTTCTACAAGCTCACCGGCCCCTCCCCTGCGTAGTGCGACGACGGCAGCAAGTTCGCCGGCATGCCGGTCGACAAACCGTGCAAACGATGCCGCTGCCGAAGAGGTGAGGTCATCGACCTCGATCACTTCGCCGAAGGATGCCGTGAGCCAGGCTTCGACGTCCATTAACCAGCCCTGGGCGACGCCGCCGCGGCGGTTCCAGCAACCATCGGCGCAGCAAGCGCAAGGGCGAAACCAAATGCCGTGATCTTGTATGCGAAGGGCTTAGGGTCACTCTTCGACGGGTACTCCATCGTCACGATGAATTCGCCGTCGTGCGCCACAGTGATCCGACGGTGATAGTTTGCAGCCTGCCGGTGCGGGGGCTGGACGTCGTCGTCGGCCTTCGACCCTTTGACGGGGATCGGCCAGGACGGAGAGATGATGTCGCTGCCGGGTTGGCGCTGATCCTCGAACAGCCACTTGACGTCGGGGTCAGGGACAGTCTCGTTCGAGCCACGCTCCGGCCCCAACGACTTGTAGGAGCAATGGTGCGGCAGCTTCATCAGATCCCAAGCGAGCCTGTCCTCATTGCCGTGCTTCCGGCTAACCTGGACGATCGCAGCCAGCGTCTCGTAATTGACGTCTGAGGCGAGAAGCAGCCTCGTCTTCTGGCCGCCCTCGACAAAGGTGGCCTGCATAACGATCGAATCTTCGTTGCGATCGACGACAGTGTTTTCATCCTGTCGCCAGCCGAACGGGCAGTGCACAAAAAACTCTACCTTCTCTGGGCCAGTCAGTGTGTACCCAGGCACCAGTTTGCCAGCATCCACAATCAAGTGCTTGCGGCTTTCAAAGTCGATCCCTTCCGCCTCCATCCAGGCCTTCAGCCGTTCTGGGCGAGAGAACACTCGAATACCCTTGCCCTGACGCAAACGGTACCGTGCCTCCGCACGGACCAACCGCGCATCATCCTTCAAGTTCTCTTCAAGGATTGCCGCTGCAGGTACCCAGAGTTCCCTGATCTTTACGCGACCCTTGCCTTGGTAGAGCGCAGCATGATCGAGCCAGAAGAAGTCACCGAAACCTTTACAGTGATCGGTGTCAGTGTGAGTGATGCAAACTGCATCGAAGTAGTCGCGGCCCCCTTTATGCAAGTCGCGGCGGAGTGTCGCCGGCAAGTCGCAACGCTGGTCATCTTCATCATCGTCGCAACGCATTGCGGCGAAGTCGATCAGGATCTTGCGCCCATCAGCAAGGTCGAGGCGGGCGGTATCGGCGTTGCCGAGCGGAAAGAAGTTCACCAGAGCCTGCATTTCACTGTCCTCATATTTTTGCCCGAGCAGATTGGGCAGTTCTTTGACCTCCAGCCCCGTGCTGGAGCCTAGCCTTTCGGCGGATAGGGATCGTTCCCATAGGAATTTGCGTCTCGGATCTGGCCATTGGGCCGATGGATGACGACCTCGCCTCGCTCTCGGATCGCCGTGGTGCGTGCGGCCGAGGTCGCCTCTGCCTGAGTCGCATGCGTGGATCCGACCCGGGTAGCGCCCTCACGGCGTGCAGCCCAACCATTCCCGTGGGGAACCACATGAATACGCTTTGACATCGAATTCTCCTTATTTTCCTGACTCGCCTCGATTCGAAACTGTTGACCCCGGCCCTGCGGCATGATTCAAGTGTTTCACAGACTGGTATAGGCCAGAAGCCTCGCCAAGTAAACAGTCTTCGCACCACTGATACCAGTCTACGAAACACTAAGGAGGGCACATGAATATCAACGAACTCGCCCCACTAGTCTTAAGGCGACGGGGAAACATGGGGGTTAGGGCTGCCGCGAAGGAGATCGGGATCAGTCCGACCACACTCACGAGGATCGAAAAAGGGCATGTCCCAGACGTGGGCACGCTCAACAAACTCAGCGAATGGTTGGGGGAGGAGCCTTCAAAGTTCACGGGCGTTGGAGACCTTCAAATCGCATTCAAGAACAGGAAAGCCGTCCCGCAAGCGACCGCTCTCGCTCTGGCTGAACTCATCACGCAAGCCTCGCGGCAATTCGAACAAGACGTCGAGGCTCGAGGACACTAAGTGGCATTCAGACGAGGGTTCAAATCTCAATGTGAGCGGCGATCGGTCGAGTTTCGAAAACAGTTCGGTCTGTCCGATCACGATGCGCTGTCTGCCGACCGTTTGGCGGAGGAGCTTCGAGTCACCGTTTGGTCCACCGATGACGTCGATGGGATATCGGAAAGCGCCAGGTCGGTTCTGAGCGACGAGACAGATCAATCGTGGTCCGCCCTGACGATGAGATTGGGCGCGGCCCATCTTGTCGTCCATAAACCGGTCTCCTCAAAAGGTCGCCGCAACAACGTGGTGATGCACGAGCTGGCGCACATCATCTTGGGTCACGAACTTGCAAAAGCCTGCATTCTGGAGGACGGCTCTCTTGTTCCGGGTAATTTCGATCAAGACCAAGAAGACGAAGCCGACTGGTTGGCCGGAGCCTTGCTGCTGCCCCGGCCGGCCCTTCTGTCTATTCGTCGTCGGCGCATGTCAGATCGCGACGCTTGCGAGGAACATCTCGTCAGTCCGGAAATGCTGAAGTGGCGGTTTCGGATGACCGGTGTGGATTACCAACTGTCGCGCCGCCGCGTCTAACCCATTATAAATATTTAGTATCCACGCTCTGGAGCAAACCCACCGACTTCCAGTCGGTTGCGCTTCAGCGTGAAAGAATCGTCTTATGAACATACCCTCTGAAAAATGAGCCGCAGCCGGGTCGGAGGCTCATTTTTCAGAGGGTATGTTCATGCAATACGACACCGGCAGCCACTGTGTTTTCTATCATCGGTATCACTTGGTCTGGTCCACCAAGTACCGCTTCAAGGTTCTCAAAGGTCGGGTGCGCCTGCGTGTGCGCGACATCTGCCGCCAGGTGTGCCACGAGAACGAAGTCGACATCTTGCGCGGCGTATTGTCGAGCGACCACGTTCACATGTTCGTATCAGTGCCACCGAAGCTCGCCATCTCCGATCTGGTGCGCAAGATGAAGGGTCGTTCGTCCCACAAGGTGCAACGGGAATTCCCGGAGTTGCGCAGGCGCTATTGGGGCCGCAGGTTCTGGGGCCGAGGGTATTTCTCAACGACCAACGGTGCCATCACCGAAGACATCGTACTTCAGTACTTGGAGCAGCACATCGCCGATCCTACCGGCGCCAGCCGGTAGTGGTTCAGTTAATGGTGAGCGTTGTTGTTCGCATTCGTGCTTCAGCTACGATTTTTGGTTTGACATATTCGATTTTTGCACACCTTAAGTTACTAAATGCAACATACGCCAAACCAGCTTGAGTTTACGAAGGGACCTGAAAGCAAACTATGAGTGTGCAAAGAGGACAAAAGCTCAACTCGTTGCAGCGCCTCCTTCCAGAAGGTTTGGTCGCCAGCTCGCGATGGTTGGACGAGGCAGGTTACTCGAGCGCACTGCGTAGCAAATACGTCGCGAACGGCTGGTTGGAGCAGCCCACACGGGGGATCTACAAGCGGCCCGGTGCCGAAACACGATGGCAACACCTGATCATCTCGCTGCAATCACTCATGCGAATTCCGGTCATCGTCGGGGGCCTCAGCGCACTCGAACTTCAAGGCTACGGTCATTACGTAGCCATGGGAAAGCGGAGAAAGGTTCACCTCTACACGGAAGCCCCCCTGTCCAAATGGCTCAACGAAATCGACCCCAAGATCGATTTCCAGACGCGAAATGCGAAAAAGCTGTTCAAGTCGGAGGCGATCTTCAAGGCGATCCAAGACCTCCCACCAATTTCGTCGACAGGCAATGTCGAGACATTGGACAACCCCGAAGGTGGGTTGAGACTCCATGTCTGGGGTGACAGATCCTGGCCGATGGTGATCTCCCGTCCGGAGCGAGCCATTCTGGAATTTCTGGACGAGATCCCGACACACCAGTCCTTCGAGCACGCTGCGGAACTGTTCACCGGACTTTCAAACCTCAGTCCCAGGCAACTCCAGGCGTCACTCGAAAACTGCGGCAGCGTGAAGGTGAACCGACTCTTTCTGTGGTTCGCCGAGCGGAACGATCACGCCTGGTTCAAACGACTCGATCTCGATGCAATCAACATCGGCAGTGGCAAGCGGGTGGTCGCAAAAGGAGGCAAGTTGGACGCTAAATACCAAATAACTGTGCCGGAGGGTCTTGATGGCAACTGATGAACGGTTCCGACAGCAAGTCGATCTTTTGATCCGGGTCCTCCCGTCAGTGGCTGAAGAAAACGTGTTCGCGCTGAAGGGCGGGACTGCGATAAACTTGTTCGTCCGAGACCTGCCGCGCCTGTCCGTCGATATCGACCTGACTTACCTACCCGTGAAAGCCCGGGAAGAATCCCTCGCCGACATAGACGCCGCGTTAGACCGGATATCGAAATCCATCTCGGAAGCCGTGCCTCAAACCAAGGTCGTTCCCAGTCGACTGCACAACGAAGGGATCATCACCCGTCTGGTCGTCCGGACACCAGAAACTCAGATCAAGGTCGAAGTGACACCTGTAGCCCGCGGTTGCGTGTTCGAACCCAGAGTCATGCACGTTGCGCCGTCGGTCGAAGACCAGTTCGGCTACGCAGAGACCCAAGTAGTTTCTTTTGACGATCTCTACGCGGGAAAGATCGTCGCCGCACTTGATCGCCAACACCCCCGCGACCTCTTCGACGTACGGGATCTCCTGAGGAAGGAAGGAATCTCGACGTCATTGCGACAAGCGTTCTTGGCCTACATCGTGAGCCATAACCGGCCGGCTATCGAAGTTCTCGCTCCGACCCGAAAGGACATTCGCTCGGATTTCGAGGAGAACTTCTCAGGCATGACAACGGAGTTGGTCGGACTGGAAGAGCTGGTCGCAACCCGTGAAGAGATGATTGAAGCAATAGTTGCGCAGATGCCGGACGAGCACCGCGCCTTTCTCGTTGGTGTGGAAAGAGGCGAAATTGACTGGAACCTTTCTGGCCTCACGGACGCGGCCAACCTGCCCGCCGTTCGCTGGAAGCTAACCAATCTCGACCGACTTGAAGCCAAAAGACGGCATAGACAGGCAGAGGAACTTGAAGGCATCTGGCGATGACCGACACCGTGTTTTGGTCATGGCAGAATGACCTGCCCGCAAGACTGAATCGGGACTTCATACGAGATGCTCTAGCCATCGCTGTCGACCGAGTCAGTGAAACTCTCGATGTCGAAGATGTCGAGCGAGTGGCCCTGGATCACGACACGAAAGCAACCGCCGGAATGGCCGACATCAGCCAGACGATCTTGGAGAAGATATCCAGAAGCGCCGTAGTGGTCGCCGACGTCACGCCTATCGCTAAGTCTGCTGGCGGAAAAGCGCTACCGAATCCGAACGTCATGGTCGAGCTCGGCTACGCGATGAGTGCCATAGGGTTTGAAAGGATCATTGCCGTCTTGAATACGGCGAACGGTGACACCGTTGAGAATCTACCCTTCGATATCCGGCACCGCCGAATACTGACCTACACTTTGGCTGCGGAGGCGACAAAGGCGGAACGGAAAGCGGTTCGGGAAGCCCTCATCAAGCAACTGGCCGAAGCTGTCCGGGTTAATATTGATCTGGTCCGCGACGCTAGGTCCGCCGCCGAACCCATCCAGGGCGTGGAGAGCGACCCTCATTCGCCGGGCCTATGGAAAGCGGAATGGCCCGTGACACATTCCGACGGCTTCGGTGAAGTTGCACGTGTAAGGCCTTTGGACTTATCGCGAGCTTGGCTCAGGATCATCCCTGCAGGTTTTCCCAACGGCCGTCCATCGATCACGGCGCTGGAGCAATTGCCAGACAGCGCGCGTCTCCGGGCTCCCACAGGGGCAGGAAGCGGCGGAAATTTCGGATCGTGCCCGTTCGGGTTCGTGACATACTGGGTCGCGGGCCGGGAAGAGGATGGAACCTGCCGTTCACGAAACCTTGCGGCATACCTCGAAGACAGCGGCGAAGTGTGGATGTCAGACGGTGTGGCGTTCACCGAGCACAAGGGCCAGAAACACATCTCTTATGGGCATCTGTTCTCCAATTGGATCAGAGGATTGGCAAGCGGTATGGCCTGCCTTGACGCATTGGGCGCGTCGAAGCGAAGACGGATCGTCATGGGGATCGATGGCATGTCGGACGCGGTCTGGCCGATGCAATCCGGCTACGTGCCCGCGAGATCCCGTAAGAGTGGTCTCTTGGTCGACGAAACGGAGCGCGATTGGCCAGATGAGCGGCGCATGCAACTTCTTCACAGGACGTGGAACTCACTGCGCGACACATTCAGCATCGAGCCAATGACAAAGGAAGAGTTTGCCCAATATTTCGAGGTGCGAAGGAGAAACTGAGCCTTGGAGAATTGCCAACTCGACCGGAGCGTCATCACGGATAACTGTTGGCCTCATCACACGTCCACAACCAAGCCCGCATCGTCTAGCTGCTCCCGATCGGGAAGATCGCGAAGGCTTTCTAACCCGAACGCGATTAGGAACTGCTCGGTCGTGACGAAGCTATAGGGTGCCCCTCGTCGAGGCGACCGTGGCCCGGTCCCGATCAGGTCCCGCGCATGCAGTCGCCCGATCAGGTCGCGGCTGATCTCCTTGCCGAAGATATCCTTCAGCCCGTCGCGCGTGATCGGCTGGTGGTAAGCGATCGCGGCCAAGACCGCGACGTCGAATTCGCTCAGTTCGAGTAGCTGGTCCCCGACATCCGCCGCTGCGCGGATCGCGGGGGCGTAGGCGGGGCGCGTGCGGAATATCCAGCCGCCAGCGACCTGCGCAACTTCAAAAGCCCGCCCCTCCAGATCGGCGGCGAGGTCCTCGACCAGCAGATCGACCGAGACCCCCTGCCCCACCACCCGCACCAGGTCCTCGCGCGGTACCGGTGAGGCCGAGGCAAAGAGCACCGCCTCGATCCGGCGCATCCATTCCCGCCAGCGCAACTCGGGCGGCAGGTCGGCCAGTTCGCGATCCAGGTCTGGTTCAGAGCGATCCTTCGCCATCGCTACACCCCGTAGAGCCGGAAAGTGTCGCGCCCGGTCAGCTCGCGCACCGCACCAAGGTCGACCAGCCGGTCGCAGAGCCGCCGCGCGGCGCGATCCGGCAAAGGCAAGGCCGAAGGCGCCACGGCGTCGCGGGTCAGGAACATCGCGACCGCGTCGCCAGCCCCCTTGGCCCGCAGCTTGGGTGCGACCGCCTTCAGATGCGCCGCCCGACGCGCGAGGTCGGCGGCCTGCCGCACGGCCTCGATCGCCGAAGAGATGAGTGCTCGATGACTGGCCACCCGCAGATCCTCGCCCTGCTTTCGCAGGTCCGCACGTTTCAGGCCTGGGGCCAGCAGCGGCACAAGATGCTCCCACCCGAGTGCTTGGGCGAGGGCTGCGTCTGCAAGGACAAGAGCAGGCACGTCCGCACGCGGCGCCTCCGTGAGCACCGCCTCTAGCACCCTTGCGGCGCGGCCGACGGGTGCCCCCTGCCCCGCATCGAGCCACGTCGCGATCTGGCCCGGCTCAAAGGTTGGCAAGGCCCGGCCAAGCGCCTTGATCGACACCGGCCGCTCCGCCGCGCGCCGCCAAGACAGGTACGTCTCCCCCGCGGGTCCGGGCAGATCGCCGGGGCGCAGGAGGTGCACCGCATCGCGCAACGCCGCTTCCCGCTCCGGCCGTCCAGAGAACGCGACAAACGCCTCGGCCGCACGGAGCGCGAGCCGATCCCGCAACAAGGCGTGGGGGAGGTCAACTCGGTTCAACACAAGATGCAGGTGGTTCAGCGCGGCGCCCGACAAAAACGCAACATCTTCAGCGGTTTCAGGACGTGTCGACGTGACCCAGGCAGGCATCCGGGGCATTCTGTCGAGGTCGTCGATGGCAACTTGCAGGGCGTTTGGCATGCTCAAAGCCTACATCGCTACGGCGCTTTTCACCAGCAATTAACACTAAAAGCGCCCCACCTTGCGTGGTCCCATTATGTCCAATAAGTTGGAATTATCGGACACAAAAGCAAGACCAGCCAGACCATGCAGTGTCGTTTTAGTTTCATGAGCGGATTCGGCCGAAATCGC
>LULE01000403.1_pt1 | contig 13402 bp, 10 predicted proteins | sample 728231 | NCBI WGS metagenome assembly LULE01 (sample SAMN03860297, study PRJNA289734) | marine metagenome | biome: seawater column; feature: ocean; material: water; isolation source: Red Sea water column Station 192 - depth 10m | place: Saudi Arabia: Red Sea | collected 2011-10-15 | depth 10 m | reverse complement strand
GGTCGGTGGTGGTGCGGGTGAGGTGGCAGCGCCCGGGGGGTACGCCGGTCCACGCCTGCTCCAGGGCCGCGCGCCGCTCCGAGAACGGTCGGTCGACCCACGACTCGTCGCCGAGGGCGAGCAGGTCGAAGGCGACGTACTCGGCCGGGGGCTTCTCGCTGAGCATGGTGATGCGCGAGGCCGCGGGGTGGATGCGCTCCTGCAGCACCTCGAACTCCAGCTCCCGGCCGCCGCTCGGACGGGGCAGCGCGACGAAGACCTCGCCGTCGAGCACGCACCGGTCGGGCAGCTGGGCGCGGGCGGCCTCGACGAGCTCGGGGAAGTAGCGGGTCAGCGGCTTGGTGTTGCGGCTGGTCAGCTCGACCTCGTCGCCGTCCTTGAACAGCAGGCAGCGGAACCCGTCCCACTTCGGCTCGAAGGAGAGCCCGCCGTGCTTGTCGGGGTCGGGCACCCCCTTGACGGACTTCGCGAGCATCGGTCGCACCGGCGGCATGACGGGCAGGTCCACGCTCAAGACTCTAGTTCCGAGCCCGCGGAAGTCCCTCGCGATATATGTCGGGTGTTGACGCTTCGCTCTCCCCGCAAGCGGATCGAGGGCACCGGGTCGCAGCCCGGACTGGCAGCAGGGGAGTTGCCTAGGCGCTCTGTCGGTGGTCCGCGGTGTACTTAGAGAGTGACTAGCGAGCCCCGAGTACGCGTGCCCGAAGATGACAGCCGCGCCTTCACTGAGATCGCAATTGGCGTCCGCACCTACTGGGCCGTGTTCAACGACTGCCCACCGCCCGCTCCTGGATCTGCCTTCGCGCAGACGCGTGAGATCTACCCGTTCGAACCACTGGACGAGCGCGTCCGCGCATACGTTCGTGCGGCGCTCGAGCATCTGGTGTGGTGGGCCGACTTGATAGCGCCGCTGAAGTTCCACCCGGAGCAAGAGGTCAACTTCTCGCTGCGGCCGGCGTACACGCTTGGCCGGGCAGCACTGGAGAGCGCTGCGCAGGCTGTCTGGATACTCGACACCGACACGCCGGTCGAGTGCATCCGGCGTCACATCTGCCTGATGCGCTGGGACCTTCAAGAGCATCGTAAGAGCAAGTCGGACCAAGCGGAGAAGGCCGCGATCAAGGCCCGCGAGGCCGATCTCGTACACCGCGTCAGCGAAGTCTTCACCGAGTGCAACATCGCCGCCCCGTCGACGTTCCTCACCGTGATCCGCGCTGCCGCTTCGTCATCCGACCTGAGCTTGGAACCAGAGGATGCCGAGTACCTGTGGCGCGCTGCCAGCGGCGTTGCCCACGGCAAGTACTGGCCCACCCAGGACCTCCAGCGCACCACGTACGCCGAGAATGCAGACGGAACGCTGACCGACCGCGAGATCCTGGTCCCCGACACCAAGGCCATGGTCGAGCTGGTCAAGGCGGCATACCGCATGACCCAGGTCGGCGTCCTCCGATACGCCGACTTCTGCGGAGCGGACCTCGCCGCCCTTCACCGGAGCGCCCTCCTCGCCGTGAGTGAATCCCTGCCATTGCGCGAGGGCGTCGACCCTGCCTGGAAGGAACTCATGATGGCGGGGATGGCCGACCGTCTCGCCGAGATCGCAGTGACCAAACCGAACGACGCGACGTAAGCACCGGCCGTCTGCTCCCATCACCTCAACATCTAGAACCCTGGAGGACACATGTCCGCTCCCCTCGAGATCGTCGGCGTCGACGTAGACGGCGTCGGCACGCCCCGCAACGATGGCACCTTCGGTTCCGCTCTCTACCTGGTGCCGATCCGCCTCAACCGCGCCCCAACACCGCGCGAGGCTGAATTGCTCATCGCGAACTTTGACAGCCCCTCGTCGTGGACGACCATGCACCGTCCGGGAATCGCCCGGATCTCCGGCGACCGCCTGCTCCTGGGCGGCACCGCGCTGGACGAGGTGCAGGACTACCACGCCAAGACGGTTCGCCTCGCGGTCGACGCGACCAACGCCAAGGAGGCCGAATACCGGCGCCGGGACCAGGCTGCGACCGACGCAGCCCGGGCTCACGACGACAAGCACCGCGAACACGTCGCTGATGTTGCCGGCGAGATCGATTTCACGTGACCCGCGAGCAACTGCCGCGCGGAGAGGTGGACGTCGGACTTCGCCGAGGCCATGGCTTGCAGATGGTTGGGCGCCACCGGATTGAGATTGACATGAGATGGGCTCTTCTGGACTGTCGGTTGATCCGATCAGATCCAATCGGGGGCGGCGGTCTCAGACGCGGTCCGGTGGCTTCAGGCCCTCGGACGTGCCGGGAGCGAGTGAGCCGGCAGATTCGTGCGCGCTCACGCCCTCAGCGAATGCGGAGATGGCCAGGTCTATGAGGACGATGCGGCCGTTGGTCACCTCGTCGAGGTCGAGCTCTGGGTGGTCCTCAAAGGTGCCGTATCCGGCCTCGACCTCGACCCAGAACCGACACAGAGCCTTGAGGGTCTTAAGCGCCTCGATGAGCAGCTCGTAGTCGGGTTCGAGATCGGGATTCACCAGGTACTTCGCCAACTCGTGTGTCAGTTGATGGCGGTGCGCGTAGATGTCGTCTAGGCGTGCGGCTTGGCCCGCATCGATGGCCTCCATCTGCTGAAGCCAGAGGAGTGATGCTGTGAACCGGTTGGGGTGCAAGCTGAGGACCTCGCGCCGGTATCCATCTTCTGCTTTCTCAGGAAGCCATATGTGCTCGCCGTCAATATCGAGGTAACCGAAGAACGACTTCACGTCGCGGACAACCATCGACTTGAGCATCTCGTGCGTAAGCTGGAACAGGCCAGCGAACGCCAGGGTCGCGCGGACCTGCGCAGGTCGCAGCTTGGCTCGGAGACGCTCCTCATAGCCCTTTGGATCAGACGCGTAGGCCGTCATCGAGTCATACCCACGTCTTAGCCAGGGCCGCGCGCTCAACCTCCCAGATGGGCGGCAGCGCCTTCTTCATGTCGTCAATGTCGGAGTTGCTGTCGAGATGCTTGGGGTCAAGCGCCAGGAGGGCGCCCACGAACTCGGAGTAACTCATGCCCGACTCAGCGAGCTTGGGTAGGTAGTACGCCGAGGCCCGACGACCGACTTGCTTGTGGGACCAGCCGTTGTAGAGCTGGCCGACAAACAATTTGAGCATCGAGCGCTGCTCCTCGGTTCGGGTGTCCTCAGTGACCTGACCGGTCGACAGGTTCACGGCGCCGACGGCCATCGCCCACCCCTGGACAGGAAGAGCCGGCGTCTCCGTCACGGCGATCGCATGACCACGAGCGGTGCGCATCGCTGTCGCCAGCAGCTTGATGTCGGCAAGAGAGACATAGGTGGCGCCAGAACCGGCCGAGGATCGATACGTGGCCACCGAGGCACCGGAACGCGCGAGTTGACCATCAACGCCGTCGGAGTTCCGGACACCTCGCGCGTCAGTGGTGGTTTGCACCACGATCGGGCTCCCGTCCGTTTGCGCCTGTCCGATCAGCCAGGCGCCGGCGAGCTGGTCGCGGCGAAGGAGCCAATCTCGATCTCCGTCGCACCAAGGCACCCACGCAAACGCAGTAGGTTTCGAGGACCTGTACATGGCTGCTCCTCTCGGAGTTGTGTCGGCTGAGCAGCATCGGGCTGAAGGTAGCGGCAGGCGCCGACAGTTCGATCCGGTCAGGCTCGTTGGGGACGCGTCTTCTGGTCGGCTGAGCGTTCATGCATCGGGCCCGCACGCTGTCGCTATCCAGCGTTCCGCGGGTGGCCGTCAGCTGCCGGGTATCGCGGTCGGGACGTGCAGCGTATTGGCGATGGGCGTGTAGAGATCGACGTCCTCGCTCGCCGTCTTGAGAGAGACGACGAGCGCATAGCGGACGGCCCTTTCGACCCGTGCCTTGGCTGCGTTGTTCTTCCACCACCCGCCGACGGGATAGACCGCGAGCTTGCCGGAACCGGCCAGCTCTACTCCGGTGGTTCGCCAGATGTCTTGGTGGAGCGAGCCGAGGTTGCGTTGGTTCGCACCTACCAGCCACTGCACCTGCCCTGCCAGCGGTCGTCCACCGCCCTCTTCAGTGCGCGCGTCGCGGTTGACCCGTTGTACGAACTCCGACTCGGATTCGAGCGGGTCCTGCACTTCAAAACGCAGCTGATGGGAGGCGTACCGGTATCGCTGTCGCCAGCCGCGGCGAGAGGCGGTCGGTTCGATGAAGTAGGACATGGTGACGCGAAGGTCGACGCGGGCATCGCCGATCTCTTCGAGGGCCTCTTGTGGCCAAGGCAGGTCGTGGAGCCGAAACGCGGGGATCTTGAACTGGTCGCCCTCGAAGGGGACGAACTCGTCCTGGATGACCAGCGTGACGGCCTGGTCAGTGGAGTAGAGGACCCGGTCCTCGGTAGGCACACCCCAGCCATAACGCCGCAGCATCATCTGCTGCGCCTTCAGGCCGCTCTTACCAGCCGCCCTGATCGTGGCCCACATGGTCGGAGTCCATGCTGCGCCGTGGATCAGGAGCGCACGGATGGTCTCTGGCCAGTAGTGCGGGTAGGTCGCCATCGCGAGTGCCGCGATCCGCGAAGCCTGCGCGGTCGCCGCACTGGTCGCGTGTGCCGAGTCAAGAGCGAGCGTGTTGACGTGGGCTGTGGTCCGGGTCGACAGCGCCGCGTGACCTGGCTCGAACAGCCCGTTGCCGTCATGGAGGACGTTGCCACCTTCCATGACGATCTCCGGCTTGATCGGCCACGGCGTGTTGCCGAAGGTGAGCGACGTGCGGCTGTAGGGCGAGAGCTCGCCGCCGTCGGCGACCACGTCCCACCCGGTGTAGCCCGGATCCGTTGGCGGTGACACCAGTTCGGTGTAGGCCCCGACAGTGAGGGCGTTCCAGGACTGCGCGGGATCCTCGACCGGGGAGAGGTCCGAAAGGTCGAGGTGATCGGCGACGTACTGGTCCACGTTGCCTGCCGAGACGACCAGGAGGCGCGCCAGGTCGGGGTCCGGCGCAGCGATCAGTTCGAGTTCGTCTCCGTTGCGGACCACATCGGCGCCGGCGGCAAGCGCGTCGACGGTTGCCGACCACAGGGTTGGCTGTCCGGGTGTGGCGGGCGTGTCGCTCGTGGCGGTCACGGGCATGCAGTACACACGTCCACGCCCGGAAACGATCTCCGGAAGTGAAACAGCCTGCGCGGTGACGTCGCCGTAGGTTAGAGGATCATGCTGCGTCTCGTTGCCGTGCGGCAGGATCCGGACCGACTCCAGTCGATGCCGCAGCGTGACCAATTCGGTGCCGGTCAGCAGGTTGTCGAGGTCGCCGTACAGCGCTATGCCTGCCATCTTCGTGCCGTGCCCGTCCCGGTCGAAGCCGCTCGTGCCGACCACGGTGTGGAGATCGCTCGGGGCGAGCGAGTCCTGTAGCAGGACGTGGGTGCGCGCTACCCCGGTGTCGAGGTGGCAGACCGCCGGAGCGGACTCGTCGGCTGGCTCGAGCCGATCGGCCAGGTCCTCGACGTATTCGGACTGCTCCTCGACGGTGAGATCCTCGATCGTGTCGATGAACTCTGGTCGACGGATCTCCGCGATTGGCACGGCCGTGAACGGAAGCACCTGGAGTTGGTCCCAGGTTGACTCTACCCACGTCACGTCGCGATCGATCAGGTGGAGCACGCGGGGGGATAGGCGCAGATTCTGCAGGTCGGCGAACCTACGCAGGAGCGCCATGGCGTCGGCGCCGGGGCGCAGCCATAGCTCCCACCACCACGTGCCTGCGGCCGGTGGTTCGCCGTCGGATTGCCACAGATCTGCGAGCGTAGTCTGGCGGATCCGCGCGATGTTCGCGACCAAGCTGTTGTTGCGCGGCGTGCCGGTGGCGCTGCTGCGCTCCAGGTAGTCCTCGAAGAGCTTCAGGAACTCGGCACGGTACTGGTCGCTGACCCAGACCGTCGCCCGCTCCGGGGCTCCGTCCTCGTATCGAGCTGGTAGGACAGAAAGGAGGAGCCACATAGGGCGCCGTGGCGTCTTGCGGTGCGCGCTGCGGCGCTCCAGACGGTCTAGCGCGATCGGGTAGTCCGCCTGCGGTCCCTCGAGGGTCACAATCGTGCCGAGCGCCCGCAGCTCTGCTTCGGTGAGGAGCTCCTCGCGCGCCTCCTCGCCGTCGTCAAGGGCCGAGTGCAACTCCTGCAAGCGACCGCGGCCGTGGCCAGCGCGGTCCTCGACCGGACGGATGCGGGGGTTTCCGCGTCCAGAGCGTCGAAACTCTTCGTCGGCGGATCTGTTCTCGACCAGCAGGTGGCTCAGATGCTGTCGGGCCTCAGCCAAGGGTGCCTGACTTCCTGGCATCGAGCGCAGCACGCAGGTCATCGACGGCGATCGGCGTGCTGCCGTTCAGGATCGCCGTCTTGGCGGCACTTTCTGCGGCGCGGACGAGGTCGGCGTGTGAGAGGCCATCCATGGCTGAGGCCAAGGAAGTCCAACGCACGCCCCTGGCGAGCGAACCAAGTCGTCCGCGCATCACAGCTGCGCCCTGTTTGGCGTCCGGGAGTGCGTAGTCCAGCACCATGTCAAAGCGTCGGAAGAGAGCGCGGTCCAGGATCGACCGGTGGTTGGTGGCGGCGATGATGAGGCTCTCGCTGCTGCTGTCCTCCAAGAAGACCAAGAACGAGTTCAGGATCCGGCGGGCCTCGCCGACGTCGTTGCCTGTGCGGTCGCCACCGAGCGCGTCGAACTCGTCGAACAGGTAGACGGCACGTTGCTGCTCGGCTGCGTCGAACAGGGTGCGGAGCTTGCTCGCCGTCTCGCCCATGAACTTGCTCATGAGACTGTCCAGCCGGATTGTGAGCAGGGGTAGGGCCAACTCGTGTGCCAACACGGCGGCAGTCATCGTCTTGCCGGTTCCGGGAGGGCCCTCAAAAAGCAGCCTGTGCGCTGGGTCGAACCCATGGTCTAGCAGGTTCTTGCGCTGCCGCTGCTCGGTCAGGATCCGGGTCACCTGCCCCGCTAGTCCGGTGGGCAGCACCAGGTCCTTCAAGGTGACCGTCGGGTGGGTCGCGATCACCAGGTCCGCGACATCACCCTTGGGGCGAGCGATCGAGGTGACCTTCGCAGGCGACGATGTCCGGGACGCCTCGACCGCGGACTTCAGGTCCGCCGCCAGCTTATGGTGGCCCTTCCGTGCGGCGGAAGCCGCCACCTGCAGCGCGACAGAGTAGAACGCGGCGTCGTCCCCGCTCGCATGAGAGCGCACCAACGCCTTGAATTGCTCGCTCGTCCCTGCCATCTGTCTTCACCTCCCTCGTCTGGTCGAGTCTAGGGTGTCCCACCGTCAGAAGCCCTCGTTGGATGGTGTGACCACCGCACGGTGGCGGCCGCCAGCAGGTCAACGCCTGAGCAGGCCCCCGGGTGTTCGGCCTGACGTCAAGGGTGACCAGTAGAAGACCGCCGGATCAGGGATTAGGCAGCCTATGACGGCCTCAGCAGCTGCTCATCGGGAGAAGTTGCGCGAGGAGCCTCTCGCCACCCGATAGTTCATGTGCGTTGGTGGAGGTCGCAGCACCGACGGCGGCAAGGACTGAACTAGCCTCGTTGAGATGGCCGACGCGCCTCACATCGAAGGATGTGGTCCGCAGGGTGATCGTGCCGGCGGAGTCGAGGCGCAGATCGAGAATGCGAACGACGCGGACATGCTGGTCGGCTGTGATGTAGCCGTCGAGGTGGCCGGGTCGCGCGCCGACGAGTAGCGGGCCCAGTCCATCGGAGTCGTCGAGGCGCTCTCGGATCACGCCTTCGGCGGTCGAGTCGCCCGCGTAGGTGATTGTGGTTGCTCGGTCGCGGAGGCGGGTCGTGAGCTCGCGCGGGTCGTGCATCATGAGCAGGCGGCGCGGACGCGGGGGGGTCTGAGCTGAGGTGAGCCAGTCGACAGGTTGCCCGGAGAGCACCGCGATTGCGCCCCAGGCTGTCTCTTCGGCCCAGACTCGCGTTCGACCTCCGCATCCCGAGGCGAGGTAGCGGTCGACGGAATGGCGGTCGATGAGCCCGCGTGCAACACGGCTGATCGCACCAGCCTCAGCCAGGCGGCGGACCTGTTGCACCGTCACGCCCATGAGCGCGCCAGCTTCCCGTGTGCTGACGAAGCCCGGAAGCGGATCCATCTACCGATTGGGTTCGTTTGCGAACCTAATCAGCAGCAGTTGAGCGTGGACGTCGCATACAACGACACATCAGAGACGGTCCCACTTCGGCTCGAAGGAGAGCCCGCCGTGCTTGTCGGAGTCGGGCACCCCCTTGACGGACTTCGCGAGCATCGGTCGCACCGGCGGCATGACGGGCAGGTCCACGTCTGGGACCCTAGCCGCGTGCGCCGACTGCTGACCCTCCTCGCCGCGCTCGGCCTCGCCGCGACGGGCGTGGTGGCCGTGCTGCTGGCCGGTGGAGGCGACGACAGCCCCACCGGCGACCCCGGGGCGGGAGCGTCCGCGGTCGTGGTGCCCGAGGACGCGATCGAGGTCGTGGTGCTGGTCGACGACTCCGCCGACACCAGCGACGCCGAGCGGGCCGTCGGGCTGGTCACCGAGGGAGCCCGGATGTGGCAGGGCGGCCTGGCCGGCCTCGCCGGGGAGGACCCGGGGCAGGACGGGGCGCGGGAGCTGGTCGTGCGCACCGAGCGGGTCGCCCCCGACGGGCGGGTCGAGGTGCGCGGCGCCGAGATCGTGGTCGTCGTCGCCACCGACGCCGCGCGGGCGGACGGGGCGGTGCTCGACACCGGCTGCGCGACGTACGACGACGTGTTCGCGGTGGGTGCCTGGCGTGCCCGCGAGGGGTTCAACAGCCACCACCGGCTGCCGGAGGGCACCTTCGACGCCACCTGCGACGGCGAGGCGGTCTGCCTGGCCGTCAACGCCACCTTCACCGCCGGGGGAGTGACCCCCATGGAGGCCTTCGGCCTGGTCGGGGACGAGCTGGGCCACTGCCTGGGCCGCACGGGAGCGTGAGCCGGGCCACAGTCCGCCACGTTTGACCAAGCCGTGGATAGCGTCCTGCGCGCTGGCTCGTTGGGCGGTTCATGCTCAGCAGAAGCCTCAAGCGCTCGCTCGTGGTGCTCGCCGCCGGAGCCGTCGCGCTCGTCGGCGTCGGTGCGCCGGCGACCTCCAGCCCCTCCGAGACCTTCGTCCGGCCGTCCTTCGGCGACGGCACCCTGCCGGCGGGGTGCATCGTCGACCGGGACCCGATCAACCCGGACAACATCTGCTACCACATGAAGGTCGGGCTGAACGCGCTCGACAGCCCCAAGATCGACGTCGCCGTGCTGGTCCCGGTCTCCCCGGTGGCCGAGCGCGACATGCGCGTCGCCGAGCAGGCGGTGCAGATGTGGGGCGAGGGCGTGGACTACCTCGCCGACGAGATGGGCATGGAGTGGCTCTCCGAGGGCGTCGACATGAACGTCACGACCTACGAGCTGAAGGTCGACCCGACCGGCGTCCTGACCAAGCCGATCCAGCTGGTCGACCCCGAGATCGTGGTCATCATGAGCAACCCCGCCGGCGGCATCGGCATCGGGATCGACCCGGTCTCCTTCGCCGGTGAGCTCGGCATCGTCGACGGGGAGGGCGTGCCCTGCGTCGTGGAGGACGACCCCTTCACCTTCTCCTCCTGGCAGGACAAGGACGGCTTCGAGCAGCACGGCCTGGAGAACGGCGGCACCTACGTCGAGGACTGCGGCGGCGTGGGCGGCAACGTCTGCTTCGCCGTCAACGGCGCGGTCGACCCGGTCCCGGGTGCCTCGGACTTCTTCCCGCTCTACGAGCTGGTGGCCCACGAGTTCGGCCACTGCCTGACCGTCGGCCACGTCGGCGACGGCGCCGACGGCCCCTGGGGCCCGACGGCGACCAACGACATCATGGCCTACAGCACCGACCCGCCGGGGATCGCCAAGTGCGTCTCGACCCTCGACGTCGAGGGCTTCGCCCTGCGGATGAGCAAGTACCTCGACGTGGACGGCGACGGCAAGGTCACCGCCAAGGACGAGCTGATCCCCAACGACCTGGCCGGCGACGGCTTCAGCTCCTTCCAGGTCCAGCACCCGGGCGACCATGCGTACGCCTCCTCGACCGGCGCGGCCGCCGACTGCCCCCAGCCCGACCAGGGCGCGGTCCCGCTGGCGTACGGCGCGTTCACCCCGACCCCGGAGGCCAGCACCCGTCCGGTGCTGCGCGCCGGCGAGGTCTCGCTGTCCCGCGGCAAGGTCAAGGTCAAGGGCACGGCGCGCAACGTCGCGCTGGGCAAGGCTCCGAAGAAGCGCTCGGCCTCGGCGCAGGACGCCACCGGCGACGGCGGCACCCCGGTCACCGACCTGGAGTCGGTGTCGGTGAGGGTGGACAGGAAGTTCGTCCGCGCCACCATGAAGGTGGGCCAGGTCTGGCCGCTCTCGGAGGGCGCGTCGGCGACGGCGTACAGCCTGCTCGTCAGCGGCCGCCGCTTCGACTCCTTCATCGGCGCCGGCGACCTGTCCGGCACCCCGCGGGTCATGGACAACGGCACCGGCTACTACCTGCCCGACGGCACCGCCACCTGGAACGCCGACGACAACACCGTCAGCTTCAAGGTCCGCCGCGACTACCTGGCCGACCAGCAGATCACCGCGCCGTACACCGTCAACGCGATCACCGGGTACCACCTGCGCAGCAACGACTGGGTCGCCACCGCCGACTCGGTGCCGGACGGCCTCGGCCTGCAGGTCGCCGCCCCGCGGATGCCGAAGCGCGACCAGCGGGACGCGAAGGTCGCGAAGAAGGTCTCGACCCGCACGACCACCCTCGCCGAGGGCGTCACCAAGCTGCCCGTCGAGAGCACCCTGGGTGTGGGGCTGGTCAGCACCGTCGACACCAAGGAGTACTTCACGCTCCCGGTGGAGGAGCAGGCCACCGTCGAGGTGACCCTGAGCTGGACCGGCGCCGCGTTCTACGGTCTGTCGGTCGACGGCGGCTCCAGCCAGGTCCTCCGCGAGGGCGACAACTCCCTGACGGTGACCGTGCCGTGGGCGCGTCGTGCGCTGTCGATCACCGTCGACCCGCAGGAGGTCATCGAGCCGAGCACCTTCTCGCTCACCGCCAAGGCCACCTCGGTCGTCAAGGACTCCGACAAGGACGGCGTCCCCGACGTCGCCGACGCCTGCCGCACCGCCAAGGGCCCCAGCACCGGCGCTGGCTGCCCCGACTCCGACGGCGACGGCCTCTTCGACCGTGACGACCGCTGCCCGACGCAGGCCTCGGTCAGCGCCACCGGCTGCCCCACCAAGGCCGACGAGCGGGTCGAGCTGTACGTCGACGGGCGGCTCGTGGCCTCCCGCACGGTCGTGACCAAGCACGGCTCTGCGGCGTTCGCGCTGGCATCCAAGGCCGGCGCGGTGGGGCGTGGCACCCACCGGGTGGAGGTGCGCTGGGTCCGCGACGGCCGGGTCGTGGCCCGCTCGGCGCGCACCGTGCGCTGACGCAGCAACCACACCAGCACCACCGGGCAGACCCGCATGACCGAGCACGGGGCGCGACCGCATAGGTTGCGTCCCGTGCTCCGTCGTACCCGCCCCGCCCTCGCCCTCGCGGCGCTCCTCGTCCCCGCCCTCGTGGCCTGCGGCTCCGACTCCGGTGACGAGCCGGACTCCGGCTCCGACGCCGGGACGAGCGTCGAGGGGCTCGACGGGATCACCTTCACCGGTGAGGTCGGGGAGTCGCTGAGCCTGGAGTGGGACGAGGACGTCGAGCTCACCAAGCCCGAGGAGTCCGAGGTCAGCACCGTCGTCGAGGGCGACGGGGAGGAGATCGAGGCCGGCGACGTCGTCATGGCCTACCTCTACGTGGCCGACGGCTCCTCCCAGGAGGCCGTCTACGACGACTACCGCAACGGTGCCGCCCAGACGCTGCCCAACGACGAGCAGGTCGGCGAGCTGCTGCTCGAGGTCATGGACGGTGCGACGTACGGCTCGCGCGTCGTCGCGCTCACCTCCGCCGACGGCCTCTTCGACGGCAACGTCGAGAACAACCCGCTCGGCCTGGGCGAGGACGACCCCGTCCTGCTGGTGGCAGACCTCGTCGAGGAGCAGCAGGTCTCCCCGATGCCGGCGTCCGAGGAGGCCGAGGACACCACGGCCGACTCCCAGCCGGCCATCGTCTCCGAGGGCGGCGACCCGGTCGCCATGGACTTCGACGGCGTCGAGGAGCCGGCGCTCGACACCCCGGTGCAGCGCCTGGTCATCGAGGAGGGTGACGGCCGCCCGGTCAAGACCTCCGACACCCTCACCGTGGACTACCTCGGCTCGACCTACGACGCCGACGCTCCCTTCGACGGCAGCTTCTCCCGCGGCGAGCCGCTGGTCTCGCCCCTCTCGGGCCTGATCCGCGGCTGGAGCATCGGCCTGGAGGGCGTCCCCGTCGGCAGCCGCGTGCTGCTGCAGATCCCGCCGGCCTTCGGCTACGGCTCGCAGGGCAGCGGCTCAATCCCCCCGAACGCCACCTTGTGGTTCCTCATCGACGTCATCGCCGCTGAGTGACCCCCGGCCGCCCCGGGACGTCATACGGAGGGGACGTCCCCTCGGGCGGTTCGTATGACGTCCCGCGGTGGCCCTAGGGTTGGCGTCGTCCTCTGCTGGTCGGGGGACGTTCCCCGGTTGGTCTGCCGGCAGGGCCCGCCTGACTTTGAATCAGGACTAGCGACGTAGGTTCGACTCCTACCCGGGGAGCTCAGCGGCGCTTCTTGGCTGCCTTCGCCTCGGCGCGCAGCCGCCGCTCCTCCTTGTACGCCGCGGCGGCCTCCTCGATGGTGGGGGCCGAGCCGCCGTACTGCTGCGGCAGCCACGGCGCGGCGAGGATGCAGCGCTCGAGCATCTGCTCCATGCGGGTCTTGAGCTCGGCGGTCTCCGCGGCGGGGTCCTCGCCGGTGGGGTGCATCGGCTCGCCGACCTCGATGTCGATGCGGTGGTGCCGGGAGAGGTCGATCTTGCGGCCCTTGGCCAGGATCCGCTGGGTGCCCCACACGACGATGGGGATGAGCGGCACGTCGGCGTCGGCGGCGATCCGCACCGCGCCGGACTTGAGGTCCTTGATGAGAAAGCTCTGGGAGATCGTGGCCTCCGGGAAGATCCCGACCAGCTCGCCCTGCCGCAGCGCCTCGACGGCGGTGCGCATGGACGCCGCGCCCGCCTCGCGGTCGACCTCGAGGTGGCCGAAGGAGCGCATGAAGGGCCCGCCCACGCGGTTGTCGAAGATCTCCTTCTTCGCCATGAAGCGCGTGTAACGGCCCCGCTGGGCACCGGGGTAGCCGCCCATCAGGTAGTCGACGTACGAGACGTGGTTGACCGCCACCAGGGCGCCGCCGGAGGTCGGGATGTGCTCGGTGCCGGTCATGTGGATGTCCATGGAGGACAGCCGGAACCAGGTCTTGGCCGCCGCGAC
>LULE01002893.1_pt1 | contig 13408 bp, 14 predicted proteins | sample 728231 | NCBI WGS metagenome assembly LULE01 (sample SAMN03860297, study PRJNA289734) | marine metagenome | biome: seawater column; feature: ocean; material: water; isolation source: Red Sea water column Station 192 - depth 10m | place: Saudi Arabia: Red Sea | collected 2011-10-15 | depth 10 m | reverse complement strand
ACCCGCGGGCTGGCCGAGACCGCCCGGCTGGCCATGAAGCTCGGCGCGAACCCGCTCACGCTCATGGGCCTCGCGGGGCTGGGCGACCTGGTCGCCACCAGCGCGTTCTGGACCGCGCTCGGGGAGACGTTGCGCGGCTGGGCGATCGGCCTCTCGGTCGCCGCCGGCGCCGCGGTCGTCGTCGGCCTGGTCATCGGCTCGCAGCCCTGGCTGCGGGCGCTCACCGCCTCGACCGTGGAGTTCCTGCGCCCGATCCCCTCGGTCGCGCTCATCCCCATGGCCGTGCTGCTCTACGGCACCCAGATGCAGGCCACGCTCATCCTGGTCGTCTACGCCGCGTTCTGGCAGATGCTGGTCCAGGTGCTCTACGGCGTCCAGGACGTCGACCCGGTCGCCCGCGACACCGCCCGGTCCTTCCGGTTCGGCACCGTGCGCCGCGTCCGGTCGGTGCTGTGGCCCACCGCGCTGCCCTACGTGATGACCGGCTTCCGCCTGGCCGCCGCCGTCGCGCTGGTCCTGGAGATCACCGGCGAGCTGATCATCGGATCGCCCGGCCTGGGCCGACTGCTGGCCTCCGCGCAGAGCGCCGGCGCCGTGGACACGATGTTCGCGGTGGTGCTGGTGACCGGCCTGCTCGGCATCCTCGTCAACCTCGGGGCCCGCGCCATCGAGCGTCGCACGATGCGCTGGCACCCCTCGCAGCGGAGGGACGTCCCCGCATGAGCACCCAGTCCGCCCACCGCGCCACCGCAGGCGCCACCGCAGGCACCGCCGCGTCCGTGCTGGGCCGGGGGAGCGCCGCGGCCCGCCGGGTCCTGGTCGTCCTCGGCCTGCCCGCGGTCCTCTTCGCGACCTGGTGGGTCGTCACCGACTCCAGCACCAGCTTCTACTGGCCCCCGCTGCGCGAGATCGTCGGCACCTTCCCCGAGACCTGGTTCGAGGGGCGCCTGACCGACGACGTGCTCCCCAGCCTGACCCGGCTGGCCGCCGGCTACTCCCTCGCGCTGGTCCTCGGGATCGGCCTGGGGGTGCTGGCCGGCTCCTCGCGCACCTTCCGCGCGGTGATCGAGCCGCCCCTGGAGTTCCTGCGCGCCATCCCGCCGCCGGTGCTCATCCCGATCCTCATGCTGCTCGCCGGAGTCGGCACCACCATGAAGGTGCTGGTCATCGCCGTCGGCTGCGTGTGGCCGGTGCTGCTCAACACCATCGAGGGCGTGCGCGGCATCGACCCGGTGCTGCGCGACGCCGCGGCGGCGTACCGGCTGGGGCCCGTGGCCCGGCTGCGGACCGTCCTGCGCGGCGCCAGCCCGCAGATCGCCGCCGGCGCCCGGCAGGCCCTCTCCATCGGCCTGATCCTCATGGTCATCAGCGAGATGTTCGCCGCCAGCGAGGGCCTGGGCTTCACCATCATCCAGTTCCAGCGCGGGTTCGCGATCCCGCAGATGTGGAGCGGCATCGTCCTGCTCGGCATCGTCGGCGTCCTGCTCTCGCTGGTGTTCCGCGTCGTCGAGGGGCGCCTGCTGGCCTGGTACCACGGCCAGCGCGCCGCCGAGAGGAAGGCCTGAGCGCCATGCCCGTCACCAGTCCCGCCACCGTTCCCACCACCAGTCCCACCACCAGCCGCCACCAGGAGGCCGCCGTGACGACCCAGACGACCGAGACCACCGGCACGCCGGAGACCGTGCTCGACGTCCGTGGGCTGCAGAAGACCTACGGCACCGGGGTCGAGGCCATCCGCGACCTGACCTTCTCGGTGCAGCGCGGTGAGTTCGTCTGCATCGTCGGCCCCTCGGGTGCCGGCAAGACCACGCTGCTGCGCTGCATCGGCGGGCTGCTGGAGCCCAGCGGCGGCGAGGTCTCGCTCGGCGGCCGCACGGTCACCGGCCCGCCCGCCGACATGGCCGTGGTCTTCCAGGAGTACGGGCGCAGCCTGTTCCCCTGGTTGACCGTCGAGCAGAACGTCGAGCTGCCGCTGAAGGAGAAGGGCCTGCCCAAGGCCCGCCGCAAGGAGCTGGTGCGGGAGTCGCTGGAGGCCGTCGGCCTCGGCGACATGACCGCTGCCCACCCCTGGCAGCTCTCCGGCGGCATGCAGCAGCGCGTCGCGATCGCCCGCGCGGTGGCCTACGAGCCGACCGTGCTGATGATGGACGAGCCTTTCGCGGCCGTCGACGCCCAGACCCGCGCCGAGCTCGAGGACCTCGTCCGCGGGCTGTGGGCCCGGCTCGGGGTGACCGTCCTCTTCGTCACCCACGACATCGAGGAGTCGGTCTACCTCGCCGACCGCGTGGTCGTGCTCAGCAGCCGGCCCACCGTCGTCCTCGACACCGTCGACATCGACCTGCCGGCCGACCGCGACCAGCTCGAGACCCGCTCCGGCGAGCGCTTCGGCGAGCTGCGTCACCGGGTCTACCAGCTGGTGCAGGACGCGAAGAAGGGCGTGCGGCCCGCGGGGGAGGCGTGAGCGTCGGGCACCGCGGCGCGCGACCGGCCACCGCGCCGGTCGCGCGGTCAGGTGCCGGTCAGCGCCAGGTCGGCCTCGATCGCCTCGCGCGTGGCCAGCAGCGGCGGCAGCAGGTCGGCGACCGTGTCCTCGACGCTGCCGCGCGTGACGTGCGTGGAGACGTTGACCGCGGCCACCACGCGCCCGTCGCGCCCGTGCACCGGCACCGCGAGGGAGCGCAGGCCGAGCTCGAGCTCCTGGTCGTTGAGGGCGTAGCCCCGCTCGGCGACCCCGGCCAGCCGTTCACGCAGCCGCTCGGTGTCGGTCACCGTGCGGCTGGTGAGCGCGTCCAGCTCGCTCGCGGCCAGCACCCGCTCCTGCTCCTCGGCGCCGGAGGCGGCCAGGATCGCGCGCCCCATGGCCGTGGCGTACGCCGGGAAGCGGGTGCCCACGTGGATGCCGACGGTCATCAGCCGGCGGGTCGCCACGCGCGCCACGTAGACCACGTCGGTGCCGTCGAGCACCGCCACGGAGCTGGACTCGCCGACCTCGGCCGAGAGTCGCTCCAGGTGCGGCTGCACCAGCTCGGGCAGGCGCAGCGAGGCCAGGAACGACCAGCCCAGCTCCAGCACCGTCGGACGCAGCCGGAACAGGCGGCCGTCGCTGTCGCGGCGGGCCACCTCTCTCAGGGTGAGCTCGGGGGCCTCGGCGTCGAAGCAGCGGATGACCGCGAGGCCCCGCACGAGGGCCTGGATCGGCTCGACGGGCGCCGGAGTGCTCATGGCCGCAGGGTAGGCCGGTCGGCGGCCCGCCGGAGGCGGTACACGCGGAGGCGTTCGGATCAAGAACAGATGTTCGTAGGACGAACATCAGCACCAGGCAGAGCAACAGAGCCAGACAGACGTGAGAGACATCGAGGAGGACCACATGACGGCGAGCTACCTGCTCGGCGCGGCCCGCACCCCCTTCGGCCGGTTCGGCGGGGCCCTGGCCGGGACCCGCCCGGACGACCTGGCCGCGACGGCGCTGACGGGCCTGCTGGACCGGGCCCCCGGCCTCGACCCCGGCGCCATCGACGACGTCGTGTGGGGGTGTGCCAACCAGGCCGGTGAGGACAACCGCAACGTCGGCCGGATGGCGGTGCTGCTGGCGGGCCTGCCCACCAGCGTTCCTGCCACGACCGTGAACCGGCTGTGCGGCTCGTCGCTGGACGCCGCCATCGCCGCGTCGCGCGCCGTCGAGACCGGCGACGCCGAGCTCGTCGTCGCCGGCGGTGTCGAGTCGATGACCCGGGCCCCGTGGGTGCTGCCCAAGCCGGGCCGGGCCTACCCCGCCGGCAACGTCACGGCCGTGTCGACCACCCTGGGCTGGCGCCTGGTCAACGAGCGGATGCCCGCCGAGTGGACCGCGTCGCTGGGGGAGTGCAACGAGCAGCTCGCCGAGCGCTTCGGGATCTCCCGCGAGCGCCAGGACGAGTTCGCCGCGCGCTCCCACACGATGGCGGCGCAGGCCTGGGCCGACGGCTTCTACGACGAGCTGGTCGTCCCGGTCGAGGGCGTGGAGCTGGCCCGCGACGAGAGCATCCGCGACGGCTCGACCCCCGAGAAGCTCGCCGGGCTGACGCCGTCCTTCCGCCCCGCCGAGCGCGGCGGCACCATCACGGCCGGCAACGCCAGCCCCCTCAACGACGGCGCCGCGGCGGTGCTGGTCGGCAGCGAGGCCGCCGCGGAGCGCCACGGCCTGACGCCGCTGGCCCGCATCGCCGGGCGGGCCGCGCACGCCCTGGATCCCCAGGACTTCGGCTACGCCCCCGTCGAGGCCGCGGAGGCCGCCGTGCGCCGTGCCGGCATCGCGTGGTCCGACGTGGCCGCGGTCGAGCTCAACGAGGCCTTCGCCGTGCAGTCCCTGGCCTGCGTGGACGCGTGGGTCGAGCGAGGTCTGCGCGACCCCGAGGTGGTCAACGCCAAGGGCGGCGCGATCGCCATCGGCCACCCCCTGGGCGCCTCGGGCGCCCGGACCCTCGGCACCCTCGCCGCCCGCCTCGCCGAGACCGGCGAGCGCTGGGGCGTCGCCGCGATCTGCATCGGGGTGGGCCAGGGCCTCGCGGTCGTGCTGGAGAACGTCGCCGGGCAGGTGCGCCGATGAGCGCGCAGGTGGTGGCCTCCTACGACGACGCGGTCGCCGGGACCCCCGACGGCGCGACGGTGCTGGTCGGCGGCTTCGGCATGGCCGGCATGCCCGTCGAGCTCATCGACGCGCTGATCCGCCAGGGCGCCACGGACCTCACCGTGGTGTCGAACAACGCCGGCAACGGCGACACCGGGCTGGCCGCGCTGCTGGCGGCCCGCCGGGTCCGCAAGGTGATCTGCTCCTTCCCCCGCCAGTCCGACTCCTACGTCTTCGACGGCCTCTACCGCGCCGGGGAGATCGAGCTGGAGGTCGTGCCCCAGGGCGACCTGGCCGAGCGGATGCGTGCGGCCGGCGCGGGCATCGGGGCCTTCTACTCCCCGACCGGGGTCGGTACGCCGCTCGCCGAGGGCAAGGAGACCCGGGAGATCGACGGCCGCACCTACCTGCTCCAGCACCCCATCCGCGGCGACCTCGCGCTGGTCAAGGCGCACGTCGCCGACCGGATGGGCAACCTGGTCTACCGCAAGACCGCCCGCAACTTCGGGCCGGTGATGGCCACCGCGGCCACCACCACCGTGGTCCAGGTCGACCGGGTCGTCGAGACCGGCGAGCTGGACCCCGAGGCCGTCGTCACGCCCAGCATCTACGTCGACAGGATCGTGTCCGCATGAGCCAGGCAGAGCAGCACCCCACGGGTCCCGAGCAGGCACAGGCCCGGCCGCGCGGCAAGGACGAGATCGCGGCGGCGATCGCCCGCGACATCGCGGCGGCCCACCCCGAGGGCGCCTACGTCAACCTCGGCATCGGGCAGCCGACCCTGGTGGCCGACCACCTCCCCGAGGGCTCCGGCGTGGTGCTGCACACCGAGAACGGCATGCTCAACATGGGTCCCGCGGCCCAGGGCGGCCCCGACGACCCCGTCGACCCCGACCTGACCAACGCCGGCAAGATCCCCGTGACCGAGCTGCCGGGGGCGTCGTACTTCCACCACGCCGACTCCTTCGCGATGATGCGCGGCGGGCACCTCGACGTGTGCGTGCTGGGTGCCTTCCAGGTCTCCGCCACCGGCGACCTGGCCAACTGGCACACCGGGGCGCCCGACGCGATCCCTGCGGTCGGCGGGGCCATGGACCTGGCCATCGGCGCGAAGCGGGTCTGGGTGATGATGACGCTGCGGGGCAAGGACGGCAGCCCCAAGCTCGTCCCCGAGTGCACCTACCCGCTGACCGGGGTGGCGTGCATCGACCGCGTCTACACCGACCTCGGCACGTTCGAGATCGGTGCCGACGGCGTGCGGGTGCGTGACCTGGCGGGCACGACGTACGCCGAGCTGGAGACCCTGCTCGAGGGGGTCCACCTGGTCGCGGACCAGACCGGCTGAGCCCCGGTCGCCCGCCGTGGGCGGGCTCGGCGTGACCCCGGCGGACCGGCGTCGTTGAGTGTGATGGTCGTCACTGTGGCGGCCCATGCTCCCTGCGGAGGTCCCTGCGTTGCGCGTGCACGTCCTGGTGGTCGGACTCGTCCTCTCCGCCCTCTTCTCCGCCTGCGGCTCCCGTCTCGCCCCCGACGACGTGCGCGCCGTCGGGGTGGTGGGCGCGGCCCCGGGCCAGGGGGTCGCGGGGGTCTCCGACCCCGGCGGCACCACGGCCGGGGGCGTGCCTGGTGCCGAGGGGCCCGCCGGATCCACCGGTGGTGGCACGGGCACGAGCGCGGGGGCCGACGGACCCGCGGCCGGGCCCTCCGGCGGTGGCCCCTCGGGTGGCGACCTTCGAGTCCGCCCGGCTGGCGACGGCCGCCTACGTCGCCTTCTTCAACTCCCGCGCCGACGTATGCGGCCGCAAGCTGCGGCTGCTCGAGCTGGACTCCAAGACCGACTCGGCCGGCGACCAGGCGGCCTACACCCGGGCCTGCGCAGAGGCCTTCGCCGCCGTCGGGTCGGTGTCGATCTACGACTCCGGCGGGGCGCGGACCACCGAGGAGTGCGGCCTGCCGGACCTGCGGGCCAACATCCTGACCAAGGGCCGGGCCGCCTGCTCGACCTGCTTCGCGGCCCAGGCGCTGGAGCCGGGGGTCATCACCGACGCGGCGTACCGCTTCTACGCCAAGCAGAACAAGGCGGCCACGCAGTCCGCGGCCTTCCTCTACCTGGAGCTGGGTGGCTCGCCCGACCTCGCGCGCAGCTTCTCCGAGACCGCGGAGTCGGTGGGCTTCCAGGTCAAGATGCTCCAGGGCATCGGCACGGCGGAGTTCAACTACGCACCGTTCGTGCAGGAGATGAAGGACAAGGGCATCCGGTTCGTCTCCTTCACCGGCGCCACGATCCAGGCGGTGCGACTGGCCGACGCGATGGCCCAGCAGGGCTTCGAGCCCGACCAGTTCGTGGTGACCCAGACACAGTACGGCCCGGAGTTCCACGCGCAGGGCGGGGAGAACGTCGACGGTGCGATGGCGCCGGTGCCGCACCCGGCCTTCAACTCCGGCAACCCCGAGGTCACCCAGTACGTCCAGTGGCTGCAGCGGATCAAGCCCGGCGCGGCCCCCAGCACCTTCGGGCTCTTCGCGTGGTCAGCGACCCGGCTCTTCGCCGAGCGGGCCGTGGCGCTCGGCGGCAGCTTGAGCCGGGAGACGCTGCTCGCGGAGCTGCGCAAGGTCGACCGCTGGACCGCGGGCGGCATGCACGCCGAGATGAACGTCGGGGGGAAGAAGTCCTTCCCCTGCCAGACCGTGGTGCAGCTGCAGAAGGGCGAGTGGCAGCAGATCTCCGGCAAGGGCTACACCTGCGGCACCCTCGTGCGTACGTCGGTGGCCGACTGAGCCCGCGGCCGGGAGGACCTCAAGCCACGAGGTCGTCCCAGCCGGCGGCGAGGTAGTCGAGGAACGCCTCGCCGACCGACTCCGCACGCAGGTCCTCGCGGCTGACCGGGCGCTCGCGCACCCGGAAGCCGGGGTCGGCCAGGGCCCGGGCGGCGAAGTCGTGGTGGAGGATCGCGCCGGTCCCGACGGTGACGAAGTCCGCGCCCTGCTCCAGGCACCACAGCGCATCGCGGGTCGAGGTCACGCTGCCCGCGACGCCCAGGGCGGTGCGCCCGCGGGGCAGCCGGGCGAAGTGCTCGATCAGCAGTCCCTCGGCGTCCGCGTCGGTGCGCGGGCGCATGAAGACGTCCCACAGCGACATGTCGAGGTGGTCGAGCAGGCCGGAGCCCAGCAGTCGCCGCGCGGTCTCGACGCCCTCGGCCAGGCTGATGCCGTTTCCCTCGGGGGTGAGCCGCACGCCCAGCTGGAAGTCGGGGCCGGTGGCGGCGCGCACGCCCTCGACCACGTCGAGCAGCGGGCGCACCCGGCCGTCGAGGTCTCCGCCGTACCCGTCGGTGCGGTGGTTGTGCCGGGCATCGAGGAACTGGCCCAGCAGGTAGCCGTGGGCTCCGTGCAGCTGGACGCCGTCGAAGCCGGCCCGCTCGGCCCGGACCGCGGCGGCCACGAAGTCCTCGACCATCGCCTCGACCTCGCCGGTCGTCATGGCGACCGCGTCCTTGTCCGGGTCGTCCCAGGGGCACTGGTTGGGTCGCCCGGAGAGCCGTGGGTCGGCGCGCCGGCCGCCGTGGTGCAGCTGCACCGAGGAGCGGGCGCCGGTGGCCCGCAGCGCCTCGGCGAGGCGGGCCAGGCCGGGGAGGTGGTCGTCGGAGGCGATGCCGAGCTGCCCCGGCCAGGCCTGGCCGGCCGGGGCGACGTAGGCCGCCGCGGTCATCACCAGCCCGAAGCCCCCGGCGCCGCGGGCCTCGAGCCAGCGGTGCTCGTCCTCGGAGAGGGTGCCGTCGGCGTGGCTCTGGGTGTTGGTCAGCGGCGCGAGCGCGAACCGGTTGCGCCAGGCCGCGCCGTGCGACTGGGGCAGCGGGGCGGCCAGGGTGGGAGTGCTCATCGCGACCATCCTGCCGGGGGTGCGGTGAGGTGGGGGAGGGAGGCTTGTGCGGCTACCGCCCCGGCCGGGTCTGCGTGAGTCCAGACCGGGGCGGTCGCTGCCGCACCCGGGGAGTTCCCCCACGCCTCGTCCGGCAATCGCACCCAACGGGTGAGGAACGATCGCTCACGCGGGACGACCCCGATATTTCGCCCGTTCGGGCGAGGTCTTGGGGCTCGTGGGTCCGGGGGTCGAGCGGTGGCAGGTCCGCGGCGGGCCGACGGCTGTCGGTCGCCGCGCTCCTCATCTCCCTTCGGGTGGCCTGATCGGCCGCGTGCCGGGGCAACGTCGGAGCATGACCCGCCTCCTCGAGCCCACCGAGCGACCGGCCCGCCGGGCCGCGGTGCCCTCGCCACGCACCCCCGCCTCCGCCGTGACCCCGACGGTGAGCGCCGCCGGCTTCCACGACTGCCGCGGCACCTGGCACGCCTGGGACGACACCGCCGAGGAGGCCCGCCGATGAGCGCCCCGCTGCCCACCCCGCGCGGTGCCCTCAGCTCCGCGCTGCGCGAGTGCTTCGAGGGCAGCGGCGTGGTGCGCTGCGTCGAGCCGGACTCCCACGACGACGCGGCCCTGGCCCTGTGGATGCTCTACGAGCTGCACCACCGCGGCTTCGAGGGCGTCGACGACGCCCTGGAGTGGGACCCGGCCCTGCTGGTGCTGCGGGCGCGGCTGGAGAACGACCTCGAGGAGCGGTGGCGCGACCGGGCCCGTGACCTCGTGGGTCCCGCGCAGGAGATGCTGGCCGACGGGGAGGACTTCGCCGAGGTCTTCTTCGACCTGTGCGCCGCCGACACCGGCGGGGAGTCCCTGGCACGGTTCGTGCAGCGCGAGGCCGAGGCCGACCAGGTGCTCGCGCTGCTGAGGCAGCGCTCGATCTACCACGTGCGCGAGCAGGACTCGGCCATGTGGACGCTGCCGCGGCTCGACGACGAGACCAAGGCGCACCTGATGGCGATCGCCGTCGACGAGTACGGCAACGGCCACCCCGACCACCTGCACGCCGAGCTGTGGCGGCGCGGCATGGACGCCTGCGGCCTCGACACCGGCTACGCGGCGTACGTCGACGAGGCGCTGGCGGAGGTCCTGGAGCAGAACAACCTGATGTCGATGCTCGGGCTGCACCGCCGGCTGGTGCCCGCCGCGCTGGGCCACCTCGCGGCGTTCGAGGTGTGCAGCTCGGTGCCCTCCAAGCGGATGGCCCGCGGTCTGGAGCGGCTGGGGCTGCCCGAGGCATGAGCACCGGGGCCGGCGGTCACGAGGTGATGCTGTGCCCCGACGGGCCGGTGCTGATCCCCGGCCCGGTCACCGTCGAGGACGAGCAGGGCGTCAAGCACCACTCCGAGCGCCCGGTCGTGGCGGTGTGCCGGTGCGGCGCGACGTCGCTGCCGCCGTGGTGCGACGGCTCGCACAAGCAGGTACGCCGCCGCGCGGCCACGGCGGTCCCGTCCCCGCGCCGCGGACGCGACCTCGAGGACTACTGACCGCAGGGACCGCTGACCACGGGGACCGCCGGCCGCGACTCGGCCGGGCGGCGGCTGCTCCACCAGCCAGTGGTGGAGCAGCCGCTCGGCCTCAGGCCTCGGCCAGCGTGGGGTAGTCGGTGTAGCCCTCGGCGCCGCCCCCGTAGAACGTCTCCGGGTTCGGCTCGTTGAGCGCCGCGCCCCGACGCCACCGCTCGGCGAGGTCGGGGTTGGCCAGGAACGGCCGGCCCACGGCGACGAGGTCGGCGAGGTCGTCGGCCAGCAGCTTCTCGACCTCCTCGAGGGTCGTCTGCTCGGAGAAGCCGGAGTTGAGCACGACCGGCCCGCCGAAGCGGCGGCGCAGGTCCTGGGTCAGCTCCGCGGCCGGCTCGGCCAGGATCGAGAGGTAGGCCAGCCCCAGGTCGGCGATGCCGTCCACGAGCGTCTCGTAGGTCGCGCGGGTGTCCGCGGGGTCCTCCTCGAGCACGCCCTGGATGTTGTGCGCCGGGCTGATCCGCAGGCCGACGCGGTCGGCGCCGATGGCCTCGGCGACGGCGCGGGTGACCTCGATGGTGAGCCGGGCGCGCGCCGCGGGGGAGCCGCCGTACCCGTCGGTGCGGGTGTTGCTCACCGGGGAGAGGAACTGGTGCAGCAGGTAGCCGTTGGCCGAGTGGACCTCGACCCCGTCGACGCCGGCCTCGACCGCGTTGCGGGCGGCCTGGACGAACTCCTCGACGATGCCGGGGACCTCGTCGGTGCCCAGCGGGCGCGGCTCCGGGTGCGGGACCCGGCCGGTGGCGGTGACCATCTCGCCGGGCGCGGCGATCGCGCTCGGGGCGACGGTCTCCAGGCCGCCCTTGTTGTCGGGGTGCGCGACGCGACCCACGTGCATGAGCTGGACGACGATGCGCCCGCTCTCGGCGTGCACGGCCTCGGCGGTACGCCGCCAGCCGGCGACCTGCTCGGGGGAGTGGATGCCGGGGGTGGCGAGGTAGCCCTGACCCACTGCACTGGGCTGGGTGCCCTCGCTGATGATCAGGCCCGCGCCCGCGCGCTGCGCGTAGTAGGTGGCGTTGAGCTCGGTGGGCACGGTCTCGGGGGACCGGTTGCGGGTGAGCGGGGCCATGACGAAGCGCTGCGGCAGGTCCCAGGAACCGACCCGGACGGACTGGAAGGCAGGTGAGGTGGTCATGCCGGGCACAACAGCGGACCACGGTCCGTTTCATCCCGACCGCGGCGAGGGATGCCTCACGTCCGCGAGCGCCCGGGCGCAGGCGCGCTCACTCGGCGCGGGCGCGCAGCCAGGACGTCGTGCCCGCCGGGAGACCGCGGTTCTTCCCCGGGCCGTCGGAGGGCACGACCAGCAGCGGGGCGTCCTCGGGCAGGGTCCACTTCAGGTGGTGGTAGACCTTCGAGAGGGTCTCCTCGGCGTCGACCAGGAGCACCCCGTCGGCCACCCGGCGCACCTCGTGCCAGGGGCCGGTGGCCTCGCCGACGAGCTCGTCGTCGAAGCCGGCGGGGGACCACGCGACGAACACCGTCATGCCCCGATGCTGGCACGCGCCCGGCGCGGCGTCGGCCACCCCGTCGGGTGCCCGCGGAGCGTCGCCGGCCGCGCCCTCACCCGTTGGTGGACCACCCCGAAGGACCGACTTCGGGCCTCCTCACGCCTGCGGACCACGAACCACCCTTTCGAGCGGACATGGAACCGCCCGCCCGTGGATATCCACGGCGTGTGCCACTCCTCTCGGGGTCCTCGAGCCCTTCCTCCAGCGCCACCGCCGTCCCCGCCCCTCGTGGGTCCGTCGCCGACCCCGACCGCGTGGTGACGGTCGCCTCGGTGCCCTCGGGCCACGTCTACGTGCGCCACCTCGCGCCGGAGTCCGGCGGCACCGCCTACCGGCTCCCCGACCCCGACCCGGACACCCCCGACGTGCCGGCCGGCGCCCGCTGGTGGCCGCCGGTCATGCTGCGCCCGGAGTGGGCGCGCACGGCGGACTTCGACGTCTTCCACGTGCACTTCGGGTTCGACGCCGTCGACCCCGCCACGCTGCGCGAGCTCACGGAGGTGCTGCGCGAGCGGGACAAGCCGTTCGTGCTCACCGTCCACGACCTGCGCAACCCCCACCACGAGGACCGCACGGCGCACGACGCGCAGCTCGACGTGCTGGTCCCGGCCGCGGACGCGGTCGTCACGTTGACCACGGGGGCGGCGGCCGAGATCGAGCGGCGCTGGGGGCGGCAGGCGATCGTGCTGCCGCACCCGCACGTCGTGCCGTTCGCGACCATGGAGGCCGCGCAGGAGCGCCGCTCCTGGGCCGAGGACGGCACCTTCCGGGTGGGCCTGCACGTCAAGAGCCTGCGTGCCTCGATGGACCCCCTGCGGATGCTGCCGACGCTGGTCGAGACCGTGGCCGCGCTCCCGGGCGCGGTGCTCCAGGTCAACGGGCACCGCGACGTGCTCGACGACGACGGCGCCCGTCGCGACGCCGCGCTGGCGACGTACCTGCGCCAGGAGGCCGACGCCGGCCGGTTGGAGCTGCACGTGCACGACTTCCTCGACGACGACGCGCTGTGGGAGTACCTCGGGTCGCTGGACGTCTCGGTGCTCCCCTACCGCTTCGGCACCCACTCGGGCTGGCTGGAGGCCTGCCGCGACCTCGGCACGACCGTGGTCGCGCCGACCTGCGGCTTCTACGCCGACCAGGGCCCGGTGCTCTCCTACGCCCATGACGAGTCCGGGCTCGACGAGGCGTCGCTGGCGGCCGCGGTGCGTCGCGCGTACGACGAGCGCCCCGCCCACGGCGTCTCGGTCGCCGAGCGACGAGCCCAGCGCGCCGCCGTGGCCGCGGCCCACGAGGGCCTCTACACCCGGCTCCTGACGGGACGGTCCTCCTCGTGAGGGTCTGCCTGGTCGCCTCCAGCCGCTACCCGGTGGCCGAGCCGTTCGCCGGCGGGCTGGAGGCGCTCACCCACCACCTCGCGCGGCTTCTCGTCGCCCGCGGCCACGACGTCACCCTGTACGCCGCTCACGGCTCCGACCCCGCGCTGCCGGTGCGCACGCTGACGCCGCCGGCCTTCCGGCCCACCGAGGTGTCCATGCGCGACGTGAACGCCCCGGCGGAGGAGTGGATGGCCGACCACCACGCCTACCTGGCGCTGATGCTCGACCTGGCGCGCACCGGGGGCGACCGCTTCGACGTGGTGCACAACCACAGCCTCCACCACCTGCCGGTCGCGATGGCCGAGCTCGTGCCCGTCCCGATCGTCACCACCCTGCACACCCCGCCGCTGCCCTGGCTGGAGTCCGCCGTCGCGGTCTCGGGAGGCGCCTCGTCCTTCACGGCGGTCAGCGAGTGCACCGCCCGCGCGTGGGCCGGCACGATCCAGGCCCGTCCCGTGCTCAACGGCGTCGACACC
>LULE01000996.1_pt1 | contig 13530 bp, 14 predicted proteins | sample 728231 | NCBI WGS metagenome assembly LULE01 (sample SAMN03860297, study PRJNA289734) | marine metagenome | biome: seawater column; feature: ocean; material: water; isolation source: Red Sea water column Station 192 - depth 10m | place: Saudi Arabia: Red Sea | collected 2011-10-15 | depth 10 m | reverse complement strand
ATTTTTGATTTTATTAATTCAAGATCATTTTTTGAAAATGACATCAATTGACCAGTAAAGATTTAGCTATTTTTCCTACTAAACCCATATCTATTTTTCCAGTATATTTTTCCTTAATTATTTTCATAAGTGCACCCATTTCTTTGATTGATGTATAATTATTCTCTTGAATTATATTCTTTATGATCAATGTTGTTTCATCTTCATCCATTTGTTTTGGTAAAAACATTTCTATTACTTTGATTTCATTTAGTTCATTTTCAATAAGATCATTCCGATTCGCTTTTTCAAAAGCTTCTATTGAATCTTTTCTTTGTTTTACTAAACTTTGAAGTAAACTTAAAATATCAGAATCGGTCAAAGAGTCTTGCTTACCTCTAAGAGAAATTTCCTTATCTTTAATAGCGCTCTTTATTAATCTTAAAGTATTGATGGAATTACTATCTTTTTCTTTGATAGAATTGTTATAATCACTTTCAATTTTATCCTTTAAGCTCATATTTTTTCACTTTCTAATAAATTTAATTTAATAATATAATTCTTCTTTTTAATTTCAACTAATCCTTGACTACATTGTTATAAATGCCTACTAACTATCATTTTGCTTCATCTAAATATAATGGAAGTTTTAAAAAAAGAACCACATATACACAATAAAACTGCAGCTCTTGTATTAGAAAATGGTGAAATCTTATGGGGTTATGGATTAGGAGAGAAAAAGGCTGCTGTAGGTGAGCTTTGTTTTAATACCTCTCAAACAGGCTATCAAGAAGCATTATCTGATCCCTCATATACATTCATATACAAAACAAATCATAACATTTACCTTTCCACATGTTGGAATTGTAGGGACAAATCAAGAAGATCAAGAGTCCAAAAAAATCTACGCTGTTGGTTGTATAATAAATCAGCCATTATCAGAGTATTCAAATTGGAGAGCAGAAAATGACTTAAATTCATATTTTTTAAAAAACAAAATTCCATGTATTTTTGGAATTGATACTAGATACTTAACTAAGAAATTATCTGTCGAGGGAGCTAAGAAGGCCGCAATTATTCACTTTGGAGAAGGTGAAAATAAAATTGAAAAACTTAAAACTCAAATAAATGAGTGGAAAGGTCTTCAAAATTTAGATTTGGCAGGAATAGTATCGACAGAGCAAAACTATAATTGGAAAAAAGGAATATGGAAAAGTGATAAATCAATTAAAAACCAATTTAAATATAATGTCACTTGCTTAGACTTTGGTATCAAAAATAACATTTTAAGAAATCTAAATGAATTTAATCTTAACCCAACTGTATTAAACTTATTTTCTAGCTACGAAGAAATAATAGAAACTAATCCTTCAGGAATTTTTTTATCAAACGGCCCTGGTGATCCTTATGCCACAGGTAGTAAAATAGTTGATGTGATTAAAAAATTAATTGATGATAATATTCCAATATTTGGAATATGTTTAGGGCATCATCTTGTCATAAGACCAAGTTTTACACTTGGAGGTACCGGAGGTGGTGTTGCCTATGATGATGAGGGTTTAAGACACAAGCATTTACCAGTATTTAGTGTTCAATATCATCCAGAGGCGTCCCCTGGTCCACATGATAGTCATTATTTGTTTGAAGAATTTTATAAACTTATTGAGAAAAATGCCAAAAAGAACTGACATAAATAAAATATTAATAGTAGGTGCAGGTCCTATAGTTATTGGTCAAGCTTGTGAATTTGATTACTCGGGTGCTCAGGCATGTAAGTCTCTCAAAGATGAAGGTTACAAAATTGTATTAATTAATTCAAATCCTGCAACAATAATGACTGATCCAGAATTAGCTGATCAAACTTATATTGAACCTATAACTAAAGAATTTGTAGAAAAAATAATCGAAATCGAAAAACCAGATGCTCTTCTACCAACTATGGGAGGGCAAACTGCTTTAAACGTTTCAATGGAACTTTTTAATAATCGTATACTTGAAAAACACGGAGTAAAAATGATTGGAGCTAATCCAACAGCAATAGAATTAGCTGAGGATAGGCAAAAATTTAAAGATGCTATGAAAGAAATTGGTCTTAGCTGTCCTAAAAGTTACGTGGTTAACACTATTGAAGAGTCAAAAAGAGTAAAAAATGAATTAAATTTACCTCTTGTCATAAGACCAAGTTTTACACTTGGAGGTACCGGAGGTGGTGTTGCCTATGATGATGAGGGTTTTATTGATTTATGTAATAGGGGTTTAAATGCTAGCCCAACAAATCAGATACTTATTGAAAAATCTGTTTCAGGTTGGAAAGAATTTGAGATGGAAGTTGTTAGAGATAATAAAGATAATTGTATTATTGTTTGCTCAATTGAAAATGTTGATCCAATGGGTGTTCATACTGGAGATAGCATTACAGTAGCTCCATCCTTAACATTAACTGATAAAGAATATCAAATTTTAAGGAATGCTAGCATTAAGGTTCTCAGAAAAATAGGTGTAGATACTGGCGGGTCAAATGTTCAATTTGCAATAAATCCTGAAGATGGAGAAATTAATGTAATTGAAATGAATCCAAGAGTTAGTAGATCTTCTGCATTAGCATCAAAAGCTACAGGTTTTCCAATAGCAAAAATTGCTGCAAAATTAGCCGTAGGTTATACTTTGGATGAACTTGAAAATGATATTACTACGACAACACCAGCAAGTTTTGAACCAACTATTGATTATGTTGTAACTAAAATTCCAAGATTTACTTTTGAAAAATTTGTTGGTGCTAATTCTGACTTAACAACATCCATGAAATCAGTTGGTGAGGCAATGAGTATAGGTAGATCTTTTAATGAATCAATCCAAAAGGGGTTTAATTCTCTTGAGTACGGTCTAACTGGTTTTGATAAACCAAAACTTAGCTCAAATGATAAAAATACAATTTTGAATGAACTTAAAATACAATCTTCGCAACGCTTGTTAGTTGTAGGTGAAGCCCTAAGGATTGGATTAACAGTTGATGAAATAAATCAAACTACAAAATATGATAAATGGTTTTTATATCAAATTAAAACAATAATTGATTTTGAAAAAATCTTAAAAGAAAAAGGCCTCAACAAAGATATAATATTATATGCTAAGAAAATAGGCTTCTCAGATAGTAAAATCTCATCAATATTAAGTATTAAAGAAAAAGAATTAAGAAAATTTAGAAATAATAACGATATTAATCCTGTTTTCAGACTAGTGGATACTTGTGCAGGTGAATTTAGTTCTAAAACTCCGTATCTTTATTCTACTTACGATTGGGATTTTGAAAATACTAAATTCTGTGAAGCAAATCCTACATCAAAAGACAAAGTAATAATTCTTGGAGGTGGTCCTAATAGAATAGGTCAAGGCATTGAATTTGATTATTGCTGTGTACATGCTGTCTATGCATTGAAAGAAAAGGGCATTGAAACAATAATGATAAATTGTAACCCAGAAACAGTTTCAACTGACTATGATACTGCTGATAGACTTTATTTTGAACCACTTTCAGCTGAAAGTGTTATTGAAATTTACAATAAAGAAAAAAGTAATGGAAATGTTCTTGGTGTGTTAGTTCAATTTGGAGGCCAGACTCCTTTAAAAATTGCAAAAGAATTAGAAGAGGCTGGAATAAAAGTTATAGGAACTTCAACTGAAGCAATAGATTTAGCTGAAGATAGAGATAGATTCAGTGAAATATTAATGAAACTAAAAATTACTCAACCAAAAAATGCTTTTGCAAATACTGTAGCTCAAACTTTAGAAAAAGCTGAAGAAATTGGATATCCTGTTTTAGTTAGACCTTCATATGTACTTGGAGGAAGAGCTATGCAAATCGCATACGATAAAGATAATTTAGAATCATTTTCTAATGAAGCTCTTGAAGTTTCTTCAAATAATGTAATTTTAATTGATGAGTATCTTGAGAATGCCAAAGAAATAGATGTAGATATAATTAGAGATAAAAATGGAGAAATATTTGTAGCTGGGATTATGGAACACATCGAAGAGGCAGGAATTCACTCTGGAGATAGTGCTTGTTCCTTACCCCCCTATTCAGTTAGTAAAGAAACTCAGAATAAAATAATTGAATGGGTATCAAAAATTGCCAATGAAATTAATGTTGTTGGATTAATGAATACTCAATTAGCAATTAAAGATAAAAAAATATATGTTTTAGAAGTAAACCCAAGAGCCAGCAGGACTGTACCATTTGTGGCCAAATCAAAAGGTATTCCAGTCGCAAAAATTGCAGCAAAAGTAATGGTCGGTGAAAATCTTAATTCAATTTTGAATGATTATAAAATTAATGAATTAAAAAACTTTAATGTAAAAGAATCTGTTTTTCCTTTCAATAAATTTGATGGAGTTGATCTAATATTAGGTCCTGAAATGAAATCTACAGGAGAAGTTATGGGAATAGATGAAACCTTTTTATCTTCCTATATAAAAAGCCAAATAGCCTGTGGTAATATTCTTCCATCTAAAGGGACAGTATTTATCTCAATAGATAATGATAATAAAAAGTTCATTATTGAGATAGCACAAAAGTTAAAAGAATTAGATTTTAATCTACTTGCAACTAAAGGAACCGCTGAATACTTAAATACTAATAACATCAAGACAAAAATAGTAAATAAAGTAAAAGAAGGTAATCCTCATGTAGTTGACTCATTAATTAATAATGAAATTCAGCTAGTAATTAATACAACAAAAACTCAATCATCTATTAGAGATAGCTATAGTATTAGAAGGACATCATTAATGTATAATATTCCATATTATACGACAATAGCTGGAGCAAAAGTTGCTGTAGATGCTATTGAACATATGAAAACTCAGGAATTCACAATAAAAAGTCTTCAAACTATAAATTAATTTTATTGACTATAAAAAATAAATAAATCATCATGAGTTTATGAATAAAATTCCTATGACTGCTGAGGGTTATACAAAATTACAAGATGAATTAAAAAAATTAACCTCTGAGGATAGGCCAAAAATAATTGAAGCAATTGCCGAAGCTAGAAGCCACGGTGATTTATCTGAAAATGCAGAATATCAATATGCTAAAGAACAACAAAGTTTAATTGAAGGAAGAATTATAGATTTAGAGAGTGCTATTAGTAAAGCAGAGGTAATAGATGTTAAATCTGTTGAAGGTGACGATATTAAATTTGGTGCAACAGTTGAAATAGAAGATGATGAAAGTGGAGAAAAACAACAATATCAAATTGTTGGGGAATATGAATCAGATATTGAAAATAAAAAACTTTCAATTACTAGTCCTTTAGCAAGAGGCTTGATTGGTAAAACAGAAGAAGACAATGTTGAAATCAATAGTCCAAAAGGTTTAAAAAGTTATACAATATTATCAGTAAAATACATTTGAATATAGACAATCCTAAAATTTGGTCATTAACTGATGGTTCACAAGGAATGATAAGTCAGACTAAAGGTCTGGCAAATGAATTGAGTGTAAATATAAAGGAAATTAAAACTGAAATAATTTTTCCTTGGAATAAATTACAGCCTGGGATACTTCCTATTTTTAATTGGATATTTAAAAATAAGTTACCAATAGATGAGATACCTGATTTAGTTATCAGTTGTGGAAGAAAAAGTGTCTACCTATCAATCTATCTTAAAAAAAAATATCCAAATATTATTAATATTCATATTCAAAACCCAAAAATTTCTTCAAAAAACTTTTCTTATGTTATAGCTCCAAATCATGATGGTTTATATGGTGACAATATAATTAATTCTTCGGGTGCAATACATCATTTTAAACAATTTAATAATTTGAAAAATCATTATGAAATTAATACAAAAAATTTGATTACATGTATTATTGGAGGTGAAAATAATCACTATAATTTCTCAAAAGAAAATACTTTAGATCTTTGTAAAAGAATAAAAAAATTAAAGTCTCATAATAATGAAATTTTAGTTCTTACCTCGAGAAGGACTAATAAAGAAATTAAGCATATTTTGAAAAAAGAATTGAGCACTATGTCTACATTATGGCTTGGAGAAGGAAAAAATCCATACGAATTTGCTATTTATAATTCCAGTTATTTTATTATTACTTCTGACTCAACCTCTATGATTTCTGAAGCAAGTATATCTGGTAAGCCAATTTATGTTTATCAATTACCAATGAAGAGAAAAAGTAAAAGATTTATAAGATTCCATGAAGAATTTAAAAAAATGAATATAACAAGAGATTTTAATACTTTAGATAAATTAGAAAATTGGACATATACGAAACTAGAGGAAAGCAAAAGAATTGCTGGAATTATAAAAAAAAGAATTATAGAAAGGAAAAATGAATCTTGAGAACTTAACTCATGCAGATTTTCCCTTTAATCACTGGGTATTTAGTAATTGTTTAGAAGAAGGCGCATTAGATGAAATTTCCTATAGTAATATTCCGTCAGGAGACAGAATGTACGATGGGACAAGAGCTGCCGATCATACAGGACAGGGAGTTGATGGTAAATTAAGACTTTTTATAACAAAAAATAATTGTCAAAATTTTCCATATCTAACAAAATTAATTCAGTCTTTACAAAGCAAAGAAATGGTAAATAAAATATCGAAAATAATTGATAAAGATTTATCAAATTCATACGTCAGATTAGAAGTAATTGGAGATAAAAAAGGATTTTGGTTAAAACCACACAAAGATATTTCAGAAAAATTAATGACTATGATGGTTTGGGCGAACCCATATAATGAAGCATCAAATTTGGGTACCGACCTATATGATAAAAATTTTAAATTAGTTAAAACAATTAAATATGTTCATAATAGTGGTTATTTTTTTTCTTCAGGGGATGATACTTGGCATGGACTTGAATTAAAAGAAATTCAAAAAGAAAGAAGATGTATTCAAATAAATTATGTTACTTTTAATACAGATTGGCCAGTTGAAAAAAGTGCTTAAATTATTAATTTAATTATATGACTGAAAAAATAGAAAATGATGTCTTAATTATTGGCTCTGGACCAGCAGGCTATACTGCTGCAATCTATGCAGCAAGAGCAAATTTAAAACCGCATTTAGTTTCAGGTTTAGAACCAGGAGGTCAGCTAACCATCACTACGGATGTAGAAAACTATCCAGGATTTGAAAATGTAATTCAGGGTCCTTGGCTTATGGAACAAATGAAAGAACAAGCAGTAAAAGTAGGAACTATCTTTCATAATGATATTGTAACTTCAGTTGATTTTGAAAAAAATCCATTTACTTCCAAAACTGAGTCAGGCAAAGAATTTGTGTCCAAATCGATAATTATTGCAACAGGCGCTCAGGCTAGATGGCTGAATTTGGAAAGTGAAAAAAAATTTAAAGGATTTGGTATTTCTGCTTGTGCAACTTGTGATGGGTTTTTCTTCAAAGATCAGCAAGTAGCAGTGATTGGTGGAGGTAATAGTGCAGTAGAGGAAGCAATGTTTTTGACTAAATTTGCTTCAAAGGTTTTGTTAATCCATAGAAGAGATAGTTTACGAGCTGAAAAAATTTTACAAGAAAGACTATTTAACAATAAAAAAATTGAAGTAATTTGGAATAGTAAGGTTTCTGAGTTCGTTGGAGAAGAAAATCCAAATACATTAAAAAAAATTATTTTAGAGAACACATTAGATGGCACCAAAACAACTATAGATGTAAATGGTGCTTTTATAGCTATAGGACATGATCCCGCTACTTCACTTTTTATAGATAAGTTAAAAATGGACGAGGAAAATTATATAATTACTAAACCTGATAGTACTGAAACAAGTATTAAGGGAGTCTTTGCAGCAGGTGATGTAAAAGATAAAATTTATAGGCAGGCTGTAACTGCTGCTGGTATGGGCTGTATGGCTGCTTTAGAGGCTGAAAAATATATAGCAGAAAATTAATTATCCCTGTCTTGCTTTCATTCTGGGATTTTTCTTATTAATTACATAAATCCTACCTTTTCTACGAACAACTTTACAATCCTTATCTCTAGTTTTGGCAGTTTTTAATGAACATTTAACTTTCATAAAAAGCGCTTTAAATTCTGGGATTTGTTTTGTCAAACATATATTGTCTGAATTAATATGAGAAAGTTATCTTACCCAGGAAGATCTAATGTTTTAGCTCAAAATGGTATGGTGGCAACATCAAATCCATTAAGTTCCATAGAGGCTATTAATGTACTTCAAAAAGGTGGAAATGCTGTTGATGCTGCTATCGCGGCTTCAGCTGTTCAAGCTGTAGTATGTCCTAGCGCAACAGGAATTGGTGGAGATTGCTTTGCAATTATTTCGATGAATGGGAAAAAACCAATTGCTGTAAATGGGTCTGGAATCGCTCCGAAAAAAGCAAATTTACAGTTTTATAAAGATAATAAAATAAAAAATATTGGTTTAACAAGTCCAGTGCTCTATGCATGAAAAATTTGGAAGAATTGATTTTAAAGAAGTTTTGTCCAGTGCAGAAAACTTTGCTAGAAATGGATTTCCTATTCATGAAGTTGAAGCTATTGCATGGAAAGAGAATGAAAAAAAACTTAAAAAAAATTCTAATTCTAAAAGATTATTTTTAAATAAAAATCTAAGTTATAGTTATGGTGAAGTTTTTAAGAATATTCCTTTAGCAAATACTTTAAGAATCATCTCAAAAAATAAAATTAAAGGATTTTATCAAAGTGAAATAACTAAGGACATGGTTAAGACACTAAATAAACTTGGAGGACTGCATACAGAAGAAGATTTCTATAATCAAAAAACGTTATTTTCAAAAACAATAACAAATTCATATAGAAATTTAAAAATACATCAATGCCCCTTAAATAGTCCTGGATTAGTTGTTTTGATGATGATGGCAATGACTGAGAAACTAAATATCAAAAAATACCATCCTTCAAGTTTTGAAAGATATCATCTTCAAGCTGAAATTTCAAAAATATGTTTTGAGGTTAAGGAAACAATATTTGGTGATCCTAATTTTAATAATATAAATATAAAAGATTATTTAAGTAATGAATATATAAGCTCTTTATGTTCTAGAATAAATAAAAATAAAATTTATTCTTCAAAAAAAGGCTATGTAACTTCTCACCCTGAAACAATATATTTAAGTGTTGTAGATAGAGATTTGAATTCAGTGTCATTTATTAATTCAATATGTCATGGTTTTGGAAGTGGAATTACAAGTAATAAAACAGGAATTCTTTTTCAAAATAGAGGTGTAAATTTCAGATTAGAAGATGGTCACCCCAACTCAATTGATAGTCATAAAAGACCACTTCATACAATAATCCCTGGGTTAATAACTAATAAGAATGATGAGACACTGTATTCTTATGGAGTTATGGGAGGACAATATCAACCAATTGGTCAGTCTCATTTGATTCAAAATATAATCGACTATAACATGACAGTACAAGAAGGGTTGGATTTACCTAGAGCATTTGCTCTAAATGGTCTCTTAAATGTTGAGAATTCATTAGATGATAAAATTGTAAAAAAATTAAAGAATATTGGTCATAAAATTAAAATAAATAAAAATGCTATTGGTGGTGGTCAATGTATAAAAATAGATAGAAAAAATGGAGTACTTATAGGAGGTTCAGATCCACGAAAGGATGGTATGGCAATAGGTTACTAACCTACACTTTCCCAAAAGTGTCATTATACTGATTATTTACTCTTACAAATGTAGTACACTTACTAAGCTGCTTCAATGATGAAGCGCCAACGTATGTACAACTACTTCGTACACCTCCAAGAATATCTCTAATTGTACTATCTAGCGAATTCTTCATTTGTATTTTAACTTTTTTACCTTCAGATGATCTATAGTTTGCAAGACCACCATAATGTTTCTCATTTGCTTCTTCAGAACTTGATCCATAAAACTCGATAAATTTAGTTCCATTTTCCTCAATTATATCACCACCACCTTCCTTATGACCTGCTAACATTCCGCCAAGCATAACAAAGTCTGCACCAGCACCAAATCCTTTTGCAACATCACCAGGACAAGTACATCCTCCATCAGCGATAATATGCGCTCCTAATCCATGTGCTGCGTCAGCACATTCCATTACAGCACTAAGTTGTGGATACCCTACTCCTGTTTGTATTCTAGTGGTACATACACTTCCAGGACCGATACCAACTTTAACAATATCCGCCCCACTTAATACTAATTCCTGAGTCATATCTGCAGTAACAACATTACCTGCAATAATAGTTTTTTTTGGATATTTTTTTCTTACTTCTGAAACAAAATTACTAAAATTTTCTGAATAACCATTTGCAACATCAATACATATAAATTTAAATTTTGGATATTTTTTTAAAATTGAATTTAACCTATTGTAACTGTCTTTACTTGTGCCGCAACTAAGAGCAATTGAATCAAAGAAAATATTTTTTTTATAAATAGTTCCTATTTGATTAATGTCATGCTGTTTTGTTAAAGCAGTCATTAGTTTGTGAGAACTTAGTTTTTTTGCAACATCTATTTCACCAACACCATCCATATTAGAGGCTATTATTGGAATTCCTTTCCATGATGATCTTGAGTGTTTAAAAGTATATTTTCTATTCAAATCAACATCTTTCCTACTTTTTAAAGTACTTCTCTTTGGTCTAAAAAGGACATCTGAGTAGTCAAGTTTAATTTCTTCTTCGATTCTCATAAATACATTCGCATATTTGTATTAAATAATTTAGAAATTAAAACAAATATAAATTGTTATCTATGAACTTAAATACGTTAATAAATGCAAATAAAAGAAAGTTTGATATTAAATTTAAAAAACTTTTAAAAAATAAGCTAGACAAATCAAGTTTATCAAATGCAATCTTTTATGGCTCTATGAATGGAGGAAAAAGAATAAGGCCATTTTTAGTAATGGAGTCTGCAAAAATAGCAAAAATTTCATCAAATGATGCCTTTATCATAGCCTCATGTATTGAATGTATACATTCGTACTCCTTAATTCACGATGATTTACCATCAATGGATGATGATGATTACAGAAGAGGTAAATTAAGTACTCATAAAAAATTTAATGAAGCTACTGCAATTTTAGCAGGAGATGCTTTACATGATTTAGCATTTGAATTGATCTCAGGAAATTTTAAAAATAAAAATGTTATTTCTAGATTAAATTTAATAAATTATCTTTCTTTGTGTATTGGACATAAAGGATTAGCTCTTGGTCAAGCTTTAGATTTAGAATATGAAAATAAAAAGTTATCTAAAAATAAAATTTTAGATATGTATTCTAGAAAAACTGGCAAGTTATTTGAATTCTCTTTTTCTGCACCTTTTATATTAAAAGATAAAAGTAAAATAGATATTCAATTTGCAAAAGATTATGGAATGTTATTTGGTTTAATATTTCAAATTATAGATGACTTAATCGATGAAATTGGAACTTTTAAGAAAATTGGAAAAACACCAGGTAAAGATGTTGAGCAAGGCAAAAGTACCTTACTAAAATTAATTGGTGAAAAACAAGTTACTGATTTGTGTAATAATAAAATTAATACTTTTATAAAAAAATATAAAAATAAAATAAGTCAAAACCCTATACTAATAAAAATGCTAAAATTTGGAATGGATCGACTAAATTAAAAATGTACTATTTTTTTTGCTAAGTATAATCCAGATGTAGCTGATACAGCTGTTAATGAACCACCCCAGAACATGTCTACGAAAGTAACAGTTGGTGACCATCCTTTAAGTACTGCCATATTTGTTAAGTTATATGTGCCATATGCAACCAAACCAAATATGAAGCCAGTGTACAATGTTTTCATTAAGTTACCAGAATCAACACAAGGTTGAATTACAACCAAAGCCATACCAAAGACATATAATATATAAAAAAGAGCAGCAGCCCACATTACAGGCTTATCAGTTAATAAATTACCTATTAGAGGTCTATAAAAAGACTTTGTAGCAAAACTTAACCAAATTACATCTATTATTAAGAAAATTAATGAAGCAATTAGAGTGGCTACTAATAAACATTTGAACATATAATATAAATATATCATATTATTAAATTTCAAGAATATTTATTAAAATTTCTATGGTGGGTGTGACAGGGATTGAACCTGTGACCCCTGCCGTGTCGAGGCAGTGCTCTACCGCTGAGCTACACACCCAAGTAGTTTTTTTATTTAAATATATTATTTTGAAATATAATGACTTTTAAAGCTAAAGCAATAATTGAAAGATCATATGAAATTTTTAAATTATACTTAATTTAACCTTTTTTAATCATTAATTAAGTAAATAAATTATAAACATATTGATCAATTTTTTATTAAATAATATTCAGAGTTTAGAATTATTCATACAATTCAATATTAATATTAGGAGATAAATGAAGGTAAAAAAAAACAATTTTACAGAAAATGAAATCTCTAAAGCTCTAAAAATTTATAATTATTTTATTGAAAATTCATTCTCTAATTTTGAAGAAAAAAAATTATCTAAATTAAAATTTAATTTATTATTAAAAAAAATTAAAAAAAATAAATTACCATTTATTTTAGCAATTGAAGAAAATGAAGTTATTGGATTAGCTTTTGTAAATAAATTTAGAGAAAAAAGTGGATATAGATTTTCATATGAACATTCAATCTATGTTGATCCAAATTTCATTAATAATGGTTATGGTAATAAAATACTAAAAGAACTTGTTAAAATATGTAAAAAAATTTCAAAGATTAAAAATTTGATAGCAGTGATTGGTGGAAAAAATAATTTTGCTTCTATAAAAATACATAAAAATAATTTAAAAAAAATAAGTGGGTTGATTCTATTTATATGCAAAAAAGATTATGAAAAAAGTAAACACTAATAATTTTAAAAAAACACTTAGTAAGTTTTCAACAGGAATTACTGTTGTATGTGTTAAAAATAATAATTCAATTTATGGGAAAACTGTTTACTCATTTAACTCTTTATCTCTTAAACCTCCTATGGTTCTGTTTTCTTTAGGTAATTACTCGTCCTCAATAAAGAAGTTTTCAAAAACTAAATTTTTATCAATAAATATTTTATCTAGTAAACAAAAAAAATTATCTGACAATTTTGCTTTAACTGAGCCTAATTTAGAAGATATAAAATTTATTGAAGGGAAAAATAAAACAGTAATTATACCAAATTGTATAGCAAATCTTGAATGTGAGCTAATAGAAAAAATCAAAAAAGGTGATCACATAATATTTATATGCAAGATATTGGAATTACAATCTAACGATAAATTGAAACCACTTGTATATTTTAATTCAAAATATTTTTAGGTGTTTAGAATTTTAAGATATCTAATTCTAATTTCTTTAATATCATCAGGATATTATTTGTTTATTTCTGAATACTTAAATATATCAGAGAAATATATTTTTGAGGAAGAAATTATAAAAAAAGAAATAGTAGAAGATAAAAAAGAAATTATTCAAGAAAAAAAAGAGGAAGTGGCTTCACCTAAAATAAAAAAAAGTGTTGATAAAGTGCAATAT
>LULE01000419.1_pt1 | contig 13664 bp, 16 predicted proteins | sample 728231 | NCBI WGS metagenome assembly LULE01 (sample SAMN03860297, study PRJNA289734) | marine metagenome | biome: seawater column; feature: ocean; material: water; isolation source: Red Sea water column Station 192 - depth 10m | place: Saudi Arabia: Red Sea | collected 2011-10-15 | depth 10 m | reverse complement strand
AAAAGGATTAACTCACGCTCCAGAGGAAATGAAAGAGCTAAAAGAAATAACACTAAATAATAAATTTATTGAAGGAATTGGTAGTGAGAAAGAGGTAAGTAATTTTCAAAGTATTTACAAAGATGATCTAATTAATAGAAATAAAATTAATAAAAAAATTAAAGCTGTTGTTGCTTGTGGAAATGGAACGGCAGGAATATTTGCGCCTGATATGTTAAGAGGAATTGGCTGTGAAGTTATAGAATTAGATTGTAATTTAGACTATACGTTTCCCAAATATAATCCAAATCCAGAAGATTTAGAGATGCTACATGCCATCAGCAAATCTGTTTTAGAAAACAATGCTGATATAGGTTTTGGCTTTGATGGAGATGGTGATCGTGTTGGAGTTATCGATGATAAAGGAAATGAAATATTTTCAGACAAAATTGGCTTACTAATTGCTAGAAATTTCTTGTGAAACAATATATTGGAAAACAGGACATTCTCATATTAAAAGAAAGGTAAATCAAGAACAAGCACTTGCTGGTTTTGAAAAAAGTGGACATTTCTTTTTTAATCAACCTTTAGGTTATGGATATGATGATGGGATAAATTCAGCAATACAGGTATGTCATTTACTTGATAACAATAATAAAAAAATGAGTGAGATAATTAATGAACTCCCTAATACCTATCAATCTCCAACAATGGCTCCTTTTTGTAAAGATGATGAAAAATATAAAGTTGTTGATGATTTGATTAAGCAAATAGAAAACTTAAAAAAGAAAAATATTAAAATTGATAATCAAGAAATTGAAAATATTCTTACGGTAAATGGTATAAGATTTACTTTTAATGATGGTTCATGGGGTTTAATAAGAGCTTCGTCAAATAAACCTTCATTAGTAGTTGTAACTGAGAGCCCAACCTCAAACGAAAGAAAGAAAAAAATCTTTGATTTTATTGATGATTTACTTCAAAAAACTGGCAAAATTGGTGAATATGATCAGAAGATTTAATTAAAGATCTAAAAACCTTATTAAAAATAAAGTTCCTATTACATAAAGAAATACCCCAAACATTCTTTGTGTTTTATTTTTATCTGTAGTGTGGACCATATTGGCACCAACACGGGCCATTAATGATGTTATGGGAATGAATATCAAAAAAGCAGGAATATTTACAAATCCAAGACTTAAGGGAAGATTTGCTTTCAGTAAAAATCCAGAAGTTAAAAAACCAATAGAACCAATAGATGCTATTACAAATCCTATAGCGGCTGAACTACCTATTGCTCTGCTAATTGGATATCCAAAATATCTTAAGATTGGCACATTCATCATCGCCCCCGTTATCCCCATAGGTGCAGATATAAATCCAGATAAAAAACCAAAAGTTGCTCTCGGAAAAAACTTAAATTTTTTATTTTTTTTTAATTCCTGTTTAACTATCAATAAATATCCACCAAAAAAATAAACAACAACAGCAAAGAACAAAACTAAAGATTTTGTATTTAACAATGCAGCCATATATGTTCCAAGCAAAACACCAAATATTACAAATAGACCATAGGTTTTTAAAATATTTATATCTACGGCTTTATGTTTTCTGTGTGTCATTACCGAAACAAAAGATGTAAAAATGGTAATAGAAAAAGCAGTACCAACAGATAGATGCATCAAATAAGATTTATCTATATCTGCAGTTTCAAAAATAAAAAAAAGTACCGGGACCGAAATCAATCCACCACCAATACCAAAATAACCAGCAAAAAAACCAACTGGAAATGCAGTAAGTATCATTAACAAAATTAGTAGGTAATACTGATTTGAAAGAATTGTATTAATCAATTTGACCTGCCGAATGTAACTTAGGAGAAAGTTTTACTTTATCCATAATATGATCAATTTTTTTTACATCCGCATCTCTTACACACATATTTTCACTTAAATATCTTTTCCAATGGCTTGAGCCAGTTTGACCATGAAATAAACCAAGAGTATGTCTCATCACTTGATTAACTCTTGTGCCTTTTTTAACTTCAGTTTTAACATAGTCAATTAAATCTTCTATAACTTCCTCTCTATCTTTAATGTCATAATTGTTAAATATTTCATTTTCGATTTCTGCTAAAAGGTATGGGGAATGATAAACAGATCTTCCAATCATAGTACCATCAACTTTATCTAAGTGATTTTTAACCTGCTCTGTTGATGTAATTCCTCCATTAATTATTATTTCTAAATCTTTAAAATCTTGTTTTAATTTATAAACATAATCATATTTTAAAGGAGGTATATTAAGATTTTGTTTTGGGGTAAATTTTCCGAGCATTGCTTTTCTTGCATGAATAATAAAAGTCTTAACGCCTGTTTCTTTAAGTGTACTTATAAAATTAAAAAAATGTTCGTAATCCTCAACATCATCGTAACCAATTCTAGTCTTAACAGTGACTGGTAGTGATGTAGAACTGATCATCTCTGACAAGCATTCTGCTACAAGATTTGGCTCTTTAATTAAACAAGCTCCAAATTTATTTTTTTGAACTTTTTTGCTTGGACATCCTAAGTTTAAATTTATTTCATCATAACCAAATTCTTCACCAATTTTTGCTGAATTTGCTAACAATCTTGGAGTGGATCCACCTAATTGCAGAGCAACAGGTTTTTCTCTAAGATCAAAAGATAATAATTTTTCTTTATCTCCCCTATCAATAGCTTCTGAAACTACCATCTCAGTATAGAGGAGAACGTTTTTACTTATTAACCTTAAGAAGTATCTTTCATGCCTATCTGTGCAGTCCATCATTGGAGCAACTGATACGAGTCTGTTAATTTTAGACATATTTTTTAACTTTATTTGAAATGTTTACCTTTTTTTCGTTCACATATTCTTGGTGGTTTTTTTCAATTTTAGCTAATTCGTAACGGTAATTAACCATAACACCAAAAGATCTTTTAAAGCCAACTTCAGAAACATTGGCATTTATAGCAATATCGTCTATGTCAGCTCCATTTTTTAGGTGAAATCTACAAACATCATTAATAGGAAATCCAAAATCATTTTTTTGTTTTGCTAAATAATTTAAAGCTAATTTACTAATTAATACTTTGCTATCTGCAATTCTTTTATCACCTATTTTTAAATCATGTGACTTTAAAAAGTCTAAACTATTTTTATTTGCCTCTCCAAGTATTTCTGCTGCTTCAGAACTTTCCATATTTTTAAACCAATCAGCAAAACCTACCATTGGTGACAAAGTTCCAAAATATTTTACATCTGGTAGCTCCTCTTGGAGTTCATAAACAACTCTTTTTATAAGGAAATTTCCGAGCGTTACTCTTGAAAGCCCTTCTTGACAGTTGCTAATAGAGTAGAATGTTGCAGTGTCGTAATCTTTAATTTTTTCTTCTGAGGGTCTTGTTAATTCTTGTATCGACTGACTTAAACCTTTTGTTAATGCTATTTCAACAAAAATAATTGGCTCATCCTCTAAGGCAGGGTGAAAATATGCAAAAAATCTTCTGTCCTTACCGAGTCTTCTTTTCAATTCATTCATATCCTTCATAGAATGAACTTTCTCATATTTAAGTAATTTTTCTAAAATTGCAGCTTTAGTATCCCAAGTTATTTTTCTTAGTTTTAAAAATCCTGGGTTGAACCAGTTTTTAAATATGTCTATCAAATCATAATCTAAACTTTTTAATTCTGGATTGTCTTTTAATAATCTTTGTAGATCTTCTCTAAGAGATACAATCTCCGAGGTTCCATTTGGAGCCATATTTAATCTTACAAACAACTCTTTTCTAATTCCAGAAGCTACTCTAGATAAATTTAAAATTGAATAATCGTCTTGAGCATTACTGTATTTTTTAATTGCCTCATCAATTTTTAATGGATCAGGTTTATATTTATCATTAACCTGAATTAAAAACTTGTTTTTTTCTTCAATAGATAAATTTTGATATCTAAATAAAATATCTCTTGCCAAAGTAATTCCAAATGCTGCACCTTTTGTAGATAACAAGTCATCACAAAGATCGATCAAATCTCTCTTTTTTGTAATACTTTTAAAAGATTTTTTTTCTAAAATCTTTTGCCCAGCATCAGCAATCGTTTCAAAAATTCTTTTTATATTTAACATGGTGTTTTTTATATATTAAAAACCTAAACTTTTACCCATTATTTTGTCTGGCAACCAAGTAACTATTTCAGGAAAAATACACAAAATTAAAATAGCTAGAGCCATAATTATCATAAATGGTATAGATCCCTTTAATATTTCTGACAGACTAACATCTGGTGTAATGCCTTTGATTATATAAAGGTTTAATCCAACAGGTGGCGTAATAAGACCAATTTCCATATTTATCGTAAATACAATCGCAAACCAATAAGGGTCAAAACCTAGAGTGGTTATAACTGGCAGTAATATCGCTGAAGTCATCACAATTACTGCTACTGGTGGTAAAAAGAAACCTGCAATTAAAAGAAAAATATTTATTAAAATAAATACAACCCATTTATTTGAACTTAGCTCTACCATGCTTTGTGCTAGTGATTGAGTTACATAAAGCTGTGATAATGTGAATGCAAATAGATAAGATGCAGCAATGATAAACATTATCATCACACTTTCTTTCATAGATACTTTAACAATATTCCAGATTTTTTTTGGTTGATAAATTTTGTAAACTACAGCGATTAATACAAAAACTAAAAAAGCTCCAACGCCGGATGCTTCTGAAGGTGTAGCTACTCCGCCATACAAAACATAAAGAACACCAGCTATAATTGCTAGGAAAGGTAAAATTCTTGGCAATACTTCAATTTTCTCTTTAAAAGTTGGAGGTGTTCTGTTTTTTAAGGCTTTTGCTGAATCTTTATCAATAAAATAACTATGTATGAGAGCCCATATAGCAAACATACCTGCTAACATAAATCCAGGTATCAAGCCACTTAAGAATAATCTTCCAATTGATGTTCCTGTAGCAATTCCATAAACAATTAAAACAATACTAGGAGGAATTAAAACTCCAAGCGTACCACCAGCTGCTATTGTTCCTGTTGCAATTTGATCTGAATACCCTCTTTTTCTCATCTCAGGTATTCCCATAGTTCCAATTGCTGCACATGTTGCAGGACTTGATCCACTTAAGGCGGCAAATATTGAGCATGCGCCTATATTAGAAATTACTAATCCACCTGGTACTCTCCAAAGCCATCTGTCTAATCCTGTATATAGATCTTTTCCTGCTGGTGAATTGGCAACAGCCATTCCCATTAAAATAAACATTGGAATTGAAAGTAAAACAAAAGAGTTTAGTCCTGCATAAAATGTTTCTGCAAAAACGTCTAACATTTGAAATCCTTCAAATGCAACTAACAATGTTATTGAAACAAAGCTCAAACCAAAAGCAATTGGTATTCCAGAAAATAAAACTACTAAAGTGAAAACCGCAACGATTATTGCTATTATTAATGGATCCATTAGTAACCACCTTCCTCGTCAATAAGTTTAATTATTTCTGCAATATACTGAAGAATCATTAAGGCTGCCCCAATCATCATTGATGAATAAGGTATCCATAAAGGAGGATCCCAAACAGTTCCTGTTGAATAGTTTTTTGTAAACGCTTCCTCAACCATCAAATATCCAAAATAAAATAAAATTAAAAAAAATAATAAACTTATTAATGATGTGAAAATTTTAAGTCTAAGAATGTTTTTCTTTGATAAAAAATCATAAATCCACTCCATGCTAACATGCGCTTTTTCGCTTAAAACATAAGCACTTCCTATAAAAGTTGAAGCAACTAAAAGCATCGTCACTAACTCTGTTTGCCATGTAATCGCTCTTTGAAAGAAATATCTTTCAAAAACTAATTCTACAATAACCAAGATTGACAAGAGCAAGGCTAAAACAGCAAATGCACCACATGCTTGTGAACTATAATTACAGAATTTTAAATATTTTTGCTTCATAAAAAAAACCCCTATTTAATATTTTTAAATAGGGGTTCTTTATATATCTTTTTATTTAACTGCTAAAGCCATTTCCATAAGCTTATCGCCACCTGGAACTTTTTCAGCAAATGCTTTATGAGAAGATTGTTTAGCAATCTCAACCCAAGCCGCATGGTCGTTTGCATCCATATATACTAATTTTACTCCTGCTGCTTTATAAGCGTCTTCAAATTTTTTATCTAAATTTTCAACTTGCGCAGTCATGTATTTTTCAGCAACTTTACCAGCTTTCATTAAAGCATCTTGTTGTTTTGAATTTAATTTATCAAAGCTCATTTTTGACATCAAAATTGGCTCATACATAAACCATAATCCGAATTTCCCTGGAGGTGTTGCGCATGTTACTTGCTCATAAATTTTGTAACTAACAAAACTTCCTGAACTAGTATTTGCACCTGTTAATACTCCAGTTTGTAATCCAGTATAAATTTCTGATGAAGGCATACTTTGAATACCAGCACCAGCTGCTTCTAACATTTGGTTAAAAGCTTTACCAGCTGCTCTCATTACTTGGCCTTTAGCATCTGATGGATTTTTAATACATTTTGATTTAGATGCAAAACCACCACCAAGCCATGCATCAGATAGAACAACAACACCAGCATCATTTATAATTCTCTTAATTTCAGTCATCATTGGACCTTTATTAAATCTTAGTGCATGATCATGATTCTTAACAGTTCCTGGCATTAAAGTTGCGTCAAATTCTGGATGGAATTTCGATGCATACGCTAATGGAAATGCTGAAATATCCAATTGACCAGTTGTCATTGGTTTCCACTGCTCTTTAGGTTTATATAAAGATTTTGCTGGATAAATTCTAATATCTAAATCTACTCCTGCTTTTTTAACTTCATCTGCAATTATTTGAACCATTTCATGTCTTGGATCATAAGAACCGTCTGCTCTAGGTGTTCCAGGCCATTGGTGACTTGCTTTTAGTGTCACTGCATATGCCGATCCAATTAATGAGAATGCTAAAAATAATGTTGTGAAATAAAAACTTATTTTTTTTAACATGTTTTCCCCTCTTTAAATTAATTTAATAATGATATTAAATTGAACTTAAGGGTAAGAGTCAATATAAGGAAATGTCGTATATTTTATTATGGATGGGCCACTAAAAAATTTATTAGTTGTTGATTTAACAAGGGTTTTGGTAGGACCCTATTGCACTATGATACTTTCAGATTTAGGTGCAAGAGTTATAAAAATTGAAGCACCTGAAACAGGTGATGACTCTCGAAAATTTGGCCCTTTTGTTAAAGATTATTCTGCATACTTTATGTCCTTAAACAGAGGAAAAGAAAGTATAGCTTTGAATTTGAAGAACGATGAAGATAAAAAAATATTTGATAAAATATTATCAAAAGCAGATATTTTAGTAGAAAACTTTAAACCTGGCACATTAGAAAAGTGGGGTTTTGGTTGGAAGGATGTGAGCAAAAAATATCCTAAATTAATTTATGCATCGGCATCAGGGTTTGGCCAAACTGGACCTTTAAAAGAGCTACCAGCATATGACATGGTCGTTCAAGGTATGGGAGGGTTGATGAGTGTAACTGGCCATCCAAATTCTGAGCCAACAAGGGTTGGAACCTCTATTGGTGATATCACAGCAGGTCTGTTTACAGCAATTGGAATTAATGCAGCTTTATACGATAGACAAAAAACTGGAAAAGGAGCTTTTATAGATGTGTCTATGTTAGATTGCCAAATAGCAATTTTAGAAAATGCAATAGCAAGATATCTTTCCAAAAATGAAATTCCAGGACCAATGGGTTCCAGACATCCATCTATTGCGCCCTTTGAAGCTTTTAAAACGAAAGATAGTTATATAATTATTGCTGCAGGGAATGATAAACTTTTTACAAAACTTTGTGATGTATTAAAAATTCCTGAAACTGCAAATGATGAAAGATTTAATTCTAATTCACTAAGATGTGAAAACATGGATCATTTAAAAGAAATTTTTGAAAAACAATTGAGTTCCAAATCTACAGATGAATGGGTTAAAGAAATGGAAGAATTGAAAATTCCATGTGGGCCAATTTTTAATATAAAACAAGCTGTAGAAAATCCTCAAATTCAAGAAAGAAACATGATTGTAAAATCATACCATAAAATTATTGGTGAATTTAAATCTGCAGGAAACCCTATCAAAATGTCTACCTATAAAGATGAAAGTACTAGGGGTAATATTCCTGATTTAGATGAGCACAGGGAAAAGATAATAAAGGAATTTAGTTAATTTATTCTTGGTTTTCTGTTTCGTCTGATACAGTCTCTTCTTGATCTTTCATTTCGTCCAATGAAACATCAGTCTCTTCTTCTTGCATGTCCTCAACAGGTTCAGATGAAGGTTGTTCAGCTGTATTTTGTAACTCAGCTAAATCATCTTTAGAAACTTGAATTTTTTCTGGAATTTTTCTAGCTCTCTTAGATGGAAGAATTGGTACACCGCTTTTTGAAATTTCACCTTTGTAAAGATTTTCAAAATCATCGCCAATATCATCTTCGTCCTCTGAAGTATCATCAATTTGCTCGACATGTTTTCTTAACTTGTAAACTGCAGCATCTGTTAAATCAGGAACTTTGATTGTCTCCTCAGCTATTTCTCTTAATGCTATGACAGTGTTTTTGTCATTATCTCTATCTAAAGTAGGCTCTAGTCCTGAATTAAGTTGCGTTGCTCTCTCCTTTGCAACTAATACTAATTCGTAAGGACTATCAACTTTATCTATACAATCTTCAACTGTAACTCTTGCCATGGACGGTTTGATACACCTCGATTATAAAAAAATCAAGCAGTATTAGAGATAAACTGGATTTAATTTTTTTCGTATAGTGAAAAGTAAAGCAATAGAGAATGCTATGGCAATTGCTGCAATAAATGCGATTTTTTCAATTGAAAATCCTGCATCTATAAAAAAGCCAAATAATGCTGTACCAAAAGCAGTTGCAAATACCATTAAAGCAGTAGTCAAAGCTTTAATAGATCCAATATATTTTACACCATAAATTTCTGCCCATGTTGATGATCCTAATAAGTTTGCTAGACCGTTTGATATTCCTACCAATCCAAGAAATAAAAAAGCAGTTTGCGGAGCATCAAAATATATGATGACTAAAGTTCCTAAGAATAATGGAATATTCATATAGATTAGTAATTTTCTACTTGTAAACTTATCAATTAAATAACCGGCAACAACTAAAGTGATTACAGAAAAAATTGAGTAAGACATAAAAGATTGCGCAATTGTATATTCACCCCACCCTTTTGAATTAGTGACGAATGATTGATAGACAAATACTCCTGTTGCTATCCAGGGCATTGCTAACATATTTAATGAGACAATGTAAAATCTATAATCGCCAAGAACCTCTATTCTTTTCCAGTTTTTAATATTTTCTTCTTTTAAAATTTTTTTTTGACTGCCTTCTCTAGTATCTAATTTGACATCTTTAACTAAAATATAAGATGCCAAAGGTAGGCAAATTAAAACTATTAAAGAAAAGATTACCCATAAATCCTGCCAAACAATTAGAGTTAAAAGATAAACAATTAAGACAGGCATTATGAACTCTGCAGAGGATAAACCAAACCAAATAATGCTTAATGCTTTTCCTCTCGATTTTGTAAAATATCTTGAAATAGTGGTTGAAGCTGTGTGAGACATTAACCCTTGTCCAGAAAATCTCATTAAAAATATTGCTACAAACAAAAACGCTACAGACGATGTTTTGGAAAAGAAAAAAGAAGAAAAAGATAGAAGTAAAATAACAAAAATTGCAAATTTAAGTACATTTACGTCATCAATTTTTTTTCCAATCCATATTAGAAGCAAGCTGCTAAATAAAGTAGCTGATGCATAAATCGTGCCAAATTGTCCATGTGTAATAGAAAGTGTTTCTCTGATGCTTGAATTAAATAAACCTATAAAAAAACTCTGTCCAAAACATGAAAAAAATGTAAAAATAAATCCAAAAATAATTACTTTTAAACTTAAATTTTTAAACATATAAATAATTTATGACTTGTAATGTTGCTTTCATAGGTCTCGGGGTAATGGGTTATCCGATGGCTGGTTATATATCAAAAGCTGGGCACAATGTAACTGTTTTTAATAGAACAACTGCTAAAGCTGAAAAATGGATTACTGAATATAAAGGTAAAATGGCTTCAACACCAAAAGAAGCTGCGGAAGGCGCTGATTTTATTTTTACTTGTGTGGGTAACGATGAAGATTTAAAGCAAGTTACATTAGGTGAAAACGGATTATTTCATAGCGCTAAAGAAGGTTCTATCTACGTAGATAATTCAACTGTTTCAGCTGAAGTATCAAGAGAACTTTATAGTAAAGCTAAAGAAAAAGGATTTGCATTTTTAGATGCACCAATTTCTGGTGGTCAATCAGGTGCTGAAGGTGGAATTCTTACTGTTATGGTTGGGGGTGATGAAGAGATTTTCAAAAAAGCAGAGCCAGTAATTGATTGCTATAGTAAAAAAGTAAAATTAATTGGTCCATCAGGAAGTGGTCAACTTACAAAAATGATGAACCAAATGTGTATTGCAGGTGTTGTACAAGGTCTATCAGAAGCTATAAATTTTGGAATAAATGCTGGTTTAGATATTGATAAAGTAATGGAAACAATATCAAAAGGTGCAGCTCAATCTTGGCAAATGGAAAATAGATATAAAACTATGGTTGAAGACAAATTTGATTACGGTTTTGCGGTAGATTGGATGAGAAAAGATTTAAAGATTGTAATTGAAGAAGCGAAAAGAAATGGTTCACCAGTCCCAATTACTGAAATAGTTGATGAGTATTATGCTGATGTTCAAAAAATGGGTGGTAACCGTTGGGATAGCTCTAGTTTAATTGCTAGACTCAAAAAAAAGAAGTAATCTAATGTCAAATGCCGTCCCATACTATGAGGACTTTTCAGAAATAAAGAAAAAAATATGGTCGATGTTTGATGATGCTGTAACGAATAGATCATCTCCATTTAGAATTCCTGTTTTTGTTTGTGGTGATCATTCAGACTTTGATGGCAGAATTGTAGTTCTTAGAAAATCAGATCAATCAAATAAAATACTTCAATTTCATAGTGATATTAGATCTGACAAGATTCCAAAATTAAAAAAAAATAATAATGCAGCTTTAATATTTTATGATAAAGAGGAAAAAATTCAGCTAAGAGTAAAAGTGAATTGTACCGTCAACCACAATAATGACATCACCGAACAATCATGGTTAAAAACAGCTCATGTAAGTCGTAAATGTTATTTAGTAAATAATGGACCAGGAACAGAAATTGATGAACCTGGATCTGGATTAAATGATGATATTGAAAAATCTGGCTTTACAATGGAGCAAAGTGAAGAAGGTTATAAAAATTTTACAGTAATTCAGTGCAAAATAAAAAATATTGAATGGTTATATTTGGCTGCAAAAGGTCATAGAAGAGCCAGACTTGATCTTGAAAAAAATATAGAAAATTGGTTAGTTCCTTAAATTATGTCAAAAAAATATGAAGCAATGGTTCTTTCATGTATGGATCCAAGGTTTCAAAAACCAGTTCATCAACACTTAAAAAATAAAAAACTTACAGGAAAATTTAGTGCTTTTACAATTGCTGGTGGGTCAATTGGTGTAACCAATAATAAATTTAAAAAATGGCACTCAACATTCTGGGAAAATTTAGAAACTTCAATAAATTTACATAAAATTAATAAATTAATAGTTATAAATCATGAAGATTGTGGTGCAGCTAAAATTGTTCATAATAATAAAAATTTTAATTCTTCTATTGAAAATTCAATACATAAAAAATCATTTAGTAAACTGAAGAAAACTTTAAAAAAAAAATTTCCAAACATTAAAGTTACCTTTAAAATTTTATCAATTAAAAATGCTTTATAATTTTTTATTTTATATATCCTTAATAATCTTGGGACTTTTTGTTATGAGATTTGGAATATTACAAATTAGAAAATTTAAAAAAGGTGAAACTAAAGTAAAAAAGAAAATAGGCGAACAAATAGCTTTTGTTATATTTTTTATAATTATAATAGGATTAATTATTTATTCTATTAACGATTTATTGTTTTAAAAAACTGATTTAGAATATTTTTTCCAGTTTTCTTGGTACCTAATTGCATTTTGCTTAACAGCTTCAATTTCATCCTCAGTTAACTGCCTTATAATTTTTGCTGGGGATCCCATAACTAATGAATTATTTGGTATTTCTTTTCTTTCTGTTACTAATGATTTAGCACCAATTATACAATTCTTTCCAATTTTTGCTCTATTAAGAACTACAGCTCCGATTCCAATTAAAGAATTATCATCAATTGTGCAACCATGAAGCATAACCATATGACCAATCGTTACGTTCTTTCCAATTTTTAAAGGGTAACCTGGATCTGTATGTAAAACACTTCCATCTTGTACATTTGAACCTTCTCCAATATGTATATTTTCAATATCACCTCTTAATGTTGCATTAAACCAGACACTAGAGTTTTTTTCTAATGTTACGTCTCCAATTATAACAGCGTTAGGTGCTACCCAATTTTCGCCAAGGTTTTTTGGTTTTTTATCTTTTAAATCGTAAAACATAAATTATATAGTCTTTTATCATGGCATTAACAAAAACACCAATTTGTGAATTTGGTAAAAAAGCTGATCACTTTGAACTTAAATCAATAGATAATAAAATAATTTCATTAAGATTCATTCGATAATATGGTTAAATTCTCAAAAAATCATAATTTTAATTTTCCGTATGTAATAGATGAAACTCAACAAGTAGCAAAAACTTATGGTGCAGTCTGTACTCCAGATTTTTTTGGATATAATAAAGATCTTGAACTTCAATACAGAGGAAGAATAAGAGAGTTACAAAACTTAAAACCTACAGAAAATGGAGATAGTGAACTTAAAAAAGCTATGAAAATGATTGCAAAATCCAATAAAGGTCCTAATGAACAGTTTCCAAGTATGGGCTGCAGTATTAAGTGGTTTTAATAAATAATGTATTTATTAATTACTAGAACCTTTCCGCCAGAATTAGGAGGTATGCAAAATCTCATGTGGGGATTGGCAAGATCTCTAGCAAAAATAAATCTAATAAAAGTTTTTGCAGATTACCATGAAAATCACGAAGAATTTGATAATTCTGTTTCATTTTCAATTGAAAGAGTCAGTGGAATTAAGCTAATCAGAAAATATAGAAAATCTTATTTAATTAATGATTATCTTGAAAATAATAAAAATGTAGAATGTTTAATTGCTGATCATTGGAAAAGTTTAGAATTAATTAAAACAAATAAAAAAAAAATTTGTCTAATTCATTCAAAGGAAATAAATCACCCTAAAGGCTCTGGATTGAATAAGAAATTACTATCTGTTCTAAATAATGTTGATCATGTTGTTGCAAATTCAAATTATACAAAAAACTTAGCTATAGACCTAGGGGTGGATGAAAGAAAAATAATTGTTATTAATCCTGGTGTAGACCCAGTAGTTGAAGTTCCAAAAAAATATTTGGATGAAGCTGAGGAAATATTAAAAGGAAAGAAAAATAGACTAATTACAGTTTCAAGATTTGATAAAAGAAAAAATCATGAAAAAGTAATTATGGCTGTT
>LULE01001555.1_pt1 | contig 13762 bp, 15 predicted proteins | sample 728231 | NCBI WGS metagenome assembly LULE01 (sample SAMN03860297, study PRJNA289734) | marine metagenome | biome: seawater column; feature: ocean; material: water; isolation source: Red Sea water column Station 192 - depth 10m | place: Saudi Arabia: Red Sea | collected 2011-10-15 | depth 10 m | reverse complement strand
GTACCTGGGAGAGACTAGGATTTTTCCTGATAGCAGAGGCGTATTCATAGTCCTTGAGGGGGATGAAATCACGTTCTGGGGCCAGGCCGACGACTCCTCAAACGATCTCGAATCTCTAAACCACATCTGGAAGCCAGATGCAGAGGACCTCCCTAATCTGAATTTCTCCAGCTTCGGCGAGAGGAGCACAGTTTCCGGGGTTTCGTACAATACCTCCGGGATGCACCTTGCAACCCTCCAGGTATTCGACGATGACGGTGAGTCAACTGAGGTCCTGATAGTGCCGATACAAGTAGAAAACGTAGCCCCTTTAGTTTCCCCAATCACCACGACGTTGGGTCAGTTTGACGAGGATGAGGAATTCACCATCTCTCCCCAGGTAATCGAAACGGGAACCGATTCAGAGCGGCTGGTTCAGTGCTTCGACCTGAGCCCTGCCGATGACTCGGACTCCGATGGCCAGTCTGGAAACGATTGCGACGTTGAATCGCCTTTCCTTGTCCACTCATGGCCGGACTCGACTACCGCCCCGGACTCCCTAATCTTCCACGTTACAGACGATGATGGCGAATCGGCATCAATCGAGTTCTCGTTCTCTGTTGTGAACGCCCCCCCGGCAGCCTTCGCCTCTGCAAGTGTCTCAAATCCCACTGAAGGGGATTCAATCGTACTTTCCGCCAATGGAACCGTAGACTCTCAAGCAGATATGGACTCATTGGAGTTCCACTGGGACATAGACATCACCTTGGACTCGGACGGTGATGGAGATCCCGCTAACGATGTCGACTATACCGGCAGGTGGATTGAGTTCTCTTATGACTCGGGAGGTTCCAAGAAAGCAAAATTAACCGTCCTAGATGACAGTTCTAGCCATTCTGTAACTATGGATCTCCAAGTTTCAGAGGCGCCTATAACGTTCTCGGAAGAGCTGACTTCCAACATCGTCCCGATAATCTTCACCTTGATCGTAGTCTCTGTAGGTGCTTGGGTATTGATCAGGAACCCATGGCAGAGGCGCCCAGAGGAGGATAAGAAAGCATCTGATATCGACTTCGATGCAGCATTCGATGAACCGGAGACTCCTGTCATAGACCCCAATGAGATGTTCGCACCACCGGAGAAATCGCCACGGGAAGATGCAGCGATCCTGGATGACTTGGACGAAGTTCTGGACGAGTTGGGATTGGGCAAGGAAGATGCCCCAGTGATACCATCTTTGAGGAGTAGTCGCCGGCTGAGCCGTGGTCAATCTGTTCCGGCTACTGGGTCTGCCCAATCCGAACACAACTCCCAAGGCCACACAAGGCGGCAGCCTGAGAGCGACTGAACCCGGACCCAAGGCAGGAAATCGATTCCACGATCTCGGAGAGTCTAGGTGGTCCGAAAGGACGGAGAGGATAACCGAGAGGCCCTCAAGGAGAGTCATCTACATGGAGCCTGATGGCCTACACAGACTCCATTTGGATGGGGTGGAGGGGAATCTCTCCATGGGGGATATGGTAATCGTGGACCTGGGTTCACTGAATCATATGCCCAGCCAGCAATCGGTATGCTCCAGGAGGGCCCAGGATCTCGGAGATCGAACGAACCTCAATGTGTTTGCGTTGAATGAAGATGACACCCTATTGATGATCCCAGGTGCAAAGATGAGAGTTGACACGCACAAGCACATCCTCGGCTCACCCTCACTCGACCGAGCGATAGAGAACTAGGTTCCCTCCGCTATTCCTCTTCCAGCCATTCGTCGAGCTCGCCATTGGAGACTTCCATCACTGCATGCTCGGTGAAGTCACGGTAAATTTCCCATTTCTCTATTTCTTCCTCTGAGTCTCCTCGATCCCTCTTCCTGCTAATGGAATCATCGGCGTATGTCACGCATTTGCGTAGGAAGGAAACCACCAGCAGACGTCGTTCTTCAAGGCCCATTCTATCCTACCTTCAATTCCTCAATCAGAGAATCAACATGGCCCTTGGTTCTAACCCCATAACCAACCCAGGCTATTTTCCCGTCTACGCCTATTGCGAAGGTCGAACGTAGAGTTCCCATGTATGTCTTGCCATACATGCTTTTCTCCCTCCAAGTACCATAGGATTCGTGTAGAGCGGCATCCTCATCTACAATCAAATCGAATGGGAGCTCGTGCTTATCGATGAACTTCTGATGCGACTTGGCACTATCTGTGGATACTCCAATGACCTTCCAGGAACTATCTTCGAATCTCCCGAAGTTATCTCTGAAGTCACATGCCTGGGCGGTACATCCCGGTGTGTTGTCTCTAGGGTAGAAGTACAGAATTACCCCTCTCCCGGTGGAAAGTATCTCCGAAAGAGAGACCTTTCCTCCATCCGTTACTTCGGCCTCAAAGCTCGGGGCCTCATCTCCAATAGCTAGTTCTACTGTTGCCATGGAACGGCGTGTCGAACTCGACTCATGAAGGCTACCATCACTCGATATAGCTCTTCAAAGATACCGAAGCGGGCATGGATGGAGGCTCGCTAAATCCGAAGCAAGCGTTAGTGGTGAAACTCTCGGATCCCCCAAGCTCATGACCATCGAACCTCGCTTCAGCATTCAGAACTCTTGAAATCGATCTAATCGAGTACCACTCTCTTCTGTTGTTCTTGGTTCTGCCATGCGTCTTAGTTCCAAAAAGCATCCTTGCAAAAAATGCCTCTACAGTTGCGATGAACCACAGTGGCCTCCAGATGGGGATGGGGAGGGCTATCCCCCAGGAAATATCCACGGAAAGGCCCCCACCTTCGATAGATATCCCTCTTCGAGTCCGATTGACGGTAATATCGGTAATCTCCACACTCTCGAAGTTGTATAGTTCCGAGACGTATTTCGCGTGTTTCTCGGAAGGGGACAGAAGGACCCTAGCCCCATCTGGCTTGGCCCACATTATGTTAGTGAAACTACCAATTGGCGAATCATGCCAGTCTCCAATTACAATCCTGTCCCCACTCGAGAATCCGGTAGAAGTAATCCTGCCTGCGAAAATCTCCAAATCAACCACCCATTTCATCTCTGATTCTCTTCTTAGTGGCTGCCCATGAGCAGATTGGGCACGATGTAAGATCGTGCCTCAAGGCCGGACAGTATTCTCTTCCGAAGTATATGATTTGTAAATGCCTTCTATTCCATGTTTCTTCGGCGAAGACAGCCTTTAGGTCTCTCTCCGTCTTTGCTACGTTCCTGCCGTCAGAAAGCCCCCATCTGGCTGCCAGTCTGTGAATATGGGTGTCTACTGGGAAGGCCGGAATTCCAAATGCCTGACTCATCACCACGCTTGCTGTCTTGTGCCCTACTCCTGCTAATGACTCTAGGAACTCCCAATCAGGCCTCACTTCTCCTCCGTCTTCGAGAATCTGCTCAGCCATTCTGCGAAGATTCTTTGCTTTGGTAGGGGCAAGCCCAATTTCTCTGATTACCTGACGAATCTCCTCGACTTCCAGAAGAGCCATCTTCTTGGGACTTCCAGCAACCTCGAACAACTTTGGAGTGATTTCATTCACCTTCTTGTCAGTAGACTGGGCGGAGAGCATGACCGCAACAAGCAGGGTGTATGAATCTACGTGGTCTAAGGGGGACGGAGTCTCTGGGTACTTAGAATCGAGAATTTCTCCTATCTTATTCGCTTTCTCCAATCGACGCAATATCAGGCCTCCAAATCTGGATTATCGCCATCCCTCCATCCGATTACTAATCCGACCGCAATGCAACCGAAGAACGGCGCATAGCAGGAAAGCCAGAGCGTCGTGTCCCACTCCTCGGGACTGCCACTCATAACCCACCCAAACAGTGCTAATAACACTCCTGGCACGGAGGCCAGAGCCCCGAACAACAAAGCTCGCCCCACTCCCACGACACCATCAGGCAGGTTCCAAACTTGACTCTAACGGGAGGAAACTTTCCCCACCCATCTTGCCATTATCGCAGTCTGAGCGATTGAAAGAGCTGCAGACCACCAGATCCACCTAGGAAGCCCGAATGCCCAAGTTTCGGTTTCTCTCCACCACCAGAAGTCCTGAGCCAAAACAAAAACCATCAATAGACTGGTCAATGGGGCTATGTCCGATTTATTTATTTCAAATTTCCAAGAGAACCCTTCTCTCATCTTGAAGTATTGTTGGGTCACAACCAGTCCCGTTAAGGCTGCTAATAATGATGGAATCACAGCAGTGGGTACTGCCCCCTTAACCGGTTCAACCCACCATCCATTGAAGGACTCGGGAGAGAGTACGGCCAGAATCACGACAGCCTCGCCAGCTAGGATCGAGGAAACTATAGCCCTGCCGTCAATATTATCGAAGTGAGCAGCTGCTAAAACCGAGGGGAACATTACAGCATACATGGAGAAAGCTAGAAGGCCAAGATCAAGAATGGATAGATCTGACCAGATAGATAGGACCAGGCCTAGAAGGGAAAGTGAGATGATCACAGACTCTCTGCTCCAGTCCCCCGGACTTTCTTTGTCAAGCAAGTCCCTAGTTACCAGCGATCCTGTAGCTAGAAGCTGAGAATCCATAGTGGACATCAGCGCAGCGAGTCCGGCAACCAGAACCAAACCACCCAGCCATTCGCCGCCTACGTCCATAATCATGGTAGGGAGGATATTGTCCGAACCGGCTCTGTCTAAGTCAGGATAACTGAGATGCCCGATTGTCCCAATCAATATAGGGGGTAGGAAGGCCAACCAAGCAACAGCAGGGTATAGGGTGGCCATTCGCCCTATGGCAGCATCGCTCTCTGCTGCGCAGAGTCTCTGATACAGTTGTGGGAACATAGGATCTGCGAATAGCCAGAGAATCATCGTACTCACCCAAATAAGAAGAGTGTAGTTCCCTTCTCTACCTAGTAGGCTCTCGGTATTTTCCGACGAAGAAATTGCGTCCATGGCAGCACTAATGCCTCCTGCATCATTGACAACCATGGCTAGACCTAGCCACAACAGGCCCAGTGCAATTGCACCTTGTACGGCATCAGTTCTGACGACTGCCTTCAGCCCCCCAGTGAGAGTATACGCCACAACAAGTAACGTAACTAGTACTGCACCAATCCAATCAGGACCCCCGAATAATGCCGAGAAAACAATTCCTGCTGCACGAGGCTGTAGTGCAAGATATGGAACAGTGGCCAATACAAGGACGGAAGCCATGGTAAGTTGGGCTGATCGAGATCCAGTCTGCCCCATCACCATCTCTGGAGCCGTCATTGCCCCATGCTGAACCGATCTGGAGCGAATCTTCCTTCCAATAATGTACATTGAAACGGCCATGAATCCGGTACCAAAAGCCATTATTGGGAGGAAAGACAGGCCGATTCGGTAAGATGCCCCACTTGATCCGTATACCGTGAAAGCGCTGAAGTTAGTAGCAGCCATGGTCACAAGGAGGATGGGTCCCGTCAGACTCCTTCCCGCTAGGTAGTAAGACTCATCCTCACGCCCTAAGTCTCGACGAGCCCATATCGCAAAAATCACCATCGCCAAGGAGTATCCGCCCACAATCACCAATGCAGAAGACACGAATATGCCAAGGGGCGCTATGGCATTATCTTGACTGTGCATCATCATCATATGGGATTAAGCCACATTCCTCGTCGAAGACCCATGGCTGTGGAGTATGAGGAGCCGAAATACGGTGTGATATCGACATTCCGTACAAGCCAGAGTGAGGACTGGAGGGAAGAATTGGCGGGAGTCAACCGGAGGATTTCGGAGGATCGCTGGATACATCTTCGGAAGGAACGACAGGGAGGAGATGATTGCGATGACCGCTCCCGTGCACATGTGGAACGATGATAAAGGGACAATTATGGCATTCACGATGCCCTTCGAATACTCATTGGAAGACCTCCCTAGCCCCGATGATAAGGGCGTCCATCTCGTGAAATACTCTGGATGTACCATGGCAGCACTTCCATTCTCGGGTCTTTCTGGACCTAGGAGGTCAGAAAGAATGAAAACGAAATTGAGTGAGTTAGTTCTGAAAAATGGACTAGTCCCCAGTGGCCCTTTTATGCTGGCTGTCTACGATAACCCAACATCTACTCTTCCATTCCTGAGGAGAAACGAGATTCTCCTTCCGATTGAGGATCATTAGGAACAATAGTGCTACTCTAGTTCGAGCATGTGCCCCATCCGTTCGTTTTTCGTCCTGAGGTAGTCTATGTTCTGTACGGAAACCCCGCTCATGTGGGGTAGGGTTCTCTTCTAGACCTCTCACCTTCAACGGGTTGTTAGTCATCATCCTGACCTTTGTGACTCCTGCCTCTTTGAGCATCCTAGCCGCTATTCCATAGGTTCTAGCGTCAGCAGGCAATCCGAGTGCGAGATTCGCATCTAGAGTATCGTACCCTTGATCCTGAAGGGCATATGCCTGTATCTTGGAGTGAAGCCCTATTCCTCTCCCCTCTTGACGAAGGTAGACTACCGCTCCGCACCCTTCTTGCTGTATCTGCTTGAGTGAGGCTTGGAGCTGGGGGCCGCAGTCACACTTCATTGAACTGAATGCATCACCAGTTAGGCATTCGGAGTGGATTCTGATCAGGGGGGCATCTGCACTCTGGAGGTCACCTGCGTACACCAGGCAGTGCTCATTTCCTTCTTCGTCTACTGTTACTCTAATCCTGAAGTTCCCGAACTCCGTCGGGAGGAATGCGTCGGCGTCAATTTCTGTTGGTTCTTCCGAGGTCCTTATCTGGATGGTCATAGTTGTATAAGCGATGTTGGAGTACTTATCAATAGATGTTTATCCAATCTCACAAAAAGAACTCTCGATATATCTTCGCATGTGATGCTGTAGCCAACTTGAACCGATTCAGAGGCTGATTGAGAGATTAGTTTGCTCCGGATGGCTGGCTAGGTGCCAGCCATCCGGATTACGTTGTTCCGACGGTTCGGATGTTATTCTATTCCGAGTCCTTAACGGCTGCGTACCAGATCATCATACCGAATGCGGTCTTGTTGACTAGGTCAGCAATGTTGTACAGAGTGTTCAGGGCATCCGTGTCTGGATCGTCTCCAGTTCCCAGGAAGTAACCAATGGGGTAGATTAGCCACCCTATGGTAACGATACCCCTCATCGCGTTGAATGCGAATTGGGTGCTCTCGCTGGTCGTCATTGCTGCTTCCAAAACTGATCCCCTGTTGATCTCGAACAGGATGTAAATGTAAGCGGCCATACCGACAGCGAACCAGACCAACTCCATTCCATCGAAGGTTTGCCCATCACCGGACATCGCTTCACCGAAGAATCCGGCCACCAGCATTACGATAGAGGCACCGAAGAGGTTCCTGAACATCGCCGCGGTAGCAACACCTACAGCTGCCAGGATCAGATAGAACTCTACTATCTGCAATGGCACCGTTATCAGCCAGTCAATATACCTGTACACGACAGGTGAAACGCCGATTCCGGTCTCTGCGTATGAGGAGGCCCAGACCTCTCTCATGTAGGTGTAATGGTACCAAGCGACACCAGTAACCAGCGCGGCGACCGTCATGGAGGTCTTCCACTTGTCACCCACGTTCTGCCTTTCCACTAGAAAGAAGACAGTGGAAGCAAGCATTGCCGCAGTGGCAATCCAGAAGCTGATTCCCACCCAATCATTAGTAGCGAGGGCCGTTGTCTCTGCGGCCACAGTTGGCAGCATAACGACTCCGACTGCTATCGATGTGCCGATAGCAAGCCCTCTTGCTTTTCCGTTTTTGTTTGTTAGGATGTTATTATCCATGGACCATCGCCCAAATATGTGTGATATATAAGTATTGGATTGTTTTTGGGCCCGTATATATACAAAATCTACCTTTTTCGACCGGCGGATTACCGAACAGAAAATAAGAAAAACGATTGACTGTGCATCAAAAAGAGGCTAAAAACGCAATATTCGATAAGAAAATCGAATAATAATAGCCCTGTGGGAATGCTATGGTTCCACCATCTAATGATGAATGGTGGAAGATAGACGAACCAGACGAGCCAGAAGCGCCTCCGGAGCCAGTAACTCTCGCCAATGCAGTAGGGACGCTCTACAACTCAGAGTGGCCCTTCGAAGTGTTACAGGTTCCAAGACCAGAAAGCCCAATGTCATTCCAAGACGCTATACTCAATTCATTGATGAATTTCAAAGACTTCAGTGGCAGAGCTACGAGATCGGAATTCTGGTGGTTCCAACTATTTTTCGTTGCGAACATCGCCTTATTCGGTGCCATTTTCCAAGAAGTATTTGCAGATGGATATGGGGATTTAGCATCCTTGCTTTTCCTCGGTCCTCTGTTGGTCTCGAGTCTCGCTGTCACCTTCAGGAGGCTTCACGATCTCGGTTACCCCGGGTGGATTTCCCTTGGAGTTTTCATCCCTTACATGAATCTCTCGTTTGAGGGGGAGGACAAACCCAACAAATACGGCGAAGTCCCTACCAATGTTAGAATCATGGCGTTACCGAAAACAGATTAATCGAGAGCCTAAACGGCAAGTATGCAAAGATGTGGCATAGCAGAGGTTTCCTCAGCCCTCGAATCCGAGGAAGTCGCTTTGATACTCGCACTTCGTGAATCCAAGGATGTTGAAGTGGCCAGGCTCCTACTCCTGGCGAAGGATAGGGGGATCAGGGTACGTGAGACCTCGAAGAATGACATGTGGAGGATGTCCAGGTTCAACGAGGGCGAAGAGCCACCGCCAATTCTTGCATTGGTGGGGAGGGACCCAGATGCAGGGATTAGCGAAATCCTGTCATCGGGAGGCCTTTGCTGGCTTCTAGATGGGGCTAGGTACCCCGTGAACATAGGCTTCACTATTAGGACCGCTGAGGTAAGCGGAGCAAAGGCGGTATTCGTAGATGGAAAACTATCCCATGCCGAGAAGAAGTCAGCAAGGAGAGCATCAATGAAGGCTGATAGATTCATGCCAGTGCACTGGGTCAATGGTTTCGAAATCGTCGAGAGGGCTAAGGCGGCTGGATTCCGGATAATCTCCCTGGAGGACTACGGTGATCTGGAACCATGGGACGAGGACCTTTCTGGAAACGTTATTCTGGTCGTGGGCGGGGAGCATGACGGCATCTCCCAACCCATCCTGGAATGCTCCGATTCCGTGATCCGTGTCCCTATGTCAGGCTTCGTCCCTTCTTACAACCTCCAGGCGCCCATGGCTATCGTAGCCGCAGAGGCACTACGCCAGAGGAACTCGAGTAGCTAGAGTTCTCTCTCGAGCTCTCTGCTGATGATCATCCTCTGAATCTGGCTTGTTCCCTCGAATATCTGGTAGATCTTGGACCCTCTCATCCTTCTGGCTACCGGGTACTCCTCTGAGTATCCGTAACCTCCCAGAACTTGGACTGCATCGGTGGTTACCTCCATGCACATATCAGCTGCGAACCTCTTCGCATGCGCCGCTTTCAGGGTGGCCCTCTCCCCTGAGTCAAGGGCGCTGGCAGCACTAAGGGTCAGAAGCCTAGCGGCCTCGATCTTCGTAGCCATGTCTGCGAGAATGAAGGAAATCGACTGATGCATTATGATTGGCTTTCCGAATGTCTTCCTCTCCTTGGCATAAGCCCAGGCCTCCTCCATGGCCCCTCTCGCGTTTCCCACCGCGGCAGCAGCCACTGCAGGTCTGGAGTGATCGAAAGCCTTCATCGCATTCATCCATCCTCCGTTCTCTACCCCCCCAATTAGATTCGATGCGGGAACTCTGACATCGGTGAAATTGACCCCCCTCGTGTCTGAGCACCTCTGGCCCATGTTGACCTCCTTCTTACCAAGCTCAACTCCGGGAGTGTCAGCATCTACGATGAAACCGCTGAGTCCACCATAACCCGCGGACTTGTCAGTGTAGGCCAGAACGAAGAACCAGTCTGCATACCCTGCCCCAGAAATCCAAGCCTTGCTTCCATTGATCACGTATTCATCCCCGGCCTTGACTGCCTCGGTCTTCAGTGCTTGGACGTCAGATCCAGCATCTGGCTCTGTCACGCAATATGCAGCCAGCTTACCCTCAGTAACTCTTCCAAGGTACTCAGCCTTCTGCTCCTCCGTGCCACCAGTCAAGATGGGGAATGACGCGAGCATAGTGTGGTAAGAAGCAGTCCCGAAACCAGGGTCGCCTCTTGACAGCTCCTCACAGATAACCATCTCGTCCACAGTCGACATCCCAGCTCCTCCGTACTTCTCAGGAATTGTGACGTTCAGAAGTCCCAATTCGTGGGCCTTGGTAATGGCGTCCCTCGGGTAAGTACCTTCTCGGTCCCATTCCTCAGCGTGAGGGAGGACCTCTTCCTCGCTGAATTCTCTTGCCATGTCCCTAATCATCATCTGTTCTTCAGTGAGTTGGAAGTCAACCATGCCCCGACCGGAGAATACGACTATTTGAGTAATTTCAGGACTCGTTCACCCATCAACTGTTATTTCTCTGTCCATGCTCGGGTAAATCGATTTCAGTGAGGCGAAACAGGCTTACAGAGCATACAGGCGCTGAGTTTCCGATAATTTGCGGCGCCATGTATCCTTGCTCAAACCCAGAGCTCGTGGCAGCAGCCGCAAATGGCGGGGGGATGCCGATAGTCCAACCAGTATCCCTTACTGTAGTTCACGGATTCGACAAGCCAGATCTGACTCAGGGCCTTATGGAGGGAATACGTTACATCAGAACCCTAACTGATAAACCAATAGGATTCAATGCATTGATTGAGAAGGGTAACGAGAAGTATCTCCGCAGGATGTCTGAATGGATAGAAATCGCTCTTGAGGAGGGCATCAGGTTCTTCGTGACGTCTCTGGGCAAGCCAGACTGGGTTTGCGAGATGGTCCATGCCAGAGGGGGCTTCGTATATCATGACGTTACGACGAGGTATCATGCTGAGAAGGGAGTTGATTGCGGGGTAGACGGGCTAATCTGTGTGAACAACAGAGCTGGAGGACATCTCGGAACAGATAGCATGGAGAAGATGTACGAGGAATTGGAGGATATAGGCCTCCCCTTGGTTTGTGCGGGAGGTATTGGTAGTGAGACCGAGTTTCGGGATGCCATGGGAATGGGATATGACGGGGTCCAGATGGGGACGAGATTCATCGCTACCAGTGAGTGCTCAATGCCAGACGGATACAAGGAAGCGATAGTTCAATCTGGCGAGGATGACATAGATTGGACCACAAAACTCACCGGAATCCCGGTTTCCGTAATCAAGACACCCGGGCATAGTAGGGAAAACAACTGGCTGATCAGGAAGCTCCTGTCTGGTAGGTTCAAGCACAGGACTAGGTGGCTCATGAACTCAATCTCCTTTAGAAGATGGAGTAAGATGGCCAAAAACACCCGGTCGACAGATATTTGGTCCGCTGGGAAGAGCGTAGAAACGATACGAAGCGTGGAATCGGCCACAACCGTAATGAGAAGTCTCGGCGAGTCTATGGAAACTCATGATGCCGCATAAATGGGTTAATTTACAGTATCACTGAGGCAATATTATGCTCCCGTCATTCAACGTACTGGGAGGGGATTTGGAAACCTGTTCCACAGATCCTCTAACAGGGTGGTTCCGCGATGGTTGTTGCAACACTGATAGAAGCGATCAGGGGTTGCATACTGTTTGCTGTGTGGTGACCGAGGAATTCCTAGATTTCGCCAGATCCCGTGGAAACGATTTGATTACCCCATCTCCTCAACATGGTTTCCCAGGGCTGGAACCTGGCGACAGGTGGTGCGTTTGCGCGCAGACGTGGCAGGATGCTGCTGACAGGGGAGTCGCCTGCCCAGTCGTCCTAGCCTCCACACACGAAGAAACACTCCAGGTAGTTTCCCTGGAATTACTTATGCAGCATTCATTCGGAGACGATCAGTCCGGCCTTTCTGAGTCCACTTCATAGTGTCTTCAGATTCCTAGTCCCTGCACCACCTGGTCCCATCCAAGATTCCGGCTTGTTCCCGAGAATCTCTTCCAAGTCTGCCAAGTTTTCGTCTGTGAGTTGCTTTGCTACATCTATGCAGCCCATGTTCTCCTCAATCTGGCTAGCGGTCGTTGCTCCCATCAGGATTGTAGAGACGTTGGAATTCTTGAGGCACCATCCTAGTGCCAACTGAGCAGGAGTACAACCAATGCTCTTCGCATAATCAATTAGTTTGGAGACTACTTCGAATTCCCCTCTTTCCTTCCTGTCTGCTAGATCATCTATGAGCCATTCGTAGCCCTTTTGGGTTGCTCTAGAGTCATCAGGGATACTCTTCAGGTACTTCCCCGTGAGAAATCCGGATCTAAGCGGACTCCAAATGGTAGTCCCAATGTTGTATGGTGGATTGAAAATCGGGAAGTACTCTCTTTCGAATCTATCTCTGTGCAGCATGTTGTATTGAGGCTGCTCGAATTGCGGAGGTTCGAGGCCCTCGCTCTTGGCAATCCAGAAGGCCTCGGTTATCTGCTGTGCAGACCACTCACTAGTTCCCCATGCGGTGGCCCTTCCCGAACGAACCATCTGCGTCATGGATCTCACAACCGTTGCGGTCGGGGTATGGGGGTCTGGTCTGTGGCAGAACAGCAAATCAACATACTCGAGTTGTAGGCGAGAGAGGGACTTATCCAGACCTTCTCTGCAGTGCTTCAGGGAAAGCCCAGACTCATTGACTCCAGAGCCTCCCCAGAAGATCTTCGTCGTGATGACTAAGTCAGAGCGTCGCCACAGGCCTGGGTCTTCCTTTTGTAGCTCCTTCAGGGCAATTCCGAAAATCCTCTCTGCCTCGCCGTTGGGGTTGCCGTATGCCTCAGCATGGTCGAAGCAGTTCACTCCTGCATTTCGGACGATGCGCATCAATTCCTTTGCTGTCCTGACCCCTTCTTCGCCGGACAATCTGTGTTTGATGCCGTATGTGGCCCAGAATCCGTATGAAAGGACCGAGACCTGTATTCCCGTATTGCCCATCATCCTGTAGTACATGTGCTCACTCTGTCCGTCCGCATCTCCCATGACCCTTCGAACCAGTAGTCCTTTGAGAAGTCTCTGTGGAACAATTGGCAGTGTCAACTGGGATAATTTCTATGATTTTCCGTTATCAAAAGAGTTTAGGAGGCCTACGAATCACCCGGTTGGGATCACATCCGTAGGTTGCTCCGTTTCAGACTAGACTCCACCAATCTAGACGGGAACTAGTCTTTACCTTCTTCAATGGGAGATTCAAGCCCCTACCATCTCCTTCTTCCAGATAGAACCACCGCAGATATTGCTGCAACTCCCAAGACTAAAGCCGTGAATCCTGGGGTGTTGTTCTCATCTTCGTAGGTTGGCTCAGGGGTGGTAACCTCTTGCACGCCAGTCCCAACTGTGACCTTCCCGACCATCCCCATAGTCGCATGTGGCTCGCAAATGTAGTGGAAGGTCTCGTCCTCGGTAAAGGTCAGTCTGTAATCGACTGTCTCCATGGATTCTCCACTATAATCTCCACCAATCATTCTCGCCGTGTCCCCCTCTTCCGAGATTTCAGCTACGTTATGGGCCATAGACTCGCCCTCCCAAATCCAGCATACAGTCTGGCCGACCTCTATTGCGAGATCGATGTTGTCGTATGCCAGACCAGTGTCGTCTATGCCGATGACATAGTCGCATCCCTCAGGAATTGCCGGTTCGTCAGCAGGAGGCATCAGGACCTTGTCTATGACGTGAATGACGCCATTGCTCACAGGGACGTCTGCCAGCGTTACCGTTGCGTCGCCGATGCTCACAGCTCCGTCAGCCACGGTGAATGTGGCATCGTCGCCGTTCAGCATGGTCACGGT
>LULE01000616.1_pt1 | contig 13833 bp, 21 predicted proteins | sample 728231 | NCBI WGS metagenome assembly LULE01 (sample SAMN03860297, study PRJNA289734) | marine metagenome | biome: seawater column; feature: ocean; material: water; isolation source: Red Sea water column Station 192 - depth 10m | place: Saudi Arabia: Red Sea | collected 2011-10-15 | depth 10 m | reverse complement strand
AAATTTAATAGCTTTAATTTCTGCGTGCGTTTTCTTTAAAGCAGGAGTTGATGCAACAACAATGTATTACAATTTAGGACAGATGATGGAATTAGAAATAAATATTCCTATCTGGTGGATGTTTTTAGCATTTCCAGTAGGATTTTTAATTTTAGCATTAACTTCATTAGAACTTATTTTAGATAATTTTAAAAAACTTTCAGGAAAAGAATAAATGTTTGGATTAGCTTTTATTATTTCTCTTGTAACATTAGTTATATCGGTTCCAATTTTTTTAGTTTTTGGATTAGGAAGTTCATTAGCTGCAATTGCAGGTTTAAATCTACCTTGGTCAGTTTTAATACAAGTTTCATTTGGTGCATTAACAAAGCATGTTCTTATTGCTGTTCCATTATTCATATTTACTGGAATGGCTATGTTAAAAGGTGGAGCAGCATCAAGATTAGTTAAATTTACAACAACACTAGTTGGTCATTGGCCAGGTGGATTGGGAGTTGCGATGGTTATTGCGATGGGTTTCTTTGCAGCTTTTTGCGGTTCAATATTAGCCGCTATTACTGCTGTTGGAACAATTATGATGCCAAAGATGATTGAACAAGGTTACCCAACTCCATTCGTTGTTGTCCTAGCTGCTTCTGCTGCACTTTTAGAGGCATTGATACCTCCATCCAATGCAGCAATATTATTTAGTGCTCTAACTAACGTACCTGTATCCAAAACCTTTGCAGCAGGGGTTATTCCAGGCCTTGTTCTACTAGTTTTGATGGTCCTTCTAGTTTTGTTTAAATGCAGGCATATTAGAACAGATGAAAAGGCTTCTTTTAAAGAAAGAGTAAGTTCTTTCATCGCTGCGCTACCAGCATTAATCACCCCAGTGATTATTTTGGGTGGAATTTATGCAGGGATACTAACTCCCTCTGAGTCTGCAGCTGTTGCAGGAGTATATGCGGTTCTAATTGGACTTTTAATTTACCGTGAACTTACTTTTTCATCTTTGATGAGCTGTTTAAGGGAAACTGCAATCATAACAGCTGTAATTTTTGCAATTATAGCTACTGCTACATTCTTAAGTGTAGTTTTAACTTACACTCAAGCTCCTCAAAAAATTATTACCTTTTTCACAGATAAAGGTGTTAGCGTAAATCTGTTCTGGATAATGCTTGGTGCTATTTGTTTAATTCTTGGAACGTTTATTGAAATTGTACCTGTATTTTATTTAACTGTTCCAATTTTTGCAGCAATCACATTATCATTTAATCAAAGTTTACTTCATCTTTACGTAGTATTTGTTGCTTTTGCAGGAATAGGAATGATAACGCCCCCCGTATGCGTTGGTATTTATACAGCTGCAGGTGTGATCAAAGAAAATCCAGCCAAAGCTTTTAAAGAAGTTCCTCTATTTACAATCGTTGGAATAATTTATGGAATACTAATGATACTATTTCCAATATTCTCAACCTGGTTACCTGGTAAATTGTAAATTATTTTTTTCTACTCTTCAGTTCTTCCATTACTTCTTCAATTTTTATACCACTTTTTTCAAGATACATGATTAAGTGATATAGAACATCTGCCGCTTCATGGATTTTATTGGAGTCTTGCTCTACAGCTTCTATAAGTTCATTAATTTCTTCTAAGACTTTTTCTTTTGCTAAAGATTTATCTTCTAAGAGCTTATTCGTGTAAGAGCCTTCAACTGGATTACTCTTTCTTTCTCTTGCAAGGGTAACGAGATCTTCTAATATCTTTAACATATTAAATCCTAACAGGTATATCTTTTGAAGCCAAATATTGCTTAGCTTCATTTACTGAATAAGTCCCATAATGGAATATAGATGCAGCTAAAACAGCACTAGCACCTGATTTTATTCCATCTACTAAATGATCTAAGGTTCCAACCCCACCTGATGCAATAACTGGAATATTGACCATTGATGATATCTTTTGCATTAATTCAATATCATATCCAGATTGAGTTCCATCTTTATCCATAGAGGTAACTAAAAGCTCTCCAGCACCACATTTCTCCATTTTGGAGGCAAATTCCAGAGCATTTATGCCAGTTGGATTTCTTCCACCATGAGTAAAGATTTCCCATCCATCATCTTTTTTCTTTGCATCGATTGCAACAACAATGCACTGTGATCCGAATTTTCTAGAACTATCCTCAACTACTTTAGAATTTTGAACAGCAGCTGTATTTATTGATACCTTATCAGCACCACAATTAAGTAATTTATTAATATCATCAATACTTCTAACACCACCACCTACTGTTAAAGGAACGAAACATTTCTTAGAAGTTTTCTCTACTACTTCATAAATAGTATCTCTATTTTCATTTGAAGCAGTAATATCTAAAAAGCAAATCTCATCAGCGCCGCCATCGCTGTAAATTTTTGCTTGTTCAACAGGATCTCCTGCATCTTTTAGATCAACAAAGTTAATACCTTTTACAACACGACCATTTTTAACGTCTAAACAAGGTATTATTCTATTTTTAAGCATCTATTTCTTTTGCAAGTTCATCTAAATTTATATCTCCATCGTATATAGCTTTTCCAACTATAACACCTTCTATATTATTTAATTTTTTTGCTCTTTTAATGTCATCAATTGATGAAACGCCACCAGATATAACTACTGGACAATTTGAAATATCTGCAACTTTTTGTGTTTCTTCAAAATTTGGGCTTTGCTTAGTTCCATCTCTATTTATATCGGTGTAAATAATTCTGCTTACGCCATAATCATTTACTTTTTTTAAATACTCTTTTGTTAATTTATCAGAGTCCTCTGTCCACCCTGAAATTGCAAGATGACCATCTTTTGCATCTAAACCTAATGCAATTTGGTTTGGAAAGTTTTTACAAGCATCTTCCAAAAATCTTCTATCTTTTATAGCAGCACTTCCCAAAATTACTTTTTCAACACCAGCATCAATATATTTTTGAATAGTCTCAAAATTTCTTACTCCACCTCCTATTTCTATTTTGAGGTCAAATTTTCCAATAATATCTTGAATAATATCAATATTTATTGGATCTCCAGTTAATGCACCATCCAGATCAACTATATGTAAATTTTTAAATCCGTTATCTTTATATTTTCCTGCTTGCTCTACGGGAGATATTTCATATTCAGTTTTATTTTCGAAATCACCCTTGATTAATCTAACGCACTTTTTATCTTTAATATCTATTGCTGGAAAAATTTTCATTTCAATTTAAGATTTTTTTCTTTGCTTTTTCAAATTCTTCTTTGGTTAGGACACCTGATTTATATAAACTATTTAGCTGTTCTAACTGCTCAACAATATTAGAATTTATATCATTACTATTGTTTATTTTTACTTTATTGATTTTAATATTATTGAAAGAGTTTTTTTTCATTTTATCAAAATTAGAATTAAATTTTATTTACATAACACGCCGAAATTAACATAATTGCCTTATCATTATGCTCAGTTAAAAAAAGATTTAAATCTATATTTAATCTCATAGGACCAAATATATAAATAAAATCACCGGCAGATCTTAAATATAATTGATTATTTTTATTTTTTGATATTTTAAATTTTGATAAATTTATTGTCATATCATCATTAATTAGAATACTTTTATTATTACCAGATAAACTTGTAATCATTTTTCTAATCTCTTTTGTTTGTTCAGCCAATTCAGAAGAATTCATTTGGTTTAATTCATCTATAATTCCTGAAAAATCGTTGTCAGAAAAAGTTTTTTTTAAATTTTGGTCTGAAAATATTACATAAGATATAAAGTCAATTTTCTCTTTTTTCATTATTTTTTTTACTTCCGACATTACCCACTTAGAGGCTTGAACCTCATCTTTAAAATTCTTTTTTTCCATTTTTTTCATGATTGATTTTGCATATTGATTATTCATAACATCTTCACCATTTAAAATAGCTCTTTCTAAATCAACATATTTTTTAGGCCCCATTATTCATAACATCTTCACCATTTAAAATAGCTCTTTCTAAATCAACATATTTTTTAGGCCCCATAAGATACATTTTGATATTTGCTGAATTCATAAATTCCTGGAAAAAATCTTCAACTTCATCATTCGTATACTCAATGTAAATATGACTTTGAGGAACATCAAAGTTAATATCTTGAATATTAATATTTTTAGAATTTGCACTACCAATGATTAAAATGGTCAAAAAAATAATAAGATTAATTAATTTCATTGTTTTATAAATTTATAAAATTATCAATTATTTTAAGACCAGTTTTATCACTTTTCTCCGGGTGGAACTGTGTTCCAAATATATTTTCTTTTTCAATAGCACACACAATATTTGATGAATAATCAGTTGTAGCAGCGATCACTGAATTATCATTTGGAATAAATTCATAACTGTGAACAAAATACATATGTGAGTTATTTTCTATATCTTTAAAAATTTTACTTTCTTTAACAATATTTATTTGGTTCCAACCAATATGAGGAAGTTTATATTTTCCATCCTGATTATCAATTTTAGAAACTTTGCCTGAAATCCATCCTAAACCTTTGGTTTCAACTTCTTCATAACCAACATCTGCAAACATTTGAAGGCCCACACAAATACCGAGAAGTGGTTTTTTATTATTTAATACAAACTCACTTAAAGTATCAATTAAACCACTTATGCTATTTAAACCGTCAATGCAGCTCTTAAATGATCCCTGCCCTGGCAATACTACCTTATCACTAGATTTAATTTTATTTAAATCTGAGGTCACTTCGATATTAACTTTATCTTTAGCAACTTCCTTAAATGAGTTTATTACAGAGCTAATATTACCTGATTTATAGTCAACAATTGTGACGTCCATTAATTTTATAAAGAGCCCTTTGTAGAAGGAATTGTACTTTTGTTCCTTGGATCCAATTCTAATGCAGCTCTTAAAGTTCTAGCAAGTCCTTTGTAACAAGACTCTATGATGTGGTGACTATTATCACCATAAATATTTTCAACGTGCAAAGTAATTCCAGCGGCTTGTGAAAATGCTTGAAACCACTCTTTAAATAATTCAGTATCCATTTCACCTAGTTTTTCAACTTTTAATTTTACATTCCAAATCAAATAAGGTCTGTTTGAAACATCTATTGCAACTCTTGTTAATGTTTCGTCCATTGGTAACAGAATGTGAGCATATCTTTTAATGCCTACAAATTTTTTTGAAGCTTTCTTTAAACATTCCCCGATAGCAATTCCAGTATCTTCGGTTGTATGGTGAAGATCAATGTGTGTGTCACCTTTAGCTTTAACAGTTAAATCCATTGATGAGTGTTTAGATAACTGCTCGAGCATGTGATCTAAAAAACCTATTCCTGTGTCAACTTTGTACTTACCTTTACCATCAATATTAAGGTCAACACTAATATTGGTTTCTTTTGTTTTTCTGGCTATTTTTGCTTTTCTTTTCATATTATAAATTAGGTATATAGGTATTTTTGATTATATCAATAATACTAAGCCTGGGCTTGAACTATTTAAAATCATATCCATTTATAGTCCATGACAACAATTGTACTTGTAAGAAAAAATAATGACGTAGTTGTGGCCAGTGATGGTCAAGTTAGCATGGGTAACACTGTTATTAAAAAAACAGCCAACAAAGTTCGTAAAATTGAGAAAAGAAATGTGATCGCAGGATTTGCTGGATCAACTGCAGACGCTCTTACTTTGTTTGAAAGACTAGAGTCAAAGCTTGAAAAACACGCAGGCAACCTAACAAGAGCTGCTGTTGAATTAGCTAAAGATTGGCGTACAGATAAATATTTAAGAAGATTAGAGGCCTTAATGGCAATAGGTGATAAAGAAAAAAGTTTTATAATTTCTGGAACAGGCGATGTTCTTGAGCCTGAGGGAGATGTTATTGGGATTGGTTCAGGTGGAAATTATGCTTTAGCAGCTGCAAAAGTATTAATGGATACTGAAATGTCAGCAGAAGAGATTGCAAAAAAATCAATTAAAGTTGCATCAGATATTTGTGTATTTACTAATGACAATTTGAGTATGGAGAAAATATAATGGAAAAATCAAATGTTACATCATTTCCAAAAGGCAAAGTTGCAAAAGAAAAAACTACAATTGCAAACTCACTATCACCAAGAGAATTTGTTTCAGAATTAGATAGATTTGTTGTCGGGCAAAACAAAGCTAAAAGAGCTGTTGCAATTGCTCTGAGAAATAGATGGAGAAGACAAGCATTAGAGGATGATATGAAAGATGAGGTTTTACCGAAAAATATTCTTATGATAGGTCCGACTGGTGTTGGTAAAACTGAGATTTCAAGAAGACTTTCAAAATTAGCGGAAGCACCGTTTGTAAAAGTTGAAGCTACAAGATTTACTGAAGTAGGATATGTGGGACGTGATGTCGAGCAAATTGTTAGGGATCTATTAGAAATTGCAATTGCAATGGAAAAAGTAAAAAAAAGAAAAGAAGTTCATGCTCAAGCACAAAAATTAGCTGAGGATAGGGTTTTGGATGCTTTAGTTGGAAATAAAGCAAGTGTTGCAACAAGAGAAAGTTTTAGAAAGAGACTAAGAGATGGAGATTTAGACGATAACGAAATTGAAATAGCTGTTAGTGAGTCTAATCAAATGCCATCATTTGAAATACCTGGAATGCCAGGTGCAAATGTTGGCATGATAAATATATCTGACATGCTTGGAAAATCTATGGGGCAAAAGCCTAAGAAAAAGAAAATGTCAGTTAAAGAATCTCACGAAATTTTAATAAATGAAGAGTCAGATAAACTTATTGAACAAGATAAAATTATAAAATCTGCAAAAGATTCAACTGAAAATAACGGTATAGTTTTCTTGGACGAAATTGACAAAATTTCAGCAAGAACAGACCGTGTTGGTGGTGATGTATCTAGAGAAGGTGTTCAGAGAGATTTATTGCCGTTGATTGAAGGCACGACAGTAAGCACAAAATATGGACCAGTTAAAACCGATCATATTTTATTTATTGCGTCAGGTGCATTTCAGTTAGCAAAGCCATCTGATCTTTTACCAGAATTACAAGGAAGATTACCTATAAGAGTTGAGCTTGATGCACTTAATAGTGAGGACTTTATAAGAATTTTAAAAGAGCCAGATAATAGTTTAATAAAACAATATAAAGCTCTTTTAAAAACTGAAAATGTTGATTTAGAATTTACAGAGGATGGAATAAATACTATTGCTCATATAGCAAGCGAAGTGAATTCATCAGTAGAAAATATTGGGGCAAGAAGACTGCACACTATAATTGAAAGAGTATTAGATGAAATTAGTTTTACAGCAACTGATAGAGCTGGAGAAAAGATAACTGTGGATGGAAAATATATAAAAAACAACATTGGCGAACTAGTAAAAGACACTGATTTATCAAAGTTTATTTTATAGATTTCAAAAATATATCAAAATTTCCTTTTGACGGACTATTTACCGAATCAAAATCTATTCTAATAATTTTCTTCATTAATTCAGAGTTATTTTTAACATAATCTGGCACAGAATATTTCAGAATGCTTAAGTCAGTAGACTGATAAGGATCATCTAAATTTTTAGATCTCATACCTTTGCCAGTAATAATATTTATTTTTTTTACTCTATTCAAATAGCAATGTTCAATAAATCTTGAAATTTTTTCATTGGCTTCCTTTAAAGTATATCCGTGTAAATCTATAGATTTTTCAGAAGTTATTTGACTATTTGATTTATCTATATCTTTAGCCTGAAGTTTTTCAGAACTATTTAAAAAATCTTGCCAATCTTTTTTATCTTTATCTGATAGCTTATTTGTCAAGCTTGTGTATCAATTAGTAACCAATTGGGATTGGATGATCTGCTATCTTTTGAAAACTTCCAGGTATCAAGAACCTTTTTTATTTTTTCAGGATCTCCTGATACCACTTTATTGTCTTTATCTCTAACACAAGATATGATTTCGCTTACAAATTCAACTGTTACTTCTAGCATATTTTTATTTTGCTGGTGCTCTTTTACTTCCGCAGTATTAATACCAATAAAAGTTGTTTCTGATGATAACTTTTTTGCGTCTCGATCTTTTATTGCATCTTCAAACTGTTTATAAACACTTTTGTCTAAAAGTGATTTTATATCTTTTAGTTTACCTTTCGCAAAATTTGTTATTATAGTTTCATAGGCAATTTTTGCGCCTTTCACGAATTCTTTTTGAGCATTCTCATCAAAAGTATTCGCATTTAAATCAACGACTGGTTTTGCAGGTGGCACTTCATGCGGGAAACTTGAATTTATATCTTCTTCAAAACCTGTTTTTTTTCCTAAAATTCCTCTTAATCTTAGAAAAATAAATCCAGCAATCATTGCAAGAAGTATAATATCTATGTATTCAAAACTATAACTCATATATGTATAATATTTACTATGTTATTAAATTTCAACCTGCTATTTAAGTTATAGACAAATGAACACAGCACTTATCTTGGTCATTGGGATACCTCTCATCGAAATTTACTTATTTATTAAAATTGGATCTCAAATTGGAGCTTTTAACACAGTTTTATTAATTTTAACTACTGCAGTAGTTGGGGTTGCATATGCTAGATTTGAGGGATTTAACACTTTAAAATCAGGAATTGCTCAATTAGTTAAAAATGAAATGCCAGTTTATGAAATTATTTCTGGAGCAACATTGGCATTTGCAGCTTTCCTATTGATCCTCCCAGGATTTGCTACAGATTTCATTGGAATACTTTTGGTTATTCCTCTTTCTAGAAAAATATTACTAAACAGGTTTATTAAAAAAAAGAAACAAAGGGAAAAAGAAAATAAAGAATTTATAGAGGGAGATTATGAAGATATAAGCGATGATAATGACAAAAAAATATGAAATAATTATAAAATATATTCAAGATCTTTCAGTTGAAATACCGACAGCCGAAACATTTATTTTTAGCCGCGAACATATTACAAAGTATGTTCTTGGCATCAATATTTCTACGAAAACTTTAAAAAATAAAATGATAGAAATAGTTACAAAATTAACTTACAGAGATCCAAATGAAAATAAAAGAAAATCTCATTTTGAAATTTCCTTCGCAACAGTAATTAGATTATTAGCAGAAAAACTTGATAAAGTAGAGATTGAAAAAATATTACTTTGCGATGTACAAAAAGAAATCTATCCTGAGCTAGAGACAATTTTAATCAAACTAATTAAAGATTCAGGGTTTCCAGAATTAAAGTTAGATAAAAAAATTGATTTCGATCAACTCTACCTTAAAAAATCAAATTAGAAATAATTTTTTTTTAATTCTTTCTTCAAAAATGAAGCATGTTCTTTTAATTCTTCTTTTGTGATTTTAATTATTTTTTTTGAGTAATTATTCATAATCAAAGATTTTTTTTCCAATGATTTTTTTTCTTGAAATTCAAAAATTGGTTCTTTTTGATCGATTAAATTAATATATACTTTTGCAAGTAGTTCACAGTCTACCAATGCAGTATGTTTTATTCTTCTTGAATTATCTACTCTGAAGCGTTTGCATAGTGCATCCAAACTAATACTTGATCCTGGAAATTTATTCCTTGCAATCTCTAATGTATCAATAACATTGTCTTTGGATATATTTGTTTTATTTATTAAATTAAGTTCGTTGTTTAAATGACCAAGATCAAATTCAGCATTGTGGATAACAATTTTTTTATCCTTAATGAAATTTAAAAAGTCATCTGCAATATCTATAAATTTTTTTTTGTATGACAAAAATTCATCGGTATATCCGTGAATTTTAAGAGCACTCTCGGAAACTTTTCTCTCCGGATTCAAATAAAAATGGAAAACATTTTTTGTAGGAATTAAATTATCTAATTCTATACATCCTATTTCGACTATCCTATGACCATCTTTTACAGATAAACCAGTTGTCTCAGTATCAAGTACTATTTCTTTCATAAAGAATTTTTTTTTTAAGAAAGTTAACTTTTTTTTTCATAATAATCTTTGTAAAATTGTTTTCGATAATATAATTTGCTAATTTTCTTTTTTTTAACAGAATTATTTGATTTTCCTTAAGACTTTTTAATACTTTTACATCAAAGTTAGCTCTTTTTTTAAGTCTTTTTAAAACTTCTTTTTTTTTAGATTTAACAAATAGCAAAACATCATCTTTTTTGTTAAGTTTATTTTCAATAAGAAGGGGAATATCAAGAATAACTATTTTATTTTTTTTATTTTTTGCTAAGAAAACTTTCATTCTTTTTCTAACTATTGGATGAACTATTGAGGATATTTTAGCTAAATTTTTTTTATCTTCTTTGATCGCATTAACTAACTGTTTTTTTTTTACGGGGAAAGAATTGATGAAATTTGGTAATTTTTTTTTCAACTTAACAAAACAATTTTTATCATTTTTGTAAACTCTATTTACTTCCTTATCGGCATTAAAAACTGGGCAATTGAATAATTTAGCAATAAATGACTTGCCAGAACCTATTCCACCTATAACACCAACTCTAATCATTCTTTTTTATATGCACCTTCCTCCGTCTACTTCTAATACAGCTCCGGTTATCATGCTTGCTTCGTCTGAACATAAAAAACATGCAGCGTTTCCCATATCTTGAGGTGTAGAAAATCTACCAATTGGAATTGTTGATAAAAATGCTTGTTTTTTTTTGGGAGTATCGCCGCCCATAAAAGATTTTAGCAATGGTGTTATTCCAGCAACGGGAGCAATTGCATTTACTCTTACTTTATATGGAGCAAGTTCAATTGCCATCGCTTTTGTTGCGGTTATCATCCAGCCTTTGCTTGCATTATACCAATTCAGTTTTGGTCTAGGGGATAAACCTGCGGTTGATGCAACATTTAAAATAACACCTTTTTTAAGTTTTTTCATTTTTGGAACAAAAAATTTTCCACAATAATAAACTGACTTGGCATTTACATTAAAAACTTTATCAAACTCTTTCTCAGTCACAGTTTCCATAGATTTAGGTTTGTGAGTCACGCCTGCATTATTTACTATTATATCTATTTTATTATATTTTTTATTTACATAGTTAAATAATGATTTAAAATTTGATGCTTTTGAAACATCAGCAACAAAATAATCTTGAGACAAATTTTTTGAAACCTTTTTTAATAACTTTGAATTAAGATCTACCATTATTAAATTAGCACCCTCGTCTGTAAACTTTTTTGCTATACCTCTTCCGAATCCAGATGCTGAACCTGTTATTATTGCAACTTTATTTTTTAATCTCATAATTCAATTTTTTAATAAATTTATAGTTTCTTCATCAATATCAGGTTCAATATTATGCCAAATATTAAAAGCTTTTTGAGCTTGGTATAGGAACATATTTAATCCATTTTCAAAATTATTACCTTTTTGATTCCCTATATTTAAAAATTTCGTCTCAAAAGGATCATAAATAACATCATAGAAAAATTTATTTATTCCGAATTGACTAAAATCATGCTCAAAATCATCTTCTTTTTTTAGGCCTATACTGGTTGCATTAATTATCATATCAAAATCTACTAAATCGCCCCAATCCAATACCATTAATTCGTTAAATAAATGTTTTAACTCGTCAGCTTTGCTTTTCGTTCTATTGCTGACAAATATTTTTGAAGCGTTCATTCTTTTTAACGCATATATTATTGATGGAACTACACCACCAGCACCTAAAATAATTATAGTCTTATTAGATACATTATAATTTAATTTTTTTATGCTGAGTTCAAAACCGTCGATATCAGTATTGTGGCCTATTAAATTTCCATTTTCAACAGAAATGGTATTTATAGATTTTGTTCTCAAAGCATGGCCACTTAATACATTGATGTAGGGAATAATTTCCTTTTTAAAAGGTACGGTTACATTAAGACCATTCAACTGACCTAGTTTTAAGTTTTCACATAATTCAGCTAGATCACTTTTGTGTGTCTCCAATTTTCCATAAATTGCATCTAAATTGTATTTTTTTATCCAAAAATTATGCAATTTTGGAGAAAGTGAGTGATCTATTGGATTTCCAATAACTAAAAATTTTTTCATTTATAATTACCCAGATACTCTTTAATATCAATTATAGGTAATCCCATAATAGTATTTTCATCTCCATCAATCGATGTAAATAAATTTCTACCCTCTCCTTCTATTTGATAAACATTATATGCATACAGGGCTTCGTCTGTAATTTTTTCTAAATATTCTTTTAATTGTTTGTCTGAAAAATTTTTCATTGTAAGGTACGCTTTATCTGTATAATTCCAAATCATTGATCCATTTTTAGATATACAAACTGAACTTATCAAAGAATGCTTTTTTCCATTTAATTTTTTTAAAATATTAAAGGCGTCTATCCTATTTTCAGGTTTTGAAATTAATTCTCCTTTTAAATCTATCACGCTATCTGCGCCAAGAACTAAAATATCATAATTTTTCTGACTCACTTTGTTTGCTTTTAGTTCAGCCAAATTTTTTGAGATTATTTCCGGAGATGCGCCTTCATTTAATAAACTTTCTTTTACAGGATCCTCATCAACATTTGAAGGAGTCACCATACATCGGATTCCATTTTTTTTTAAAATTTCCTCTCTAACTTTGCTTTTAGAAGCTAAAATAATTTCAACCATTTTTATTTTGTATTTCAAATATTTTAATTATTGATGCTGCAGTTTCTTCAACAGATTTTCTAGTTACATCTATTGTTGGCCATTTATTAATTTTAAATATTTTCTTAGATTGTTCGACTTCAAGTCGAATTTTTTCTAAATTTGTGTAATCTGATGCTTCGTTTTCTTTTAGTGAATTTAATCTATTTCTTCTTATATCATAAAGCCTTTCGGCTTCTGTAGTTAACCCAATAACACATAAAGTTTTTGATTTCAGAATATCATTTGGGATGCTCATATCGTTGACAAGTGGAATATTTGAAGTCTTCAGCCCCTTGTTTGCAAGATATATGGAAGTTGGTGTTTTACTTGTTCTGCTTACACCAATTAAAATGATATCCGACTCTAAAATGTTTTCAGTATTATTACCATCGTCATGATTCATCGTAAACTGTATTGCCTCAATCCTTTTATAATAATCCTCGTTTAAAACATGTTGAGCACTAGGTTGGTGCGTTGCTTTTTCATTTAAAATTTTTGAGAAGTTGAGTATTAAATCACCCAAAACACCAAAACATGGAATATTTTTTTTATTAGCTTCTTCAGCAAGAAACTTTGCTAATTTACTATTAACAACAGTATATAAAATTATTGGACTTTCTTGTTTTTTAGCATCATTCAGTATTGTAGAAATTTGATTTTCGGTTCTTGTAAACGAAAATTTGCTTAAGTCATATTCAAAGTTATTAAATTGTGCCTTCAAAGCCATGAATATTCTGTCAAGTGTCTCTCCTGTTGAGTCTGATATTAAATAAACTTGATGTGTATTTTTCATGTATAATTTGTTTATAAATTAATTATAGAATAAGAAAAACTTTTGATTTAACAATCTCGTCTAACTTTATGCTAATTTTTATTGTTTAATTAACATTTTTATAAATGTGAATAAGTTATTAACAATTTTTCATATACAGAAAAGTTATCAAATAACCACATTTTTAAAGGTTTTTTTTTTTATGATGATCGATAAAAAGTGAATAAAGTGTTGAAATTGAGTAATTTACGTTATCAACAATTCATACTAATAATAAATCTAAATATAATTATCTTATTATAAATGACACCAATAAAAGAATGTTTAATAAACAATAAAACAGATTTTACTCCTATTTGGTTAATGAGACAAGCAGGCAGATACTTACCTG
>LULE01000782.1_pt1 | contig 13838 bp, 14 predicted proteins | sample 728231 | NCBI WGS metagenome assembly LULE01 (sample SAMN03860297, study PRJNA289734) | marine metagenome | biome: seawater column; feature: ocean; material: water; isolation source: Red Sea water column Station 192 - depth 10m | place: Saudi Arabia: Red Sea | collected 2011-10-15 | depth 10 m | reverse complement strand
CACCGACGCGGTGCGCGGACGGCCCCCGGCGAAGAAGTGCCCCAGGGCGAGGTCCTCGTCGCGGAACAGCAGCTCGGCGACGGCGCGACGGCCGTCGCGGCCGGCCCGCCCGGACTCCTGGTAGTAGACGTCGAGGGACTCCGGCGCCTGCGCGTGCAGCACGAAGCGCACCTCGGGCTGGTGCACGCCCATCCCGAAGGCGGAGGTCGCGACCACCACGTCGACGTCGCCGGCGTGGAAGGCGTCGTGGACCTCCTCGCGGCGGGCGCGGGGAAGGCCCGCGTGGTAGGCGGGCGCGCGCAGCCCGGCCTCGGCCAGGTGCGCGGCGAGGGACTCGGCGTCGCGGCGGGTGCGGACGTAGACGAGCCCGAGCCCGCCCTCGGTCTCCTCGCGCAGGGCGCGGACCCGCTCCTCGACCAGCGTCGTCCGCGCGGAGTCCTCGTGCAGCCGCAGCACGCGCAGCGTCAGCTCGGGGCGCTCGAAGCCCAGCACCTGCTCGGTGCCGCCGAGGCCCAGGACGCGGTGGACGTCCTCGCGCACCGCGGAGGAGGCGGTCGCGGTCACCGCGACGGTCGGGGGGCAGCCCCAGGCCGGGGAGGTGTAGAGCAGCCGCAGCGTGCCGGCGCGGACCGCCTCCTCGGTGGCGTCGAGGTCTCCCGCGGACTCCGCCGACGTCCACCGGGCGGCGAAGCCCTCTCCGGCGCTGGCGTCCAGCCCGCGCACCTGGTCCCCGGCGAGGCTGAGCAGCGGCGTCACCACCACGCACAGCCGCTGCGAGGCGGCCGCGGCGAGCTGGAAGACCAGGGACTTGCCGGTGCCGGTGGGCGCGACGAGCAGCACGTCGTGGCCCTCGAGGAGCCGCCGGACGGCGTCGAGCTGGTCGGTGGTGGGCTCGGGGACGTCGAGCAGGTCGGCGGCCAGCGAGCAGAGGTCGGAGTCAGGGACGGTCACGCCCTTCGGTACCCCTGCGCCGTCGCCGGGTAGCCACCCCTCGGGGTGCTGTCAGGCGAGGGCCACGAGTCGCTCGGCCAGGGGCGGCGCGAGGGGGAGCTCGCCGTCGGCTCCGAGCTGGGCGCGCACCTCGCCCAGGATCCGGCGCAGCAGGCGGGACACCTGCGTCTGGGTGACACCGAGGTACTCGCCGATCTCGGCCTGGGTGAGGTCGTCACCGAAGCGGAGCTGGAGGATGTGCCGGTCCCGGGCGGGCAGGTCTCGGAGCAGTGGCCCGACACTCAGTGCGTCGTCGAGCAGGTCCAGCGGGTCGGGACGTCCCAGGTGCTCCGACCGTGGGGCGCCCTGGGCGCCGTCGCCCATCGGTCGGTCCAGGGAGTCGGTCCGCAACGCTGCGGATGCCTGGCGGGCCTCGTCGAGCTGCGCCCGCGAGCAGTCGAGGGAGTCTGCGACCTCCTCGGACGTCGGTTCCCTGCCCAGGCGAGCGCGCAACGTGTCCGTGCTGGCGTGGGCCTGTGCCGACAGCTCCTGCAGGCGCCGTGGGGGTCGAAGGCCCCAGGACTGGTCCCGGAAGAGTCGTTGCACCTCGCCGCGGATCGTGGGGATCGCGTAGGTCAGCAGGTCGTCCGCCTGGCCGGGGTCGAACCGGGCCACGGCCTTGGTCAGCCCCTCGTACGCGGCCTGGCGCAGGTCGTCGTCGGCGAGCCCCCGGCGCTGGTAGCGGCGGGCCACGGCCTCGGCGATGGGGCAGTTGAGCGACACCACGCGCTGCAGGATCGCGTTCCTGGGGCCCGGGGGGAGGTCGTGCGCGTAGGTGAGGAGTGCGGCGGTCTGGCGTCGGTGGTCGGTGGTCATGTGCAGCCCCCTGTAGGTGTGCTGCGACAGGCCGACTGCGAGGTCGGCCAGGAACCGACTGTGCTGCAGTTCCCGGTACCCGGTCGACGCTACGCCGTTCAGCCGTCATGTCCACCCCCCGACGGAGGTGGTGGGCGGTGCTGTTGTGCTCGAGCTCCAGCGGCGGGTTGGGGGCTACGGTGGGAGGAGCAGGTGCGAGGAGACGTGATGGACGACGAGACGATGGTCCCAGGTCGGGACTGGGCCGCCTACCTCGCCGAGGTCAGCGAGGACCTGCTGGCCAGGGGCGAGGAGCCGGTCACCCTGGAACGGGTGGTGAGCCGAGGGGTCGAGGTGGTGCCGGGCGCCGAGGGCTGCGGCCTGACGCTGCACCGCCGACGGTCCGGTCTGCGCACCGTCGAGGCCAGCGACGCGGTGGTGCGCGAGGTCGACGAGCTCCAGTACGCCCTGGGCGAGGGACCGTGCCTCGACACCGCGCAGGGCGATGCCACCTTGCGGGTGGAGGACACCGGCCAGGAGACGCGGTGGCCCCGGTGGGCCGCAGGTGCGGCCCAGCGGGGGTGGCGCTCCGTCCTCTCGGTCAAGCTTCGTGCCGACGGCGACGACCTCGGAGCGCTCAACCTCTATGCCGGGGCGGTCGGGGCCTTCGACGACCACGCGGTGGAAGTCGCCGAGGTCTACGCGGTCCATGCCGCGAACGCGCTACGGCAGTCCAAGCTGGTCTCGGGTCTCCGCACCGCCCTCGCGTCCCGTCACGAGATCGGGATGGCGCAGGGGGTCCTGGTCGGCCGCTACGACCTCGACGGCGAGCAGGCGTTCGAGGTGCTGCGACGGATCTCCAACGACGCCAACCTCAAGCTGCGCGACGTGGCCGCGCGCGTGGTGGCCCAGCGAGGGCTGCCCGGTGACACGCGAGGACCCGACCCGACGCGATCGTGAGCGCGACGGGTCGGCCCTCGCAGCGTCAGGCGGCGGGCAGACCGGGTGGGTTCTCGGCGCTCCCCGTCTTGTCGAGGCCGTGGTCGAGGACCCAGGTGACGGCCTGGGTCCGCCGGTGGACCCCGATCTTCCGATAGGCCCCGCGGATGAAGGTCTTGACGGAGTTGATGCTGAGGTAGCAGCGCTCTGCGATCTCCTGGTTGCTCAGGCCGGCGGCGATGAGCACCAGCATCTGGCACTCCCGCTCGCTGAGGTCCAGGCCGTCAGCGCTCGGTGACGCGCTGCTGGGGCCACTGACCCGCGGTGTCCGTCGCACGGCGCGCACGATGGCCGAGGCGAGCTCGGCAGCGCGCACGTCCTTGGGTAGCCACGCATCGGGTGCTGGTCCCGTCGGCTGCCGGAGCTCGCGGCGGGACTCCTCGGGCCAGGCGAGTGCGAGGACGACCCAGCCGGCCGACCTGGACTGCCGGACCAGGTCGACGTAGGAGGACGGGGGCGCGCCGACGTCGTAGAGGAGCGCTCCGCGTGGGGCGGTGCCGCCCTGCACCGGTGGTGCGCTCAGGCGAAGGTCGCGGCGGTCGCCGAGCATGGAGCTCAGGCCGGCGGTCATCAGCGGGGAGGACGAGGCCAGGGCGACGGAGACCGTCGCGGTGCTGGGCGGGGTCGTCGGTGACGGGGACATCGGTGCCCCTTTCGATCGGTTGGCCCGGGGTACCCCGTCCTAGCCAGGACATACCCTGTCCCGGGGAGTGGAGCTGTGGGATCGGCCACGCGGAGGGGTGAGGGCGTGTCCCGATGTGCGTCCCGGCCGGTGGACGGGGCAGGATGTCCCCGCCTGGAGAAGACGGGCATCCGGATCTCGTCTTCAGGTGGTGGGGATGTCGCGCGAGGATCTCGCGACCGTACTGGCCCAGGTCTCACAGGAGCTCTCGCTCGAGCGCGACGAGGCCGTGACCGCTTCCCGCATCTGCCGACTGGCCATCGAGGTCGTCGACGGCTGTGACCACGCCACCCTCACCGTCCGCGCCCGGCGTCAACGGCTGGCGCCCTCCGAGGCGACCTCCCCGACCGCCGTGCACCTGCAGGACTCCCAGCTGAGCGTCGGCGAGGGGCCGACGGTGACCGCGTTCGAGACCGCGGAGCCTGCCGTCTCGCAGGACCTCGCCCGCGAGGAGCGGTGGTGCACGTGGCGGGACCGCGTCGGCCTGGGACGCGGGCACGGGGTCCGCGCGGTCATCGCGGTCCCCCTCCTGGCGCGCGGCAGGACGCAGGCGGTCATGACCCTGTGGTCCGAGGAGGCAGGGACGTGGGTCGGCCACGCTCACGATGCGGCCCTGCTCTACGCCACGCACGCGGCGGCCGCCCTGGACGCCGCCAAGATCATCACGGGCCTGGAGACCGCGCTCGGCACCCGGCATCGCATCGGCGCTGCCCAGGGCATCCTCATGGAGCGCCACGGCCTGACGCTGCACCAGGCGTTCACGGTCCTGCAGCGCTACTCCAGCGCCTCGAACGAGCGTCTCAGCGACGTGGCAGCCGAGCTGGTCGACGACGCGGAGAGCAGCTCCGCCCGGGACGGCCAGGACGCCGGGAGGCTGCTCGACTAGACGCGGCGACGCGGTCGCTCCCCGCTGCCCCCCGCAGGCGAGCGGCCGCGTCCCCGCCCGTGGGCGGCCCCGTGGGTTCCGGGGGCCGCCCACGTTCCGATGGCGGGATCACGACCGCTGCCAGCCTCGCTCGACGTCGGTGGCGGTCAGCACCTCCTGACGGTGCTGGACCCGCAGGGTCTCCAGCGTGCGGTCGTGCTCCTCCCACGAGATCGACGCGGTCGCGTCGGAGACGAGCACCACCTCGAGGTCGTGGGCGAAGGCGTCGCGGGCGGTCGCCGCGATGCACGACTCGGTGCTCACCCCCGCCAGGACCAGACGTCGCACCCCGAGCTGCGCAGCCGGGCGGCGAGGTCGGTGCGGAAGAAGGCGCTGTCCCGGGTCTTGACGACCAGCTCGGCGTCACCCGGGTCCAAGCCCTCGGCGCGAGCGGCACCGGCGGTGCCCCGCACCACCACCCCCTGGTCGTCCTCGAGCATCGTGAGGGTCCACGTGCTCCGGTCGGGCTCGTGCTCGGTGCGGACCTCCAGCACCGGCACCCCGGCCGCCTCGGCGGCACGGGCGAGGTCGTTGCAGGCCTTCAGCACGTCAGCTCGGCACCTGGCCAGCTCGTCGTCGGCGAAGTAGTCCTCCTGGAGGTCGATCAGCAGCAGTGCCTCGTGGGTGGTCGTCATGGGCGGCACCCTTCCCGGAGGGAGCCGGGTCTGCACCCGCGCGAGGTCACTCGTGAGGGTGAATCCGAGCACGGGGTGCGGTTCCTACGGTCGAGTCCCAAGGACCGACCCGAGGAGCACCCCGGACCCGTGACACCTGAACGCGCCGCCACACCAGACCGGGCCGTCGCCGGCCCGCACCCCACGTTCCGTCCGTTGTCGCAGGACCGGTCCGCGCCGGAGGCCCCGCGGATCGAGATCACGGTGGACGACGACCGTGTGGTCGTCGCCGAGGGCGAGTCACTGGCCGTGCCGCTGTCGGACCACGGGGTGCCGTCGGTGTGCTTCCACCCCAGCCTGGGCGCCCTGGAGACCTGCGACACCTGCCTCGTGGAGGTGGACGGGGAGCTGGTGCGTGCGTCCCTGAAGAAGGGGATCGAGGCGACGGGGCTGCGGTTCGAGCGCTACGGCTACTCGCCCAAGCCCTACGAGATCGACGACTCCCACCCCTTCTACCGCTACGACCCCGGTCAGTGCATCCTGTGCGGCCGGTGCGTGGAGGCCTGCCAGGACGTGCAGGTCACCGAGACGTTGTCGATCGACTGGGGCGCGGAGGATCCCCGGGTCCTGTGGGACGGGGGCGCGCCGGCGGGGGAGTCCTCGTGCGTCTCCTGCGGGCACTGCGTCTCGGTGTGCCCGTGCAACGCCTTGATGGAGAAGACGATGCTGGGACGCCACGGGCTGTTCACCGACTGGCCCGACGACGTCCGGAAGCTGGCGGTCGACGCCGTCAAGGACGTCGAGCCGACCACCGGCTACGGCCCGCTCTACCAGCTCTCCGACCTGGAGGCGACCGCTCGGCAGGCGGTCACCAAGCGGACCAAGACCGTGTGCACCTACTGCGGCGTGGGGTGCTCCTTCGAGGTGGAGACGAGGGGACGCGAGGTGCTGCGGGTCCTGCCCAGCGCCGAGGCGCCGGCCAACAACATCTCGACGTGCGTCAAGGGCAAGTTCGGCTGGGACTACGTGACCGCACCGGACCGACTCACGCGCCCGCTGGTGCGTGAGGGCCACCGCTTCCGCGAGACGTCGTGGGAGGAGGCGTTCGAGGTGATCGCCGCCAAGCTGCGCGACATCGTGCGTGACCACGGGCCCGACGCCGTCGGGGTGATCGGGTCCTCCAAGGCGACCAACGAGGAGTCCTACCTCACCCAGAAGCTGGCACGGCAGGTCATCGGGACCCACAACACCGACAACTGCTCGCGCTACTGCCAGGCGCCGGCCACCCAGGGCCTGTGGCGCACCGTCGGGTACGGCGGCGACGCCGGCTCCATCAGCGACATGGAGCGCGCCGACCTGGTGCTCATGGTGGGCACCAACACCGCGGCCTCCCACCCGGTCATCGCCTCCCGGCTGCGCCGGGCGCAGAAGCTCAACGGCCAGGTCCACGTCGTGGCCGACCTGCGGCGGCACGAGATGGCGCAGCGCGCCGACGTCTACCTGCATCCCGAGCCCGGGACCGACCTCGTCTGGCTGTCCGCCGTGACCAGGTACGTCCTGGAGCAGGGCTGGGCCGACGAGGAGTTCCTCGCCGAGCGGGTGAACGGGCTGGAGGAGTACGTCCGGTCGCTCGAGCCCTTCAGCCTGGAGGCGGCCGAGGAGCAGTGCGGCATCCCTGCCGACACCCTGAAGGACGTGGCCCGCCGGGTCGCGCACGCCGAGCGCGTCTGCGGCCTGTGGGCCATGGGCGTGACGCAGCACGCGATGGGGTCGGACACCTCCACGGCGATCTCGAACCTGCTGCTGGTGACCGGCAACTTCGGGCGCCCCGGCACCGGGGCGTACCCGCTGCGTGGCCACAACAACGTCCAGGGCTGCTCCGACTTCGGCACCATCAACACCTTCTACCCGGGCTACCAGCCGGTGCAGGACGAGCAGGTGCGTGACAAGTTCGCAGACGCCTGGCAGTGCGACCTCTCGCTGGACCCGGGTCTGGACAACCACACGATGGTCGACGCCGTCCACGACGGCGACCTCCGCGCGATGATCGTCGTCGGGGAGGAGATCTCCCTCGTCGACGCCAACGTCCACTACGTCCAGGAGGCGCTCGAGAAGCTCGAGCTGTTCGTCGTCAGCGAGCTGTTCTTCTCCCGCACGTGCGAGTTCGCGGACGTCGTGCTGCCGGCCGCCGCCTCGCTGGAGAAGGACGGGACCTTCGTCAACACCGAGCGTCGTGTCCAGCGGCTGTACGCCGCCATGGAGCCGCCCGGCCAGGCGCGGGCGGACTGGCGGATCCTGCAGGGGCTCGCTGCCCACATGGGCGTGCAGTGGGGGTACACGCACCCCTCGGAGATCATGGACGAGGTCGCCTCCCTCACGCCGATGTTCGCCGGGGTCTCCTACGACCGCCTCGAGGGGTACGCCTCTCTGCAGTGGCCGGTCGCCGAGGACGGGCAGGACGCGCCCCTGCTGTACACCGAGGACTTCCACTTCGACGACGGACGGGCACGCCTCTACCCCCTGGAGCCGCGGGAGCGTGCCGAGCCGGTGACCGAGGAGTTCCCCCTGCACGTGAACAACGGCCGGGTCCTGGAGCACTTCCACGAGGGCAACATGACGCTGCGCAGCCGCGGACTCACCTCGCTGGTGCCCGACACCTACGTGGAGGTCTCCCGGGAGACCGCGCATCGCCACGGCGGGGTCGTCACCGGGGACTGGGTGCGCCTGGTCTCCCGCTACGGGGAGGTCACGGCTCGGGTGCTGCTCTCGGACCAGGTGGCCGACGGGGAGCTGTGGTTGCCGATGCAGGCGGCCGAGATCAACATGCTGACCGGCAACGAGGTCGACCCCGACTCGCACACCCCGGCGTACAAGGAGATCGCGGCGCGGATGGAGCGTGCGGACGGTCCCATCGAACGTCGAGGCGGTGCGCGCAAGGGCGCCGACCGCGGCCGGACCGGCGCCCGCGACGAGCAGGGCGACCCGCAGGGCTCGCCCCTGCCCCGTCGTCACCACCGCTACGGCAACCCCACGCCCCAGGTCGGGGTGCGGGTGGAGGAGAAGTGGGCGCGCGAGGACTACCGCCGCCCACCCGAGGAGGACGTCGAGGGGGCGAGCTCCTGATGGCGCGACAGCTGGGCTACACACCGCCGGCGCCCCCGGACTCCCAGGCACGTGCGGAGCTGGACGACCTGGTGGAGGCACTGCACGAGGCGGGGCTGTTGCGCGCTCTCGCAGGCGGCGCCCGTGCCTATCCGGACATCCTACGACTGCTGCTGGAGTCGGTCGACGCCCGCACGTTGCGATCCCTCGTGGCGCTCAGCGGTGCTGCGACCTCCCTGGACCCGGCCGGCACCGAGCGGGTGGCCCGTGCGGTGCGGCGGGCCCGGTCCGCGGCACCGCAGGCCGCACGCGGTCGGCCGCCCGGGCTGCTCCGACTGGCGTGGCGGTTGCGTCGCCGCAACACCCGGCGCGGCCTGGCCGCCAGCATCGCCGCGCTCGCCGCCCTCGGGTCGGCGCTGGGCGAGGACGAGCCGAGCGGGCCCGACGTCAGGCACCCCTCCTGAGGAGTCACCCGGGCGGGTGGGCTGCGGTACGCACGCCCGGGCACCGCTCCCGCGACAGGTTCCACCACCGGAAGGAGATCCCATGCCCACCGCACGAGAGCTGATGACCGAGGGCGCGGAGTGCGCCCGCACCGACCAGACCGTGGCCGAGGCAGCGAGCAGGATGCGCGACCTCGGCGTCGGGTCCCTGCCGATCTGCGACGACGACGGCAGGCTGGCCGGTGTCATCACCGACCGCGACATCGTCGTCCACTGCGTGGCCGACGGCCACGACGTGACCCGGACGACGGTGGCCGAGTACGTCACCGGCAAGCCGGTCACCATCGGGGCCGACGACGACGTGGCGGAGGCGCTGCGCACCATGGTCCGGCACGACGTACGCCGGCTGCCCGTGATCGACGGCCACGACCTCGTCGGGGTGCTCGCGCAGGCCGACATCGCCCGCGCCCTCCCTCCCCAGCAGGTCGGCGAGCTGGTCGGCGCGATCTCCGAGCCGAACTGAGGCCAGGGGCACCGTCTCGTGCTGCCCGGGCTCCCCGGGCAGGGAAAGGAGTCACCATGCCCAGCAGGTCCGAACCGGGACCCAGCGTCAAGGACGACGAGCTCTACGAGAAGCTCCGAGACCGGGGCGACAGCAAGGAGAAGGCCGCACGGATCGCCAACGCCTCCGCGCGGGACTCACGATCGGAGACCGCACGTCGGGGCGGCTCGTCCCACCGCTACGAGGACTGGACGGTCGACGAGCTGCGCCGGCGAGCGCGCGAGCTCGACGTCGAGGGGCGCTCCACGATGACCAAGGACGAGCTCATCGACGCCCTGCGGGACCACTGAGGCCCTGCATGGAGCACCCCGAGGCCGTCTGCGCGGCGGCTCGCTCCCGACGGGTCGACCCCGGCGGAGGGGACCCCCGCCCCCTCCGCCGGGCCTCCCTCCGCAGGCTCGCCGGCGTCCCCGGGACGATCCGTCGCGACCTGGCCTGGCGCATGTGGCGCGACGGCTACGACGCGCTTGCGCAGGGGCCGGTGGGCGCCGACCCCGACGTCGGACGGACGCAGGTGGGACGCCTGCTGGGTCGCCGGGTCGTCGTCCTGCGGGGCGAGCCGGGGGTCCGGATCTTCTACGACCCGGCGGTGGTAGACCGCCGAGGTGCCGTGCCCCCGCCACTGGCGCACCTGCTGTTCGGACGAGGTGCCGTCCACGGCCTGGAGGGAGAGGCCCACGCCCGACGCCGGGCCGTGTTCCTCGTCCTGCTGGACCGGGAGTGGAGCGAGCTCCTGGCCGACGAGGTCGGGCAGGAGCTGTGCGCCCGGCTGCCCTCCTGGTCAGGACGCAGCGTCTCGGTCTTCGACGAGCTGGTCGGTGTCTACGGACGCAGCGTCCTGCGCCACGCGGGGATCGACCTCGACCCCCCGGCAGCCGACCGGATCGCCCGCCGGCTCGCAGCGGTCGTCGACGGTTTCGGGTTCGCGGGCACTGCCTACCTCCGGGCCTGGTGGGCCCGACGAGTGCTCGGGAGATGGGCGACCCGGCTGCTGTCCGACGTACGTCGGGGTGCTGTAGCCCCGCCGCCGGAGTCGGTGCTGGCCCGCCTGGCCCTCCACGAGGGCGCCGACCTTCCACTCGGGACGGCGGCCGTGGAGCTGCTCAACGTGCTCCGGCCGGCCGTGGCCATGGCATGGCCCGCCACGTTCGGGGTGCAGGAGCTGATGGACCGAGACGAGTGGCGTGACCGGATCGCGCACGACGAGGGCGGCCGTTCGGCTGTGGCCTTCGCCCACGAGGTCCGGCGACTGGCACCCTTCGTCCCCGCGCTCACGGGGCTGGTGCGCCGGTCGGCGACCGTCGACGGGATCCGCCTCGAACCCGGGGACCGCGTGCTGCTGGACGTCCCCGGGACCGACACGTCCCCTGCGGCGTGGCCCGACCCGCTCCTGTTCGACCCGCACCGCTTCGACGACGAGGACCCGGGGCCGTGGACCTTCGTGGCGCAGGGGGGTGGCCCTATCGATGGCCACCGCTGTCCTGGCGAGCCCGCCACCGTGGCGGTGATGGCGCGCACCATGGAGGCCCTGGCTCCCTGCGACCTGCGGGTCGAGGGGACCGCCGCCGTGGACCGCACGCGTGTCCCGACGCTGCCCGCGCGAGGGCTGCGGGTCCGGCGCCTGGACGTCGGCGGCCATCGGCCCCCCGGGGCCACCCCTGCGGGCGGTGGTACGCCCCGGAGAGCGACCTAGCGTCGAGGACATGACGACCATCGCATTCCTGACAGCATCCGAAGGCATCGAGCGGGCCGAGCTCGTCGAGCCCTGGCAGGCCGTGCTGGACGCCGGCCACGAGGCGGTGCTCCTCGCGCCGGAGTCCGGCGAGGTCCAGCTCTTCGAGCACCTCGACAAGGCCGACACCCGTCCGGTGGACAAGCAGGTGGGCGAGGCGTCCGTCGACGACTACGCCGCTCTCGTCCTGCCCGGCGGTGTCGCGAACCCGGACGCCCTGCGCATGGACGAGGCCGCTGTGGCCTTCATCCGCGACTTCGTGGCGTCGGGCAAGCCGGTGGCGGCGATCTGCCACGCCCCCTGGACCCTCGTCGAGGCCGGCGTCCTCGAGGGCAGGACGCTGACCTCCTGGCCGAGCCTGCAGACCGATATCCGCAACGCAGGCGGCACCTGGGTCGATGAGGCGGTCGTGACCGACGCCAACCTCATCACCAGCCGCAACCCCGGCGACATCCCGTCGTTCAACAACGCACTGCTGGAGGCTGTCGTGCACGGGGCCGGCAGCACCGGTTCCTGATGTCGGGCGACCAGCGGGTCGGGCGCTACCGGGGCGATGCGCACCGGGTGCGCCCGACCTGGTCGTGGGTCGCCCTCGCCGTGCTGCTCCTCGGGGCCGCTGGGATTGCTACGGGGGTGCTCCTCACCTCGTGGCCACTGGCCCTGGCGGGCGCCGCGGTCGCCGTCACGGGCACCGCGGTCGCCGGGTGGAGCGGTCTGTTCTGGAACGTCCACGGGGCCACGGGGGCCAGCCGTGCCCGCAGGGACGACGGCACCGTGGAGGTCGCCGGCACCAGGGCCCACCTCGTGGACCGTGAGGCCCAGGAGCACGCGGCGCAGGTGAGCCGGCGCGCCTCCCGGCTCGAGGCGCAGGGGCCGCCCACCCGCCCCGGGCTGGCACGGGTCGGTGCTGTGCTCGTCCTGGCCACCGGCACGTGGCTGGCCCTGTCGCAGTGGACCCTCTACGCGGCGACGCCGGAGGGCCGTGAGGGGACCTGGCGGGCCATGGCCGCGGCCATCGTCGTGCTGTCGGCCGCCCTGCGGCTGCTGGCGCCGGGTCCCTCCCGGCTCGCGGTCGTGCTGGCGGGGGTGGTGGGCCTGCTGCTGGTGCCGAGCGGACTGCTCCTCGCCGAGACCGGGCGGGCCGCCGCGTCCGAGGTGGTGAGCGGCGTGCTGCTCCTCCTCGGATCCCTTCTGGCCCTGGACCGTCGACCGCAGGCCGACGGGGCGACCGGCTCGGCCGTGCTGACCGAGGACGAAGAGCAGGCGCGATGAGCGACAACGAGCAGGGTCAGGGCATGGAGTCGATGGCGTCCAGCGCCACGCTGCACTGCCTGACCGGTTGCGCCACGGGGGAGATCGTGGCGCTGGTCGTGGCCACGGCGGTGGGCATCGGCGCCGTGGCCTCGATCCCGCTGGCCCTGGGTCTGGCCTTCGTGTTCGGCTTCGCGCTGTCGAGCCTGCCTCTCCTGCGCACGGGCATGGACGTGCGCACTGCGCTGAGGACCGTCGTCGTGGCCGACACGTTGTCCATCCTCACCATGGAGGTGGTGGACAACGCAGTCGTGCTGGCCGTGCCCGGGGCGCTGCACGCCGGGCTCGTGAATCCCACGTTCTGGTGGAGCATGGGGCTGGCGTTCCTGGCGGCGTACGCAGCCGCCTACCCCGTCAACCGCGCGTTGATGCGACGCGGCCAGGGTCATGCCCGCTCCCACGGTGCGATGGGCGAGACGGTGGAGAGGACGTGGATCCCCGACATCGCCGCGCCCGCCCTGGCCGGTGTGCTGGCGGCGTTCCTCGCCGGCGGCCTGCTCGTCTCCGTCGCCGCGGCGTGACCACGACCTGACCGGTCGCGGGACGACCCCGGGGCGCCGCGACCGGGGAGGATTCCGGCCCCCGGCCGCGGCCGTTCCCGACCATCACCCCGATGGGTGGAAGCACCACCCGGATGTGGTGATTCGGCAGCGAGAACACAGCGATCGTGCTCCGCGCCGGCCGCTCCCACACCACCCGGCCGGGTAAAGAGCGCAACGTCACGGTCGCGGGCTCGCCGACGACGGTCGTCGGGCCCGCGCGGACCGATCGGCGACGGATGCCGCGGCGCCGGGGGCCGTGTGAGACAGTGGTGCTCGTTCGCACCCCCGTGGACCAGGAGCAGCAGCTCCCGGGACCCCACCGCTCGGTCGATCGGCCGGCCCCCCGACCGGCCCGACCTCCGGCAGCGAGTCCCCCTCTTCCGGTGCGAGCACCGGCCTGTGCCGCCGTCCCCGGACCACCCGGGACCGTGGCCTCGACCGATCGCCCGCGCGACCCACCCAGGGTGCGCCGGCCCAGAGGAGGAGCGAGTGGCTCGACGGCCCCAGCGTCGTACGAACGGTCAGCGTGCCCAGCGACGGGTGCGCGACCTCGACAACGAGGGGATCATCCCCGTCCTCGCCCGCGCGGTGCGCGAGGTGGAGGGTGCCGCGCAGCGCGGCGCCGTCCCGCCGAGCGCGCGCACGAAGTTCCAGGTCGTGGGGCTGCTGGTCCGCGAGGAGCGGACCCGCATCAAGGCCGACACCGAGGTCAGCGAGGCCCAGCGCGCCGAGCAGCTCAAGCGGCTCGACGGCATCGCCACGATCCTGGCCAAGACCGCCACGCGCGACACCACGCTGCTGCACCTGCTGGCCGAGGACGCCGAGATCGGCGACGCCGCCGAGGACCTGCGCCGCGAGATGAAGAAGCGCGCCGGGCTCGAGGTCCCCGAGGAGACCCGCGCCGAGGCCGAGGACGACCCGGACGCCCCGGTGGTCGAGAAGCGGATCGTCCCGCAGAGCGTGGTCTCCCGCCGGCTGGCCAACCCCTTCCTCGCCCCCGACTTCAGCGGCGCCGCCCAGAAGGCCCGTCCGCGCCGGCTCGCCGGCTGGGAGCTGCTCGGGCCCCTCTTCCGGTGCGAGCACCGGCCTGTGCCGCCGTCCCCGGACCACCCGGGACCGTGGCCTCGACCGATCGCCCGCG
>LULE01000588.1_pt1 | contig 13850 bp, 16 predicted proteins | sample 728231 | NCBI WGS metagenome assembly LULE01 (sample SAMN03860297, study PRJNA289734) | marine metagenome | biome: seawater column; feature: ocean; material: water; isolation source: Red Sea water column Station 192 - depth 10m | place: Saudi Arabia: Red Sea | collected 2011-10-15 | depth 10 m | reverse complement strand
AGAACAATAAATTATTGCTTGTCTAATTGTCTAAGTTTTTTTGCTAATTCTGGTAATTTTTTAAAAATACTTGAACTCCTTAGCCATGATTTATTTTCCATCGCCGGGAAACCACTAATTACTTTGCCATCTTCAATGTCACAATGGATTCCGCATTTTGAACTCGCTATGACATTATTACCAACTTTTACTCTATTATTGACTCCTACTTGCCCTGCCAAAATAACACCATCTCCAATATTTGCTCCTCCAGCGATACCAACTTGAGCTGCAAATGCACAATTCTTTCCAATTTTTACGCCATGACCTATTTGTATTAAATTATCCAACTTTGTTCCCTCATCAATAAAAGTAAATCCAACTGCGGGTCTATCAATACAACAATTAGTTCCAATTTCTACAAAACTCATTATTTTTACACCACCTTTTTGCGGCATCTTTACCCATTTGCCATTTTCAGGAATAAAACCAAATCCCTCTGATCCAATAACAGAATTTGAAATCCCTCTGATCCAATAACAGAATTTGAATTAATTACACAATTATTTTTTAGAGTGGTATTTTCGTAAATAACACAATTTGGATGAATTATATTATTATTTCCTATTCGAACATTGCCTAAAATTGATGATCCAGGAAGAATATGATTATTGTCTCCAATTACAGTATTTTCTCCAATAAAGACATTAGGTCCAATATGGCAATCTGCTCCAATTATTGCTGTTTTATCTATAACCGCTGAAGCGTGAATTCCTGGTTTGAAATTGATAGTTTTATATAAACAATCCAATACTTCTGCAAATGCAATTCTTGGATTTTTAACGATTATGTTTGATATATTGAGTTTTTTTAGGGCACTAACGATTTCATCGTTGTTAGTAGTTATTATTGCTGATGCTTTAGTTTGATCTAATTTTTCTTTAAGGATATTATTTTCTTCTAAAAAAGATATTTGATGTTTAACTGCAGCATCTAATGAGGCAGCATCATCTATATATAAATCTTCAAAAATATTGGCACTAATAAAATTTGAATTTCCTTTTTTTATTAGATCAACTAAATCACTTAAAAGCATTTTTCAGTTTTAATTTTTTTCTAAGAGAGAGCAAGAACATCTCTGTGTACGACAATTATCGAGGAGTTGTTATTTTCTTTATTATTTAAGATACTTCTTAATTTGTCGCTACTTATTGATACTAAACCTTTTGCAACTTCTTTATCATTTGTATTTACGATTTTAACTGCCTGATTAATCGTAAAGTTTCCTTCTACATTCTTAACACCAACCGCTAAAAGTGAGGCACCTTTTTTTTTAATTGCAAAAGAAGCGCCATCATCTAAAGTAATTTTCCCTACTGTTTGAATTGCATGTGAAAGCCAACTTTTTTTGTTTCCTATAGGTTTTTCTAATGGATAAAATAAAGTTCCAATTTTATTATCATTAAAAATTTCAATTAAGTTTTTTTTATTAGTTCCATCAACTAGTTGGACTTCGACTCCTCCTTTTGTTGCTATTTCTGCAGAAATTAATTTTGTAGAAATTCCTCCTGTTCCCCATTCATTATTTGAGTTTTGAATATTTTTATCTTTAATTTCCTTTAATTCACTATTATGAACTTCTTTAATAGGTTGCGCATCTTTATTATTACGTGGATCTTTTGAGTATAGATTTTCAATATCGGTTAATAAAATAAGCTTGTTAGCATTTATAGCCAAGGCAACTAAAGCAGAGAGGGTATCATTATCTCCATATTTAAGCTCTTCATTTGCTACGGTATCATTTTCATTTACTATTGGAATAACATTCAAATCGATTAATCTTTTTAAAGTTTTAGAAGCGTTATTAAAGGATTCTCGTGAATTGAAATCAGCTTTAGTTATTAAAATTTGAGCAATATTATGACCTAATTTATTAAATACTTTATCGTATAAGGACATTAAATTAACTTGACCTACTGCAGCAGTAGCTTGAAGGGTACTTAAATCATTTGGTCTTGTTTTAATATTTAACTTTTGGCAACCTAATCCAACGGCTCCACTAGTTACTAAAATTAATTTGTTTCCTTTTGAAAGAAAACTTGTAAAGGATCTAGAAAGGTTTTCAATAACTTCTTCTGTAGATGTTTCCTCTGTTCCTCTTAAAATACTAGTACCAATTTTTATAACCCAAGTTTTCATTTTATAAAATGAGAAATTAATTTTTCTATTGTCAAAGTTAAATTAAATTTTATAGGCAAGCCATCTCTATTTAATCTCTTAACTAATATTGTTTTTATATCACATCTATTCCCAACAATAATATCTGTAAAAATTCTGTCGCCAATAATGGCTATATTTTTTGGCTCTCTGCCAATTTCTTTGATAGCAGACAAAGTTACTTTTTTTCTAGGTTTTGATGCATTGTATTTATACCTTAAATTTAATTCTTTCGCTATTTTTGCGATTCTTTTTTTTGATGGATTATTACTTATTAGATATAAGGAGAAAAGTTTTTTAGATTCTATGATCCAATTTTTTACAGCTTTTGGGATCATATTTGATTTTCTATTTACTAGAGTCCCATCCACGTCTAGCAATAAAGAATTAATTCCTTTTTTTTGCAACTCAGATTGAGAAATATTATATATTGGTAAGTTTGAATCCCAATTGACTTTTAGGATAGATCTCATTTATTTTAAGAACTACTTTTTTCAAGCTCAGTTTCAATCAAAGGTTGAATTTTATCGAACTCATCATCTTCAACTAATAAGGCACCTTTGTCTTTTAATTTACCAACAATAAAAAAAGGATCTAGTGGTATATATAAGCCATATTCTTGGTCAAAAAGATTAAAGTTAACGAGCAATTCATAACTCTCACTATCATCATCGACGTAATCTTCTTCTAATTCATCGTAAATTGGTTCTTCAAGTTCTCCTGATACTGTTAATGTAACTGCTGATCTGATAAGTCTTAAATCATGTTCTTGAAGAACTGCTTCAGCATTTTTTAGTATTTGTTCATTTTTATCTATTTTCTCAATTAATTCAGGTTCATCTTTTTCATTTATCTTAAAAAGACTTACTGGAGTATCAACTGGCGTTAATAAAGCATATTCTTGGCCTTCAACACTTACTAATTGTTCAAGATAACAAAATAGCTCGTTTCCATTTGAGTCATTTAATAAAAGAGTCTGTGCATCATAATTATCATTTGAATTGGCTTCTTTCATTTAAAAATTATCTATCCTTTTTAATACTAATATTTTATCTGACGTTTACCAGCTATTTCTTCTAATTCAGGACCTTCTTCGATCCATTGTTCAAGTATTATTTTTGCTGAAAAACTATCAATCAATCCGGATTTATCTTTTTTTATTCCAAATCTTTCTGAAGATTCCCAAGTTGAACTATGTTCGTTGACATAAGAAAATGGAAGCTTTAATTCATTTGAAAGTAATTGACCGTAATTTTTACAGTCAATAGCTTGAGTGGTCATTTGACCTTCCTCATCTAGCGGAATACCCACAATAAACCCAGTCAAATTAAATTCGTTTATATAATTTCTAATGATTTTAATCTCTTGATTATTTTCAAACCGTTTTACTGCTGGAAGTATATTTGATGTTATGCAGAGGGGATCACAATAAGCTAATCCTATTCTTTTGGTACCTATATCCAAACTCAAAATTGACTTGGGTTTGGGTTTGCAAAATTTCACTTTGTTTTTAATGGAAAAGGAGATGGATATGGATTACCTTGTGGACTTAATTTTTCAAAGATTGATTCCAAAGATTGATTTATTATATTTACTTGTTTGGCTTCATTCTTAATTATTGTGTTCCTAATAAGAATTATTTCTTGATTTTTTTCTTTGATATTACACTCTTCGAGAAAAACATTTAATTGAGAATTTTCTTTATAGGTTTTTAAATATGAAACAGGTGATTTTTCAAAAAATCTTTTTATAAATTCTTTTAAAATAGAATTGAATCTCTTATCCCAATATCTACTTATAGTTAAAGTATAAATTTCCTCATTTTGATAATTAATATCTTTTAAAATTGTACATAAAACTGAATTTTCATATATTAAGGCACCACTCTTAGAGTTATTTCTTTTAAGAATGTCGTCTTGATCAAAATCTAAAATATTTCTTATTAAGGGAGATTGATTTGATCTTATGAAATTAACTATTTTTAATATATTTTGTTTATTAATGTTTTGGAATTCATTAATTAATGTATAGGCATTGGTATTTTGATTTGTAGGTTTATTTAGATCAGAACCATCCCAAAGGATTATCTCTCCTAAAGGTTGAAAGCCTAATTCTCTTGAGTTTGATATGAGGTCAACATTATTTATATCTGAATTAATTATCCAACTTGAAGTTTTGATTTCTTTTATTGAGATAGATTTTTTTATCAATCCTAAAGTTAATTGTTTATCTGTCAGAGAACACTTGCTATTAATCAACTTGGGCTTAGATATTTTTAAGCAAGTCTCTTTTTTGTTTAAAGGAAAAATATTCAAATAACCAATAATTTCGTTTCCATATATAGCAATTATGCATTTATTTTTATTTTTCTTAAGATTATTTAAAAAAATTTTTAAGTCATCAAAGGTATTTATAATTGCCATCTTTAAAAACCAATTATTCAATTCCTTATTTTTAATATCTATTAAAAGATTAATATGCCTTATATGGAGTTCTTCAAAAGTTACTTCCATTCCTTTTTTAGATTGAAAAGAATAAGAGGTATCTTTTTTCATTTACTTTTTTTCTCTTATTAATACTATAGGGGTTTTTTCATCTCCATTGCCAGCTGGATTAGATATTAAGTTTCTTTTGAGTATTTTATTTACTGTTTTATTTGAACTAGCTAAGACTTTCACACCTCCAAGATCATTAACATCGACTACAGCAACATCTATATTTAGATAGTTCGAGACCTCCTTACAAAATAAATCCGCATTGAGAGGACCCATAACTATACTCTTGTCGTAAGGTGTAACTGTGCCGCTTATATCATCAATGAGGGATGATTCTGAACCAGTTAACCTATAAAACATACCTTTAATCCCAACTAATTTGAAGAGAAATCCAACAAATAGTGCAAAGGTTATTCTTGTGACTCCGATTCTATTTATTAATAATTGCATGCCGCAAGCTGTTGCGAGACTGCTTGTAGGGTGAAAAAAATAACATAAAGCTTTCGAAAATAAACTATATTCTAAATTTTGAGGGGAAATATATCTATTTTGCATAATCGCTAGCGGACTCTCACCGATTGTTAAAATATCATTTTTTTCTACAATTCCTTTGCAGTATTCAATCACAGTATTTACTGGGTTATCAAAGCAACCAAGTAAATCAGTTTTAATAGCAAAAGCTTTATATTTATTATTTATTGGAATTTCAAAAACTTCTTTCGGCCTTTGTTTTTGACCATCTAAATTAATTAAGAAACAATCCTTATTATTTGAAATACCAAAATGTCCATAGTTCTCCCAATATATTTTTAACCATAGATATTTTATTTTTTTTCTAAAATTATTATTGCTAAATTTATATATGATTCTTACAAATAATTCTGAATTTGACTTGATAATTGTTGTTGGCCAGTAATTATTTAAATTCTTAATTTTATTATTTTCATATATATAAATATCTTCTTGATAATTAAAATTTTGGCAATATTCGTTACCTTTACTTTTAAAAAAATCTAATTCAAAATTTATATTAGATACCATCGTCTCTTTGGTTTTACTTTTATTAGTTATTTTTAAATCAATAATTAATTCGTTTAAACCATCCTTTTTTTTAATTTTGTAATTTATAGGTACAAGATTTAACTTTGATTTGGGTGAGTTTTTAATATATAAATCTGAAAGAATTAAAAAAATTAAAAGAACTAAGAGGATATTTATTAATATCATTTTTTTTAATTAATTTACTTTTTTATCTTTTTTTCAGAAATGATACTGTTGTATTCATTAAAACTCTCTACAGAAAATGTCGTATCTTCTATATTAATTCCTTTTAGTTCTCCTATAACTTTGTTTAATTCATCGATATTAATCATTCCATTTTTATCATATTTAACTTCACCATCACTATTTAAAATAATGGTTTGTGGAATTAATCCGTTCCAATAATAATTAGGTTCATTTCTAAGATCAGACTTTTCTTTATCCTGTAATTCATCAGTAGTTAGAGCAATGATATCTATATTATTTCTCCATATCAAATCTAAACCAGATATTATCGGAGCCATAGCTTTACTATCTGAGCTATCGTCAAGATAAAAAAATAAAACTGCGACTCTTTTATTTTTTAATGATTCCTGAAGAGTTGTCTGGGGAGGAACTATAGCCCCATTACCTGCGTATATAGGAAAGATGTTGCCATCGTAACTATCAGAATCTCTAGAGGCATTTGCTTTATATGGACTTAAGAAAATTAATGCTATTAGGATCCATTGAATTATTTTCATTAAAGTTTAAAAACTTACTTTGAACTTGATCTTCCTAATCCTTGAAGGATTCCTTTCCCAACTAAACCGATAGCTTTGCCAACGACCTTTGTAAGGAAAGTTACGAAAAGATTACCGATATATTTTACAGCAACTTCTAACTGAGGTGCTACGGCATCTCTTATCTCAACTAACAATGTAACTTGTTTTTGTAGCCATTCTAGATTCTCTAATTCTTTCTCCCTATTTTCATTTTTAAAGTAACGGGTAAATTTTTTATCGATAATATCAATATATTCTCGTTTACTCTCATACAAGTAGATAGGCATATAAATATAGTCATGCCAGCGATTGTAGTTATTAATATTATTTCTAAATCTTTCAAAATTTCTTGTCGATTGTAATTCGGGATTTATAAGTACAGTTCTTAATTCAGGCCAAGAAGAACAAATATTAAAGATTTCAGAAGCTAATAAATTACAGTTCCTTATTGTCCAATTTGAAATTATATTTTCAAGGATCAAAAACGATTCTGTTTCATATAGAGGGAGTAATTTTCCATCATAGTCAAGAGCTTCATTTTTAATAATTGGCTCAATAAACATTATTGATTCGTGTGATTCTCTATCTATCTCTTCGCAACTTACCTCACTATAAATAAAATCATTTATTGAAATAGATTCGCCTCCTTTTTTTAATCGAAAATAACTGTCTGTGATATTTGAAATTGTATTAACTTTAAGTTCTTTTATAAGAGAATTTAAATCATCTTTAAAATCTTTCTCCTTATAGTTTTCCTTAATATTTTTTACTAAATTATCTAACTCATCTAACATTTTGCAAATTAGTCGTGAAATGAATTCTTTCTTTATTCCAGAGAGAATTATTGATGAATTATTAAATTCAACCTGTAAGTTAGTTGAGCTATACCTTTCTTTTAGTCTATCTAATATTAAATTCCATATTTCTGTAGTGTTTTTATCTTTAATGAATACAGTGTTCTTATTTTCAAGATTAATTTTATTTTCAGTGTAAACTGCCTCTGTATAAAGTTCTAGTGAATTACCCCATAAGAAAATTAGAAAAGATTTTGCAGTAATAAGTTCTCTTAATCTTCCTTTTAAAATGAATTTATAAAATTCTGGTGTTGAATCAGAGTTGACATATTTGAATATATAGTTAATTTCAGAATCTATTTGTTTAAGACCTGAAGTTAGAATTTTTTGACTAAAAGAGAGAGGCTTATTTTTGTTTAATTGAACTCGGGAATTATTTTCAATATCAAATACCCTTCCTCCATTTAAAATGGTATCAATAGATTCAAGAACTTTTTCTGCACTGGGATTTAAAAGAAAACCTTCAGCATTTAACGATGGAGGGGTATTTGCTTCATAAACAAGTTCGCCAGAGAGAATTATAAGAAACTTTGACTCATCATATCTTTCTCTTAATTTTAATAATTCTAACCTTATAAGATCTTCTGATTGGAAATTAAGAACATTCCATATAACTAAATCTGGAGTTTTATCACCTGTTCCATTATTAAAATTAATTTCTAAATTTTGGTCTAGTGATGTTAACTTAAGCGATAAAGATTCTGCTATTAAGCTTGGAGCAATAATCAATATCGATTTTTTTGAAATTAATTCCAAGACTAGATTTCTTATCTCTTATACAAAATTAACTAACAATTACTGCAAACACCAGCCTTAAATCAATTTTTATACTCTTTTAAGCGTAGTAATTTCTGTTTAAATCAAAGTCATTTAATCTCTCTGATGACAATACATTATTCGCTTCGTTTATCGTGAATTTATTTTCATATAGAGCTTTACCTACTATTACTCCAAAGAGTCCAGAGTTTTCAAATTTTACTAACGATAATAAATCAGAAATTGAACCAACACCTCCTGAGGCTATTACTGGAATATCTGTAATTTCAAGTATGCTTTTTATGAATTCTTCATTTGTCCCTTCTAAAGTCCCATCTGTATTTATATCTGTAACAATAAAACTAGCAATTTTAAATGAAGAAAACTCCTTTACTAGATCTGTGGCAAAAATATTAGATTGCTCAAGCCAACCCCTTGTACTAACTTTTCCATCTTTTGCATCTATCCCAACAATTATCCTTCCAGGAAATTTATTTGATAAGTCTTTAACTAGTTCTTTATTTTCTATTGCAGAGGTTCCCATGATAACTTTCTCAATACCATAAGAAAATAATTGTTCTATCCTTTCTTGAGACCTTATCCCCCCACCTATTTGAATAGGTATGTTAACTGTTTTTGCAATCTTTTTTATTGATTTATCGTTTGTTGGGGATCCAGTTTTTGCAGCATCCAAATCAACTATATGTATATATTTTGCTCCTTCGCTTTCCCAAAATTTAGCTTGCTCATGAGGCTCTTTTGTGAAGTCTTTTCTTTTATTAAAGTCGCCTTTAAAAAGCCTTACACACTTACCATTCATTAAATCAATTGCTGGTATTAGGTCCATAGAATCATCCTTTTCATTAATTACTTATTAGTAGTACTATTCAATATGTAATTCTATTTAAGATTACTACTTCAGTTAAATATTTTTTGAATATGAAAATTCTTGTAATGGGTGGCACTAGATTTGTTGGCAAGTCTTTGGTTGGAAAGTTATTAAGTAAAAATTATGATATTGATATTTTCACGAGAGGTAATAAAAGTAATCCTGAAAAAACAAATTTAATTAAGGGTGATAGAAATAATTCAGAAGATATCGTCAAGCTAAGAAATGAAAAGTATGATGTTGTTTTTGATATTTCTGGACGAGAGTTAGAACAAACCAAACTTCTTATAGAAAATTTAGATAACTCTTTCCAGAGATATATATATGTAAGCTCTGCAGGTGTTTATAAAGATAATTGTGAACTACCCTTATCCGAAGTTGATCCAATTGATCCAGAAAGTAGGCATAAAGGAAAGTTTGAGACAGAAAATTGGTTAAAAAACCAAAAAATTCCTTTTACAAGTTTTAGACCTACTTATATTTATGGACCAGGAAATTATAATAAAATTGAAAATTGGTTTTTTGAAAGGTTATTTACTAAAAAATCTATACCAATCCCTGGTGACGGTTCTTTAATTACTCAGCTAGGCCATGTTTCGGATCTAACTGATGTAATGATTAGGTGCATAAATTTTGAAAATTCCAAAAATAATATTTACAATTGTTCAGGTGAAAAAGGAGTAACAATCAAGGGTTTAATTTATTTCTGTGCGAATGTTCTTGGATTAAACCAAAATGAGATTTCTTTAAGAACATTTGATTATCAAAAATTAGATCCTAAGTCTCGAAAGGGATTTCCAATTAGATTAAATCATTATCAGACTGATATCTCTAAGATAAAACGTGATTTAGAGTGGGCGCCAACTTTTGATTTACTTAATGGTCTAAAGGATAGTTTTGTGAATGATTTTAATAATAAAAAGAGTGAGGAGTTTGATGAAAATTCAGATAATATTCTTTTTAATTCTTAAATAGCCTAATAAAGTCACAAAAGTCAGGATGAATCCTAACCAATAAAAAATTAAAGCCAAATTATTCAATAAGCTAATTTTTAATGGTGTAAAGAAGGTAATTACTGAAATAAAAAAGAAAAATGTTTTATATTTTCCTAACATTGATGCTGGTAAACCGTCTTTTGTAGAGTTCCTTAGGCTAGAGATAATTAATTCTCTAAATAAAATTAATGACAAAGACCAGAAGGGTATAAAATTATTTTTACAAAGGAAGGTCAAAGGAATTAAATAGAATACTTTATCGCTTAAGGGATCAAGGATAGCTCCTAATCTGGTTTTAAGATTAAATTTCCTTGCAATTAACCCGTCAAAATAATCAGTTAAACCTCCAATAATAATCAATATAAAGACATAAAAAGGTCTGTTAATTTCTAAAAAAAGTATTAATGGAAATACAAGGAAAAGGCGAGATATCGATAATAAATTGGGAATATTCAATGCCAAATTTTTAAGATTTTTTCTTAATAACAAATTATATATTACACTCTCAACAAGTCATAATTTTTAGTAAAAATTTTAAATAGTTTTTGATGCTAGATTTTAAAATTTAATTTAAATCTGAATCCTAAAGATTATAAACTCAACTTCTCTTTATGAATGATGATGTTTTATATTACAAAATTATTCCTTATATCTAATGCAGCCTCATAGCCTAAAGCTATCTCCAGAATCTGATTTGATAAATTCAATTAAAGAATATTCTTTATCGAATAATTTATACGGGTATGTTTCTGGAGTGGTTGGTAATCTTAGAACAGTTTGTATTCAATGCCCAGGTAATCAAGAGATAAATAAATTTGAAGGAAATCTAGAGATAGTTTCTTTAAACGGACATTTTAATAAAGGAGATGTTCATTTACATTTGAGTTTTGCAGATGAGGGATGTAATGTGTTTGGCGGGCATCTTGAGGAGGGATGTATTGTAAAAAAAGGTACTGATATATTATTACTTTCTTTTGAACAGAAAATTATTAATATCTCAAATCATGATTTAATCACTAATGAATCGCGTGTAAAAGCATATATTTTAAAGGATTGTCCTTGGTCTAAAAGAGCAATTAGGTTGCTTAATTCTTTATCTATCCCTCATGAAGTTACTCTAATAGACAATGATGAGAGCTTTCAAAAAATTATGGCTCAAAGTAGCCATAATACTTTCCCTCAAATATTTTTGGATAATAAATTTTTTGGAGGATATGATGAACTTTCAGAACAAGCAAAATTGGATAACTTAATTTCATTTAAGTAATCTAAATTTTTTAACTATCACGATTAGTAAGCTTTTCAGCAACTAATTCGTCCTCTAACTGCTTTATTAATCTTGATACAAGACTTTGAAATTCTGGTTGACAGCCTTTAAATGCAGCTTTATGTCTTATTGGCTCATTTCTAGTTCTTAAATCAGTAAGCATTAATTGTAATGCGTCAATTTTGGGATTTATTTTCATAGTTTTAATTTATATATTTACATCTTTTAAATCATTTGCATAGCTTTTTTAAAAGATATCTTTTTATTATCATTCGAACTTGTAACTTCTATTAATTTATTTATGGATTCTTTGTTTTTTAAAGAATCTATACAACATTGCGCAACTAATCTTCTTGGGATTGATCCATTAATTTGAGTATCCTCTTTTGAATAATTTATATTTTCTGATTTAATATCTTCATTTTCCTTTAATCCTCCAGGTCTAATAATAGTCCATTCAAAATTTGAATTGCGTAGAAAGTTTTCACCTAATTTCTTCCAAATAAGAATTAAACCAAATAAGTTTAATGGGTGAAATAATTTACCAGTACAAAGGGAACTAACTAAAATAACTCTTTTAATACCAACTCTTTTGCAACTCTCTAATTGCCTGTATACACCTAATGCATCAACCTTTGCAGGACCAGTTAAATCTAATGATGCTCTCGCTCCAGTCGCAATTATCAAAGCATCAATATCTTTTAAAGCTTCATCAAGTTCTCCTTTTTTGTCTAATGAAACCCTAATTGTTTCTAAACGCTCTAGTCCTTCTGAGACTTTTGAATTCTTTCTGATGATTTGCCTTACTTTATATCCTTTCTTAACTGCTTCTTCGGAAATTCTATAACCTGTTTTCCCCGATGCACCAGTAATTGCTATTTTCATGATTAAAAAACTAATTTAAATATTATATAAATTTCTTAAGGCTTTTTACATATAAATTTCTTTTTTCTTTTGGGATAAAGAGTGCGACATAAATAACATTTTGTTCCATCACAGCCTCTTGCTGTGCAGTATTCTCTGCCATAAAAGATTATTTGCAAATGTAAGGTATTCCAATCATTAACAGGAAATATTTTTTTTAGGTCTTTTTCTGTTTGAACTACGCTATCGCCATTTGATAGGCCCCATCTTTGTGCCAACCTGTGTATGTGAGTATCTACTGGGAATGAGGGTATTTTAAACACTTGAGACATTACAACTGATGCTGTTTTATGACCTACCCCTGGAAGAGATTCAAGCTTCTCAAAAGAATCTGGGACCGTACCATTATGCTTCTCAATCAATAATTTAGATAAGTTATAGATGTTCTTTGATTTTTGATTAGATAGACCTAAAAATTTTATGTATTCGTAAATGCCATTAATACCTAGCTGCATCATCTTTTCTGGATTATCTGCAACCTTAAATAAGCTTTTTGTTAATTCATTAACTTTCTTATCTGTTGATTGAGCACTTAAAACTACGGCGACTAGAAGTGTATATGCATTTGTATGATCAAGGGGTATTGGAGGCGATGGATATAGCTTTTTGAGTTCCTTGCGTATTATTTCTGCTCTTTCAGACTTTCTCATTAAATTTGAAAATTAAATGGTGTATAAAATTATACATGGGATATTTTAGGTGAATATTTTCTGCTAACTTAATATATTTGAATAAGAAGAACTTAGTGAAAAATGATGCGTTAATAATTGATGATTTGCATCATAAATATGATAAGCGAGAATGTTCAAATTGGATATTAAACGAAATTAACCTGAAAATTGAAAATGGCGAATTGTTAGGGTTGCTTGGTCCTTCTGGTTGCGGAAAAACTACTCTTTTAAGATTAATCGCGGGGTTCGAATATCCCTCTAAAGGGAGGATTTCTCTAAATGATAAGGAAATTTCAAGTAGGAAAAAAATTCTTAGTCCTGAGAAAAGAAATATTGGTATGGTTTTTCAAGACTATGCACTTTTCCCTCACTTAACTGTTTTGGAAAATGTAATTTTTGGTTTGAAAAACAAAAAAGACAGATCTAGAGTTGATTATTTATTGAATGTTGTTGGTCTTGATAGTTTTGTTGAAAGGTACCCACATGAACTGTCTGGAGGCCAAAAACAAAGACTCGCAATTGCGAGAGCTCTTGCTCCAGGTACAAATTTTATTTTATTAGATGAACCTTTTTGTAGTCTTGATATGCATGTCAAACTAAAATTGAGAAGTGAACTCCCTAATATCCTAAAAGGTTGTAATGCAAGCGGATTGATGGTTACTCATGATCCGGAAGAAGCGATGTCAATTTGCGATAAGGTCGCCGTTATGAATGATGGGAAAATACATCAAATTGATACGCCAATTAACCTTCTAAATAATCCCAAGACCATATTTGTTAGTAGTTTTATTTTGGGTAATAATATTATTAATCTCAAAAAAAATGGTAATTCATATATTTCTTGTTTAGGTGAAATAAATAGTTCAGAGTATTTGACAAATACAGGTATCAAAAGCATGTCAATTTCGCCTAAATTTATTTCAATTAAAAGATCAGAATCTGGTGATGCGATTGTTATATCTAAAGAATTTCTTGGAGAATTTCTTATATATAAAGTA
>LULE01001988.1_pt1 | contig 13979 bp, 21 predicted proteins | sample 728231 | NCBI WGS metagenome assembly LULE01 (sample SAMN03860297, study PRJNA289734) | marine metagenome | biome: seawater column; feature: ocean; material: water; isolation source: Red Sea water column Station 192 - depth 10m | place: Saudi Arabia: Red Sea | collected 2011-10-15 | depth 10 m | reverse complement strand
ATCTAATTTTTTACCAAAAATAGTCGTAGATAAATCAACATCCTCAACACCTCTTAAAACATTGGGTACCAAGTCAACATCATCAAAAGCACTAGTATTTCTGGCGTATGTAATCTCATCATCGGCTGCTCCGTCAATGTAATGAAAAATAGGTGATGGTAGCTTAAGCTTAGCAAGTTTTCTAAAATCAGCAAAATTGTGGCAGTCTTTTAATCTTAATATCATAAATGTTTTTTTAAAAGGTTTTAAAAAAATTAAACATATAACTATTTGCCCCAGGATTCTTATCACCTAAGCTAGCATTGGATAAATGGTTGTATGAAAAGCCTAATTGGCTATTTTTTAAAAAATTTAATGAAATTTGAACCTCACTTTTGAATTCCAGTAAGTGTCCAAGATCTTTCCCATCTCCCTGATTATAAAGACCTGGAGTAAAACTAGGTGTAATATTTAATGCTCCCAAAGAATATTGTGCTTGTATGCCGGTATATAAATAAGCCGCACTATCAGCGGTAAACATAAAACCTGTTATAGGAGAAAGATTACCAAGAAAAGTATCTCTATTTAAATCAGTATTTTGGTGTTGGAAACCAATTAAAGTTGATCTCTTTCCATTATCACTAAAATCAAACATACCCGAATAAATATTAAACTTTGTATTATCGTCATTAACTTTAATATCTTCAGCAAAAATTGAGGAAGAAATTAAAAAAGACAATATAACCAAGTAACAAATTCTTAGATGTTTCATAATTTTTTTTTTTTTAATATAACTTTTCTAAGTATTATTGCACCACCAAATACAAACATCAATATCGGCAATAACCAAAGAAAATAGGTGTTTTTATTGAATCCTGGATCATACAAAATCCAATCTCCATATTTATTTTTCAAATAATCGTATATCTGTTTTTCATTTAAACCATCATCTAATTTTTTTTCTACCAAAATTTTTAAGCTATTAGCAAATTCAGAATCTGAGTCGTATACTGATTGTCCTTGACAAATTAAACATCTTAAATTTTTTGTAATTTCGGTTCCTAAATTTTTAGCTTTTAAATCAGAGGAATAAAAATTAATCAAAAAAATAACTGTAATTAAAAGCTTTAAAATATTCATTGGGTCAATTCTTTTATCTCAGAAAATAATTTTTCATTCAAAGGACCAATTATTTTTTTTATTATTTGATTATTTTTGATTAAAAAGCTCTCAGGTACTCCGTATGCACCCCATTCAATTGCTATCGTACCATCATTATCAGAAAAAATTAAATCGTATGGATTATCTAACTTTATCAAAAAATTTTTAGCATTAACAAAATTATCTTTGTAATTTTGTCCAATAATTTTAATATTTTCTTTTTTACTTAAATCCATTAAATACTTATGTTCCTCTTTACAAGGAATACACCACGAAGCCCAAATATTTAATAAATAGAATTCACTCCCTATAAAAATTTGATCTGAATTTATGGTGTCTTTTGAAAAAAATTCTTTTGCTTCAAAACTTGGAATTTTAATTTCTGATTTAATTTCAGGAGTATAAATATTAGAATTTTGTAAACCCTTATAAAAAACATAAAAAGTTATTGAGAATGTAATGATTAAAAATATTGGAAAAATTTTAGTTCTCATACTTTTTTCTGATAAAACTTAAACTACCACTGAAACACAATAGAATTGTAGAAATCCAAATCCAAATCATAAATGGTTTTACTTGATAACGAATATTAAAATAATCTTGATTTTGAACATAATTCATTGTCATAAATTTATCAGTGAACATGTTTGTTTTGATATCTGCTTCACTAGTAACAATATTTGGTTGATTATATATTCTTAATTCAGGTTGCATCACTTCAATTAATCCACTTTGATCCTCTACAGTAAACTTTCCCTTAATAGCTTTAAAATTTTGTTTATTTTCTTGTTCAATGCTTTCAAAATTAATCTTCAAATTTTGATCTTGGTAAGTCTCATTAATTTTTAAATTTGTAATAATTTCAGACGAGAAAATATTATTAAATAAAATACTTAGTATTAAAATGCTAAAACTGAAATGCGCTATTATTTGTGATAGGTTTCTATATTTTGCATGAAAAAAATCTCTAAGAGTAATAAAAAATAAATAAAAAGCTGATGTGATTAAAACTGTATTATAAAGAAAATTAATATCTAAATTTCTTATTATCAATATGGATAAAATTAAAGAAACAATAAAAAATAAAATTAAATAAATTTTGTCTTCGACATCTGATTTAATCCACTTTAGTTTAGGCCCTATTGCCATCGCCAACATAAAAGGAATTAAAAAAGGTAATATTAATTTGTTAAAAAATGGTGGACCTACAGATATTTTTTGAGATGAAATTACTTCTAAAAATATCGGATAAATTGTACCGATTAAAACAACAGATAAAAAATACATCATGAACCAATTATTTACTAATATTGATGTTTCCTTGCTTAATAAATAGAAAGTTTTAGTGTTATTGTTTTCGCTTTTATGAAAAATTAAAAAAATAAAAAAAGATAAGAATATCAAAATAAATAAAAATATTAGAATATACAAACCTCTTTCTGGATCATTGGCAAATGTGTGGACAGAATTTAAAATACCCGACCGAACCAGAAAAGTACCACACATACTTAAGGTAAAAGTTGCAATTGATAAAACAACAACCCACGAGGTAAGAATTAGTTTCTTTTCTAAAACTAGTACGCAATGTAATAAAGTTGTTAGTGCAAACCACGGCATTAAAGATACATTTTCAACCGGATCCCAAAACCAAAAACCTCCCCAACCTAACTCATAATAAGCCCAAATAGATCCAAGTAAAATTCCTAAAGTTAAGAAAATCCAAGAGACTAAAACCCATTTTTTTATATGTGACGCCCACATCTTTGTAATATTATTTGAACAAACTGCTGCAAGTGCCGAGGAAAAAATTATAGAGGTTCCAACGTATCCTAAATATAAAATTGGTGGGTGAATTGCTAATGCAGGGTCTTGCAATATAGGATTTAAACCTAATCCCTCTTTTGGAACCGGAAAAATATGATTAAAAGGATTAGAGGTCTGTATCAGAAAAATAAAAAAACCTACTATAATTATTTGCTGAAATAATAAAGTTAAAATTCTATATTGGTTTGGTTGATTTTTGGATTTCAACAAAAAAACAAATATAAATAATGTTAAAACTAACAACCATAGTAATAGACTTCCTTCATGATTGCCCCAAGTACCAGAGATTTTATAAAAAAGAGGCTTAGTCGTATGGGAATGATTAAAAACTGTCTCATTACTAAAATCAGAGTTTACAAAAGATAAAATTAAACCTGAGAAACTTATTATCACGAATAAAAGTTGTAAGAAGACTAATGATATTACTTTAATATCAAGATTTTGAGTGTCATTAAAATTTTTAATTGAAAAGAATATAACTAGAATTGAAATACCAACACCAAAAATTAAAGAATAATATCCAATTAAGCTTGACATTTTATTTCTCCTCTAAAGCAGCCTTAACTTCGGGAGGCATATAATTTTCGTCATGTTTAGCTAAAATTTTAGTTGCCGAAAAAAAATTTTCATCTTTTAAAAATCCTTCTGCAACAACACCTTTACCTTCTTCAAAAAGATTAGGTATTAGTCCTGAATAAACAACATTAATTTCACTTTTAAAGTCTGTGATAACAAAACTTAATTCTTTATTTACAATAGAAATCGAGTCAGTTTTTACCATTCCTCCAATTCTAATCTTTTTCTGCTGCTTTTCAGATAAAACTTTTACCTCAGACGGAGATTTAAAATAAATTAAATTGTTGAAGTGTTGGACAAAATCTCTCTATTAATTCTTTGTAGTTTAGCAGAGGCAGCTCTTTCAGCGTTTAGGTTCCCAAATTTAGCTATAAACTTATTTTTTTCTTTTACATACTGATTCTTAGTAACGACATATAAAGAAATAAAACTTAAAAAAGTAAAAGCAAATGAACTCCAAACATAAATTCCATATCCACTCATATAAAATATTTCAGTAATCATAATCTGTCTAATCCCTTGTTTTTTATTTTTATCAGTTCTGTATTATATTTCATTAAAAAAATTAACAACGAGAATAGGGCAAATGCCGCAGTCATAATCATCAAAGGTACCAACATTGAAGAATGAATTGTAGATTTTGACAAAATATTTATTGATGCTGGCTGATGAAGTGTATTCCACCAATCTACAGAGTACTTAATAATTGGAACATTTATTATTCCTAAAACTGTTATGATTGAGGTAATTTTAAAAACTTGTTCTTTTTTATCATAAATTCTCCAGGCCATTAAAAACATTAAATAAAAAAGTGCAAGAATTAACATAGAAGTAATTCTAGCATCCCAAGCCCACCATGTTCCCCATGTTGGTTTACCCCAAATAGATCCTGTGACTAAAGCAATAATATTAAAGATGAAACCTGATGGAGCTAAACTTTTAGCGATCAAAAAAAAGTTTTTTAATTTAAAAATATAACCAGTTACCGATAAAAATGTAATTGAAGAAAAAATTCCAAGTGCTAACCATGCTGCAGGTACATGAACATACATAATTCTAACAGTATGACTTTGCAAATAATCTTCAGGTGACAATAATAAAGACTCAATAAGACCGATAGTCAAAACGATTACAAGTAGATAAAGGACATATCTCGGGGCTTTGGAAGTGATTGAAAATATTTTGTTTGGTTCAAAGTGTTTAAACATATAAAGATGTATACTAATTCATACGCTGAATATAATGTGAAAAATTATCCGATCAAGAATGCAGAGGGAGATAATAACGAAGGGTAAAACTTTAGCATCCTTGATCGAATTATATTATTTTTAGAAGGATCGTGTGTCTAAGTTTTGAGCTAATTGTGTTTAAAAAATGAATTTTAGTTAGATTGCTTGAAATAACTTGAGCCTTTTTTACCAGAAAAAATTTCCTCTATAAGCGGGTGTTTTATGGGCTCATTAGAATCGTCTACTAATAAATTCTGCTCTGAGACATACGCCTCATATGTAATTTCATCATTTTCAGCCAATAAATGATAAAATGGTTGATCTTTTCTTGGTCTAACATTTTTCGGAATAGACTGATACCACTCCTCAGAATTATTAAATTCGAAATCAACGTCATAAATTACACCTCTAAATTCAAAGTGTTTATGTTTTACAATGTCACCAATTGAAAATTTCGCTTTTTGAATTGCCATTAAAGAGAGTATGGGTATTTAAAAATAAAAATCAATAGGAAAAAATATAAAGTTTTTGTTAAATTTTATTTATGTTAATATCTTTTTTGTGAATAAATCCTTAATTAAATTTCTTACAGATTTTGGACCGCTTATAATTTTTTTTTACTACTATTACGATAGTGACAAAGATTTAAAGATTGCGATACCACCTTTCATAATTGCAACTATTATCGCACTAATAATTATGTGGATGCTAGAGAAAAAAATTCCTAAAGTTCCTTTAATTAGTGGAATATTAATTACATTATTTGGTGGACTGACTATCTATTTTGATAATCCAGTTTTCATTTATATTAAACCAACTATTATAAATATCTTATTCGGATTATCTCTAATATTTGGTAGATATTTTACAAAAGAGCCTGTGCTTAAAAAAATTATGGGTGGTTCAATTTCATTATCAGATACAGGCTGGGAAATATTGAATAAAAGATGGATATATTTTTTCTTTGGATTAGCAGTTTTGAATGAGTTAGTATGGAGAACTCAAACTGAGGAGTTTTGGGTTAACTTTAAAGTATGGGGCTTATTACCTATCACATTTATTTTCACTGCTTTTCAGATCAGTTTAATTAATAAATATAAAATTAATGAATAACAATTTACGATTAATCATAAATAATACACACAATAAAAGCATCGATGAAAAATATTTTTTTGAAAAAAACGAACTTAAAATAATTCTGGATTTATATGCTAAAATGGTTTCTGAAGGATCTTGGAAAGATTATGGATTAAATATTTCCAGTAGACAGGTTGGGTTTAGTGTTTTTAAGAATGCTGCTGAAAACGCTCTATATAAAATCTGTAAAAATTTTAAACCAAAAAACAAAAATTTAAGATATTTGATTACTGATACAAATGGCAAGATTTTAAAAAATTCTGACAATCTAAGTAATTTGCTGAAAAATACTAATTGGAAAAAACTTTCAGATTAACGTTATCTTCTTTGACCAAAAAGTCTAAGAAGCATTATAAATAGATTTATGAAATCAAGATACAAGGTTAAAGCACCCATTACAGCCTTTTTACCCATTAATTCACCAGTATCACTTGCTACATACATATTTTTTATTTTTTGTGTATCATAAGCGGTTAATCCAACAAATATAAGCACACCTAAAATTGAAATAACAAAATACATCATAGATGACTTCATGAAAATATTTACCAATGAAGCAATGATAATTCCAATCAATCCCATCATCAAGAAAGAACCTAATTTCGTTAAGTCTCTTTTTGTTGTATATCCATAAATGCTCATCGCACCAAAAGTTGCTGAAGATATGAAGAAAACTCTAGTTACACTCAAACCAGTATACACTAATAATATTGATGAAAGAGATAATCCCATTAATGCAGCAAAAACCCAAAAAGTAGTTTGTGCTTTTCCAGCACTCATTTTATTTATTCCAAAACTCATGTAAAACACAATTGCTAATGGAGCTAACATTACAACCCATTTCAATCCGGACATATAAATTGCTGAACCAAAACTCGTTAATGCAACAATAGAACCACCTGCATCAGTTACTACCGACATCTTAAAGGATAATAAAGCTACAATCCCAGTTAAAAGAACACCGGTTGCCATATAATTGTAAACTTTTAGCATATAGGCTCTTAAGCCTTCATCCATAACCGCAGTTGTCTCTTGCGCTGCAGCTTTTGCTCTTGCTAAAATTCCTTTTTTATCAAATTCCATAATTGTTATAGATATATAGTCTTTTACTAATTATTCAAGATACCTTAAAAGATTAATAAATATTAACACTTTAAAACCACAATGAATTACAAAAAATTAGGTAATACTGATCTTGACGTTAGTACAATTTGTCTCGGTACAATGACCTGGGGAGAACAAAATACAGAAGAAGAAGGTTTCGAGCAAATGGACTGGGCATTAGATCATGGAGTAAACTTTTGGGATACAGCAGAAATTTATTCAATTCCCATGAGAAAAGAAACTTATGGTGAAACAGAGAGAATAATCGGAAACTGGTTTAAAAAAACAAATAAAAGAGACAAAGTTGTAATTCAACTTCATTGGCCTGAGAGAAATACTAATTTTTTTGGAAAACACGGTTACGAGCACGATGAAAACGATAATGACTGGACACCATTTGAGGAAATACTTAAAAGTCTAGAAAATTTTATTAAGCAGGGAAAAATTAGATATGTAGGTTTGTCTAACGAGACAGCATGGGGTTTGTCAAAATTTCTTGAAATCTCTAAGTTAAAAAATCTTCCTAAAATGATGTCTGTTCAAAACCCTTATAATTTACTAAATAGATCTTATGAAGTTGGATTAGCAGAAATTTCAGTAAGAGAGAAAAGTGGATTGTTAGCCTATTCACCACTAGCATTTGGTTACTTAACGGGAAAATATAGGAATAATAATTTGCCTGAAAAATCAAGAATGAAACTATTTAAAGATTTTACAAGATATAAAAACGAAAATGGTCAAAACGCAATTGAGGAATATTATAAAATATCAAAAAAATTTAACGTTGATTTTACCCAAATGTCTTTAAAATTTTGTGAGATTCAGCCTTTCGTAACAAGTGTAATTATTGGAGCAACGACAATGGAACAGTTGAAAACAAATATAGAAAGTGTAAATGTAACTCTATCAAGTGAAATGCTAAATGAAATTAATAATATTCAAAAAAAATACCCAAACCCATGCCCATAATTAAAAAAACTTTATTATTGTCTTTATTTTTTATTTTTTTTTCAATTACAAAAACCCTAGCTGAAGATCTCAAAAAAATTGGAAAATATAAAGATTGGGAAACCATAGTGCTAGCAGAAACATCGGGTAAAGTTTGTTTTGCTCAATCCTCACCAATTTTACAATCTCCAAAAACAAGTAAAAGAGATGCAAGGCTGTTTGTTACATTCAGACCAGGTGAAAAAATTACTAATGAAATAAGCACTACCGCTGGATATGAATTTAATAAAAATAATACTGTTCTTGCAACATCTGGAAATAACAAATTTAAATTTGATATCAAACAACAAGGTTTTGCTTGGATGACCAGTAATAAAAAAGAAAAAATAATGGTTAGGGTTATGAAAAAAGGTTCTAGAATTATGGTTACTGGTTATAACGAAAAAGGTTCTCAAACAATTGATCATTATTCATTATTAGGTTTCACTAAAGCTTATAACACAGCGAAAAAAGCTTGTAGTTAGTTAATGACACAAAACAGAAGAATTGTATTAGCTTATTCTGGAGGACTAGATACCTCCATAATACTTAAATGGCTTCAAGAAAATTATAATGCCGAAGTAATCTGTTACACGGCTGATATTGGTCAAGTGATAGATAAAAAAAAGATAATCAAAAATGCTAAAAAATTTGGGGTAAAAAATATTATAATAAAAGACTTAAAAAATATTTTTGTTAAAGATTATGTTTTTCCGATGATCAGAGGTCACGCGATTTATGAGGGCGTATATTTATTGGGTACCTCAATTGCAAGACCTTTAATAGCAAAAGATCAAATAAGAATTGCAAAAATATGCAGTATCTCATGGAGCCACCGGTAAAGGAAATGATCAAGTAAGATTTGAGCTTGGCTATCATTTTTTTGGTCCAAAGATTAAGATAATAGCACCCTGGCGAATTTGGAATTTAAGATCTAGAACAGATCTTATTAAATATGCAAAAAAATACAAAATACCGATACCTAAAGATAAAGCAGGTTCCACACCTTTTTCTGTTGATGATAACTTGTTTCATACCTCTACCGAGGGAAAAGTTTTAGAAAATCCTAAAAATTCTGCTCCAGAAATTATTTTTCAAAGAACGGTTTCTGCAGAGAAAGCTCCTAATAAGCCTACATTTATATCCATAAATTTTAAAAATGGAGACCCAGTTGGTATTAATGGAAAAAAATATAATCCTGAGAAAATTTTAACAAAACTTAATTTAATAGCTGGTAAAAACGGTATTGGAAGAGTTGATTTAGTTGAAAATAGATTTCTTGGTATAAAATCTAGAGGAGTTTATGAAACACCTGGTGGTACACTTCTTATTCATGCACATAGAGCTATAGAGTCTGTAACATTAGACAAAAACACAATGCATAAAAATCAATCAAGAATTACAAAAAGTAAAGCATATTCAATGAAAAAGGTTTCATTTGAGGAAAATAAATCCTTCAATAAATCTAACGTTGAAAAATTTATAAATTTTCATAAAAAAAAATTAAGATAACTCAAGAAAAATTGACAATTTTTTACATTGTCAATTCTGAAAAAAAACATAACTTAGTTTTATGGACAATTTAAAAAAATGGATGCAAGACTCAGCCAATATATTGTTTGATGATAGTAAAAATGATTTAAGATCACTACCTAAGGCTGTTAGATTACAAATATTACTAGTCCTAAGTTTTATATGGACAACAGTATTTAGTTTGTATGTATTTTCATATACAACTTTTGCTTTTGGCTGGGCTGGAACATACTTAGCTCACGTTGGTCTTATATTTGCAGTCTATATGACATTCAAACAATTCCATAAAGCTGAGGAAAAATCGACCAGCGTCTTTCAAACAAAAAATTTTGATCCATTTAAAATTATGGTTATTGTATTTGTTATAGTGTTTATTTTTGTTTTTTCTAAGGGTATTGAAGTTTTAACAAATACTAACTCGTATACTATTCCATATGATGGTCCATCAAAATCAGTGTTTGAAAAATGGTTGCCATTTAGTAAGGACAAATAATGGAAAAAATAGCTAAGAATCTACAACTTATACTAATGTGCATTATTTTAATAAGCACAGTAATTGCTGTAGGTATTGAAATTTATAAAATGTATCAAAACATGTCTGTAACGTTAGCTGACTTGTTATTAATGTTTCTTTATTTAGAAGTTCTTGCAATGGTTAGAGTTTTTTGGAACCAGCAATCAATCAGTATTACGTTACCACTACTAATAGCAATTACTGCACTTGCTCGATTTATTATTCTTCAAGGTAAAGAGATGGACCCTACTGCATTGGTTTATGAGGCAGTTGCAATAGTTTTAATTGCTGGTGCTATTGTAATCTTGAGATTAAGACATAGTGATAAATTAGGTCTTAAGAAAAAAAAATCTAAATAGTTTTAAATGAATTTTGAACCCTCAAGGGCTAAGGCCTTAGATCGATTAGAAAGTTTTGTTGAAAACAATCTTGCAGAATATTCAAAGCTTAGAAATTTTGATTTTGGTCCAGATAAAAGATCAAATGTTTCTTGTTTGTCACCATATGTAACTCATGGAATTGTTAATGAACAAGAGATCATTAAAAAATCTCTAGGTAAATTTTCTTTTTCAAAAAATGAAAAATTTATACAAGAAGTATTATGGCGCACATATTGGAAGGGCTGGCTAGAATTAAGACCAAATGTTTGGTCAGATTATTTAACAGAATTAATTAAAATTAAGGAAAATTTAAAAAATAATCAAAATTATAAAAATGCAATTGAAGGAAAAACAAAGATAGATTGCTTTAATCAATGGGTAATCGAACTAAAAGAAAATAATTATTTACACAATCATACAAGGATGTGGTTCGCCAGTATTTGGATTTTTACTCTAGAATTACCTTGGCAATTAGGTGCAGAATTTTTTATGCAACATCTATATGACGGCGATGCTGCGTCTAATACTCTTGGATGGAGATGGGTTGCTGGAGTTCAAACACAAGGAAAACATTATTTGGCGAGCGAATGGAACATTAAAAAATTCACTGCTAACAGATTCAATAATATTAATTTAAATGAAAATGCTCCTCCAAAAGTATCTGAAAAAACTTACTCAATAATAAAACAAGATTTTAGTAATCCTCAAAATATTGAAGATAAAAGTCTATTAATTTTTGATAACAATCTTTCTTTTGAAATTACTGATTTTCAAAATTACAAATTTAAAAAAATTTATTTAATTTCAAATGAAAATAATAATAGATCTATTAAGCTGAGTGAAAAAGTTGTAAAATTTAAATCCCTTTTAATTGAAGACCAAGAACAAAGGTTAAAAGCCAAGTCTATTGATTATGAGGTGGTCAATATAAGTAAAATAAAAGATATTCAAAACTGTTATGGTTTATATCCCTCAGTTGGTGAAAATTTAGATTATTTAAATTTAAATAACTCAAAAATAACTTTTTTATATAGAAAACTTGATCAGTATTCTTGGCAATATTGCAACAAAGGTTTTTTTAATTTTAAAAATTATATTCCAAAAATAATTTCAACTTTCAATTAAAACCACCTAAACATTCCGATAATTCCTGCCGTTGCGTAAAAAAATTGTAAAAATAATATTCCTCTATGACCACCTCTATACGCCCAAATTCCAATTAAAATTGCAGATAAAAGTAATAAGCAAAAACCAAAAAATTCAATACCAATATTCATAGCTACGAATAATGAATATAATATTGCTGTTATAACTCCTGCCCATTCAAAAATCTTATTATCCATAATTTTTATCTCGCAAGTTTAATAAAAATATCACCCATGCCTGCCTCTAAATTCTCTATGGGTGTATTATTTCTAAATTCACAAAATCTACCAGTTATCTGATGACTTTTTACAAAATCTATCTCATCTTTTCTGCAGCTTTTACCGTTATGCAATAAACCAATTACTATTCGGCCATTTAAATCATAAACTTGTTTGTTATTTATTTTCTCTCCAACACAAAAATAATCTTTATTAACCCTATTTGGAAAATCTTCTTTGTTGCAGGGATTTTTAATTGTAAAAACAAAAAACTCCTTGATGCCGTCTTTAAATTTATATTTCATCCTTTCGACTTCAGAATATTTCATAATATCACAAGAACACGGAATACAACATTTATAGTAATTACCACAAATTTTATTTTTAGTTCCTCTCTCACTGATAAATAAAAAATCAGGGTCACTATTGGGATCGATCAAAGAACCAGAAACAGCACAATAAAGTTTGTTATATTCAATGAAATCTTCATAATTTATGTCTTTATCAATTATATGTTTGAAGAATTTTGGACCAGCAGCATTTCTGTTGCTGTCGGGAAAGATTCTAGACCAATCTGTTATTAAATCTTTATAATAATTTTTTTCCACTGAATTTGAAATATTGGAAAAAGATAAAGTAAAGATAGAAATAATTACAAATCTAAAGATAGCTTTTGAAAAATTCATAGATTTAATTAATTTAAAAAAATTTTTATTATTTGTCGCACTTAATTTACATTCAAATTATAAATTTAAAGTTATTAAAGTCCAATGAAAAAATTCCACACAATATTTTTAACACTTGCCATGATGATTATCCCATCGATAACATTTGGAAATGTAATTGATAAATTAAACGAAACCGGTAAATTTACAAAATTAAACGAAACCTTAATGAAATCAGGATTAAGTGAGAATTTAAAAGGTGAAGGACCATTTACTGTTTTTGCACCTTTAGACGACGCATTTGCAGCAATTAGTGCACAAACATATTATGGTCTGTTGAGAGAGGAAAACAAAGATAAACTTGTAAAAATTTTGGGACGACACGTTTTTTCAAAAAAAATTCCTTCTTCAGAAGTTGCAGGTGAAATTAAACTCAAAGCAATTAATGGTGAGGAAATAACTATAAAAAAAGTTAATGGTATAGTTTATATAAATGAAGCTGAAGTTGTAACTGCTGATGTTGAAACTTCTAATGGTATAATCCATTTTATAAATAGAGTTCTTCAGCCCTTAAACTAGTTATTTTTGTTTTAAAGTAATTGTTTGGTTTAGATTTTTTACCGAGATTATTTTAGTTTTTCCATTTGTCCATCTAACCTCTATTTTTATATTCTTTTCGTTTTTTCTAATACCATAATGAGCTACTGGTTCCATTTGACATAGATACCCTGAACCAGAGTCAATTGTTTTTGAATGTTTTCTTAAATTTGAAATCAATGTTACTGTTGCTCCTCTTGCGGGTGCCCCATATTTATTTAGCGGTTTAATCCTTAAATATTTGTGTTGAGGATTCACCTTTGCTTTATACAAAGACAATGGCTGATCTCTGCTTTCTCCGTGGGAAACTAATAATTCTAATATGCCGTCGTTATCTATGTCAGCAACTGCTGCTCCAGTTCCATATCCATCTGGTTCTAAACCAATATCTAAGGGTATTTGTTTTATCAAACCATTCTCTAAAATTCTAAAAAGTTTGTTGGGTTCACCAATATTATTCAAGAATATTTCGTCGTAACCATCATTATCTAAATCAGCTGAAATAACAGTTCTTATTCTTGACGGCTCATCAAAAGGTGGCTTTGCTATATCTTCAAAAATATCATTTTTAAGTACATATGCTCTGTGAAATCCTCCCCAATTTCCATTTAAAATATCAAGTCTTCCTCGGTAATAAATATCTGACAAAGCTGTACCTCTCCCATTTTGAAGGACGTCTTGAACTCTATATTCGTATGCGACATCTAAAAATTTACCCTCTTCATTTTTGTATAAAAAATTTGCTCCTCTCTCATTGGCTGCAAATATATCAATTTTATCAGAAATTATGTGTCCAGCTACGACAGCACGTCCGCCTGTAACTTTCGCCAGATTTAATTGAACAGATTTATCGACTATTATGTCATCATTATATTCGTAGTATCTTGTGGGTCCTCCGTAGTTAGCAACATATACACCATAATTGCCAT
>LULE01000854.1_pt1 | contig 13994 bp, 14 predicted proteins | sample 728231 | NCBI WGS metagenome assembly LULE01 (sample SAMN03860297, study PRJNA289734) | marine metagenome | biome: seawater column; feature: ocean; material: water; isolation source: Red Sea water column Station 192 - depth 10m | place: Saudi Arabia: Red Sea | collected 2011-10-15 | depth 10 m | reverse complement strand
TCCCTGAGACGGGGGGGGGTGCCGCCTGATGCCGATGGGTGAGGTCGGAACCTTCTTCCGGGGCAAGCGTTTCACGAAGGCTGACTATGTCGATGACGGGATCCCCTGCATCCACTACGGCGAGATCTACACCGACTTCGGACCGTCGGCCAGAACCGTCGTCTCGCACGTCAGGTCAGACCTCCGTGCGTCCCTCCGCTTCGCTGAGCCGGGGGATGTTGTGATCGTCGACGTCGGGGAGACTGTCGCGGACGTAGGAAAGGCGGTCGCCTGGCTTGGCGAAGAGAAGGTCGCGATCCACGACCACTGTTACGCATTCCGCCACGACCTGAATCCAGCCTTCGTTTCGTACTACATGCAGACCTCCAGGTTCCATGCTGATAAGGCGATGCATGTCGCCCGGACCAAGGTGAAGACGCTGTTGATGGACGGCCTTGCCCAGGTGCTGATCCCAATCCCGCCGCCCGAGGAGCAGGCGCGAATCGTTTCGATTCTCGACAACTTCAACTCGCACGTGAGTGACCTCTCGGTTGGCCTGCCCGCCGAGATCGCGGCCCGCCAACGGCAGTACGCGTACTACCGTGACAAGATGCTGTCCTTCGAGGAGTTGGCCTCGTGAGGTGTGTGGGCCTGCTCGTCGCCTTGGGCGCGGAGACCAAGAAGTACCCGGGGGAGGCGTTGCTCTGGACCGCGGCCCGGCGACATGGTCCGAGACTCGGTCGGGTCGCAGTTGACCTCGGAAGGACGCCCGGGATGGGACGACTGGTCGCGCAAGCAGCGCCTGAGCTGTTGATCTTGACCCACGACGATGCCGACCACATCGGCGGCTGGCGTGGCTTCGCGTCCACTGGCCTCACCGCACTGGAAGAACTATGGGTGCCTTACGAGTGGGGCGTGCTGGTTCGCCTGCTGGCTGACGACGCGTGGGCATCCGAGCACTCGGGCGGCGACGATGCCTTTATGGGCGCAGCCTGGATCAGTGAATATCCGGTTGGCGCGCGGCCGACGGCGGAGTACGTCGACTCGTCCGAGCGGGCGATGGGCCGAGCGCTGGATCTTGTGAACGATCCAGCATTGTCTAGGCGCTTGGGTGCTCTGCTGAAGAAGCTCGGTGAACAAGATGACGAGAGTAGTTGGCGGGGAACGCCTCGCCAGGTGGCAAGGCGCGCCGGCGCACGGGCTGTCCGCCTGTGCGAGATCCTGCACGACGTCTCCCGTGCGGGCGTACGACTTCGGTTCTTCTCGGTCGACCATGGGCGAGGCAGCGCGGCCGTGCCGTGGCAATGCCGTGGCGCCCATTCGGCGGCCACAGTTGCAAATGCCGTCGAGGTTCGCCTAGCGAAGAGGGTGCCCGCAGGATTACCCCAGCTTGCCCTCCTGCTGCGCCTCACGATCCAGAACCGTCGGGCGCTCTGCCCGGTTCTGTGGGCCTGCCGTTGCGGCCCAACAGCCCTGGTGTGGAGTGACAGTTCGGGCGAGTGGACGGCTGAGTACGACGTCGGCGCTCTCCTGAACCAGATCGCAATCTCCACGGCGCCGCATCACGGGTCGACAAACGCTGCCCACGACGATGCGTGGGAAGCGTTGCGTCCGCTCCTGAGGCGCGACGACACCATCGTTGTGCTCGCAGGCGGAGAGCACACCCAGCCGAATGTCCGCACCGAGTACCTTCGCCTGCCTGTTGCGCGACGTGGATGTACGCGTTGCAGACACGACAGGAAGGAGCCCCAGCGCGCCCATTCTGTCGTCGTGCAAATGCGCAACGCGAGGGCAAGCATTCTGGATGGCGGGTGCCACGAGTGATCGAGGGCCAGGCGGTGCGTTACGAATCGATCTCCGTAAGCGACGAGAGCACGGTGGTCGCGGAGTTCGTTGCTGACGACCCCAAGGAGTCGCGCCACCAGTCTGAGGCCGAGCTCGAATCGGCCTTCATCCAGCTGTTGAAGGGCCAAGCCTACGAGTACGTCCCGATCACCTCAGCGGCACAGCTCGAGGCGAACCTGCGCACCCAGTTGGAGGTTCTGAACAAGACGGGGTTCTCCGACAGCGAATGGCAACGGTTCTTCACGGAGAAGATTGCCAGCGCGAACGACGGCATCGTGGAGAAGACGGCTCGCATCCAGACTGACCATATCCAAGTGCTGAAGCGCGACGACGGCACCAGCAAGAACATCCTTCTGCTCGACAAGGCGAACATCCACAACAACCGGCTGCAGGTCATCAACCAGTACGAGGCAGCAGGTGCGCGTGCCACCCGCTACGACGTGACGATCCTGGTCAACGGCCTCCCGATGGTCCATGTCGAGCTCAAGCGCCGTGGAGTCGACATCCGCGAGGCGTTCAACCAGATCAATCGGTACCAGCGGGACAGCTTCTGGGCCGACACAGGACTGTTCGAGTACGTCCAGCTCTTCGTCATCAGCAACGGCACGCTGACGAAGTACTACTCCAACACCACCCGCGACGCGCACCTCGCCGAGATGAGCGGAGCGAAGCGTGCACGCCGAAAGACATCGAACAGTTTCGAGTTCACCAGCTGGTGGGCAGACGCGAGCAACAAGCCGATCACCGACCTGGTGAGCTTCACGAGGACCTTCTTCGCCAAGCACACGCTGCTCAACATCCTGACGAAGTATTGCGTCTTCGACGTCGACCGCAAGCTCCTGGTCATGCGGCCGTACCAGATCGTCGCAGCCGAGCGGATCCTGCAGCGGATCGAGACCTCGGCCAACTACAAACAGACCGGCTCAGTCGCCGCCGGCGGTTACATCTGGCACACCACTGGCTCGGGCAAGACACTGACGTCCTTCAAGGCCGCGCAACTCGCCTCACGCCTGCCGGGCATCGAGAAGGTGCTCTTCGTCGTCGACCGCAAGGACCTCGACTACCAGACACAGAAGGAGTACGACCGCTTCGAGAAGGGCGCGGTCGATGGCACGAACAACACGGCGCACCTCAAGCGCCGTCTCGAAGATCCGAACTCACGAATCCTCGTTACCACCATCCAGAAGCTTGCCCGTTTCGTGTCCTACAACCGAGAACATGAGATCTACCGGCAGCGCGTCGTAGTCATCTTCGACGAGTGTCACCGCAGCCAGTTCGGAGACATGCACTTGGCGATCACCAACGTCTTCAAGAACTACCACCTCTTCGGATTCACCGGCACGCCGATCTTCGCGGAGAACGCTGGCACCAGTGGCAGTCCCCGGCTGCGCACGACCGAGCAGGCATTTGGCGACAAGCTGCATACGTACACCATCGTGGACGCGATCAACGATAAGAACGTGCTCCCGTTCCGCATCGACTACGTCAACACGTTTCGGTTGCCTGCTGACCTGTCGGACAAGCAGGTCGCCGCCATCGACACCGAACAGGCGCTTCTAGCGCCCGAGCGGATCAGCAACATCGTCGGCTATATCCGCGAACACTTTGATCAGAAGACCAAGCGGACATCGGCGTTCCGACTCGGCGACCGCAGGCTTTCCGGCTTCAATTCCATGTTCGCCACCGCCTCGATCGACGCTGCCAAGCGGTATTACGCCGAGTTCAAGAGACAACAGGCTGACCTTCCGCCCGCCCAGCGACTCAAGGTCGGGATCATCTACTCCTACGCGCCGAACGAGGACGCACCCGATGGGCTGCTGGGCGAGGAGGAGTTCGAGACCAGCATGCTCGACGCCAGCTCTCGCGACTTCCTCGATGAAGCCATCACGGACTACAACGCGCTGTTTGGGATGAGCTACGACACGTCAGCGGACGGGTTCCAGGGCTACTACAAGGACCTGTCCGCGCGACTGAAGAACCGCGACCTCGACCTGGTGGTCGTGGTCAACATGTTTCTCACGGGGTTCGACGCCACCACCCTGAACACACTATGGGTCGACAAGAACCTCCGCGCTCATGGACTGATCCAGGCGTACTCGCGCACCAACCGGATCCTGAACTCGGTCAAGACCTACGGCAACATCGTCTCGTTCCGTGACTTGGAACAGGCCACGAACGACGCCCTCGCGCTCTTCGGCAACGCCGACGCACGCGGCATCGTGATCCTCAAGCCCTACGCCGACTACTATGCCGAATACGCCAAGCTCGTCGCGGAACTGACCGCAGTGTTCCCGCTCGGCGGCGAGATCATCGGCGAAGCCGCCCAGAAGCACTTCATCGCGCTCTTCGGCGCGATCCTCCGGTTGCGGAACATCCTCACGGCATTCGACGACTTCGCCGGCAACGAGATCCTCACCAAACGCGACTATCAGGATTACCAGTCGATCTACCTCAACCTCTACGCCGTGTTCCGCCGCGTCGACGAGGCTGAGAAGGAGTCGATCAACGACGACGTGGTGTTCGAGATCGAACTCATCAAGCAGGTCGAGGTCAACGTCGACTACGTCCTGATGCTCGTCGCGCAGTGGCGCGAGGCCCGGGGCGACGGCGCCGACCGCGAGATGGATGCGCTCATGAAGATCCAGAGAGCCGTCGACTCATCGATCTCCCTGAGGAACAAGAAGGACCTGATCATCTCCTTCGTGGACTCTGTCAACGTGACCGACGACGTTAGCGAGGACTGGAATCGCTTCGTCGCCGGGCGACGGGACGTAGAGCTCGAGGACATCATCGCGAGCGAGGGTCTGAGGCCGGAAGAGACTCGAGCCTTCGTTGACTCGGCCTTCCGAGACGGCGCCGTCCCGACCGCCGGGACCGCCATCACCCACATTCTGCCTCCAAAGTCACGCTTCTCGGCCGGCAACGACCACGCCACAAAGAAGCAGGCGGTGTTGGCCAGGCTCGTCGCATTCTTTGACCGCTACTACGGACTGCTCTGACCGGCCGGACCACGAGATCGTGATCTGAAACTCGTTGGATGATCGGGACTGATTCCGTGCGATCGTCGTCGGTCGCAGGGAGCGATGGCGTGACGACGTGGCTCACCAGCGATCAGCACTTCCGTCATGGCCGGCTGCTGGAGCTCTCGCCGGCACGCGGCGAGGCCTTCCCGACGGTCAGCGACATGAACGCGCGTCTCCTTCACAACTGGAAAGCCGTCGTGCAACCGGACGACACTGTGTGGGTGCTCGGCGTCGTCGACATGCAACGGCAAGGACGCCGCCCTCGCCCTGGTCGAGCAGCTCGTCGACACCAAGATCCTGTCAGCGGCAACCACGACGCCTGCTGGGGCGGGGATGCGCGACGGCTGGAAGAACCGCACCTCGCCGCCGGGTTCGCGGCGGTGATGGACTTCGCCGTCACGACCCTGCGTCCGCTCCGCCCCCATGCGCCGGCGACGCGTGTGCTCCTCTCCACTCTCCGTACGCCGAGGACTCCCACGGTGAGGACCGGTACTCGCAGTTTCGGCTCCGGGACGAGGGCATCCCGCTGCTCCACGGCCACGCGCACGAGGCGTTCAGGGAACGTCGTACGAAGAAGGGTACGTGGGCCATCCACGGGCGGCGTCGACTGGTGGGACTTCGCGCCAGTCTCCGCAGAGACGCTGCCGCAGCACCTGGAGGACCTGCGGCGCGGTCGTGTCGAGCCGACTCAGCGGGTAGCGGGCGATCGTGCGCTGGCCGTGAGAGGAGTGGCTCAGGCGGTTAGAACGGGTTAGAACTTGCCCCTCAACTGGTCAAGTTTCCAACCCTCTCACTCCGCCACGAGAAGGAGTTGAGCACCGACCGTCCCGCTGAGGAATCCGGCGTCGGTCGACGCACGATCAAACCTCAAAGGCGCGATCAAGACGCCTTGAATCGACACCCTGTATGCCGTCGCGGCGACCCTCGACGTTCGCCTCGCGGACCTCGTCGATGTTCTCTGAGGACGCCATCTGAGCGTTCACAACCGGCCGCCTGCGGGAGTTGTCCACAGGACCGCGGCAGGCGGTTTGGCCCTAGCGGCCGGCCGGGATCTGGTCGTCATATGACCAACGAAACTGCTCAGTGGTGGAACGATTCTGACCAGATATACGCCGTGCTCCGCGGCCTGCTCCGCCACCTTCACCGCCGCGCCTTGACCTTCGACAGCCGCACCGAGACCTGGCTCTACCTGGCCGGGCTGCACCTGGACGCGGGGCCCTGGCGGTGCGTGGAGGAGGCCGACGTCACCGTCGAGCTGCCGTTCGAGACTGGGCTGGTCCTGGTCAACGAGATGCTCGCGCGACTCCAGGAACTGAGCTGGGACCAGGACGTCCGACGCACGATCGGGAACGTGCACACCCGCGTCAACGAGATCTGCGACCCGCTTGAGCTTGAGTGGTATGAGCCGCCTCCGCCCGATGCCGATGACGATCTTTGACGACGACCACCGGCCACTGAAACCGGTACCCGTCGAGGCGCTTTGACGCCTTCAAAACCCAGCGGCACGCATGCTACGAAGATCCGTAGATCGGTCCGCCCATTCGGGCGGGCCGAGCGTCATTTCAGGAGCCTTTGACGAGCAGTGACGGGTGGTGACGAGCGGCCAATGCACGGCGGCGTGAAGTTCTACCGGGGTTCCGCAGCGGCCGCGCGCAGCTACGTCGAGGCCGACCACTCGCGTGCCGACGACTACTACCTCGCCGAGGGCAGCGGCGTCGCCGAGCGAATCTCCGTGTCGTTACACACGCAGGGATGTGTAACGAAGTGTATGCCCGAGCGATCCTCCGTCATGGCCGGCGAGAACTACGAACGATGGGTCGCGGGCTACGACGTTGACAGCGGCCAAGCGAAGGGCCGCCTGCGCAACGACGACAACGCCTTGAGATTCGTCGAGGTCGTCGTCAACGGCCCCAAGACCTGGTCGCTCGTCGCCGCCCTTCACCCCGACATCGCCGCCGCGTACGACGCCGCGCAGACGCGCGCAGCCGACGAGATCGTTGAGTGGGTCGCCGAGCACGCGACCACGCGCGTTGGACCGCGCGGCCGCCAGGTCCAGGTGCCCGTGGAGAAGATCGAGGCGGCGGTGATTCGTCACTACACCTCGCGGGCAGGTGACCCGCATCGTCACCTGCACCTTCAGATCAACGCTCGGGTGTTCGCGAAGGGCGCGTGGCGCGGACTGCACTCCGTCGGCGTCCGCGACAGCATCGAGGCGATCAACGGCATCGGTCACGCTGCGGTGATGTGCGAGCCGGAGTTCCGCAACGCGCTCGCGGCGCGCGGATACACGCTCGACGAGGCGGGCGAGGTCGAGCAGCTCGCGCCGTACGTCGGCGGATTCAGTGAGCGCTCGGCGCAGATCGTGCGCAACGTCGATCGCTACGAAGCCGAATGGCGGGCCGACCACCCAGGACAGGAGCCAGGCCCGAAGTTGCGGCGCGCGTGGGACCGTCGTGCGTGGGCGGACGCCCGTCCCGACAAGGTCGTCCCCGCCGACGGAGCCGATCTGGTCGCGAGGTGGGACAACGAGCTCCACGATCTCGGCTTCAAGCCGCCCAGGTTGCCGGGAGGGGACCCACCTTTAAAGGACTTCAAGGAGTTGAAAGCACGGGCGCCGACGATCGGCGCGATCAACCGCGACGTCGCCGCAGAGCTGATCCTCCTCCGGCTCGGATCGAAGCGCTCTGCGTGGAATAGCGCCGACATCCGAGGCGAGGTGGAGAAGCTCATCGCCGCCATCGGCGTGGTTGCCGAACGTCCCGCTCGCCTCGAGCTCGCTGAGGACATCACCAGCCGCGTCCAGCGTATCCGTGTCCAGCCCCGACCAGTTGTCCGGCACCAGGGTTAGCCAATGGCCAGCGAGCCGCTTGCGGATACGCCCCTCCAGTTCCCGGCCTGGCCGCGAGATACCCTGGATCATCTGCAGCGGGTACTCACCACTGGACGCCTCCTGTTGCAGCCCCACTCTCACCACACGAAGACCACAGTTTTGCCAGAACGCCAGCAGGTCGGCGCCGCCGCGTTCTCCGCCGCCTCGTTCGTGCACCAGCACGGCCACCGTTGGGACGAGGACGGCCGCTGGAGCCGCGTCGACATCCCGCGCCACGAGATCCCAATGCTCTGGCGACTCGCGCCCGGCGACGTACTGCTCGTCGACGAGGCCGGCATGCTCGACCAGGACACCGCCCGCGCCCTGCTCGACGTCGCCGACCGGGCAAACGCGACTGTCGCATTCCTCGGTGACCGCCACCAGCTCCCTGCCGTCGGCCGCGGCGGGGTGCTCGACCTCGCAGCCCGGTGGGTGCGCCCCGAGGCCCATCTCGAGCTCGAGTCCGTCCACCGCTTCGCCGATCCGGACTACGCGGAGCTCAGCCTCCTCATGCGGACCGGCAAACAAGCGGGGGAGGTCTTCGATGCCCTCGTCGCGCGGGGCCAGATCGTCATCCAGGCCTCCGAAGTCGAGCGCACCGCAGCACTGGCCGAGGTCGACGGACTCGTCATCGCCGACACCCGCGAACAGGTCAGCACGCTCAACGCCGCCATCCGGGACCGTCGGGTGGATGGAGACGACGAGATCGATGGTCCGGTGACTCGACGCGGTGAGCGGATCGGGCTCGGCGACCGCATAGCCACCCGTCGCAACGATCGCCACATCGGCGTCGCGAACCGAGACACCTGGGCGGTCACCGGAGTGGGAAGCGACGGCAGCCTCCTCGTCGTCGGAAGAGCGGGCCAACGCGAGCTGCCGGCCGAGTACGTCGACGAGCACGTCGAGCTCGCCTACGCCACCACCGTGTACGGCGCCCAGGGCGACACCGTCGACAGGGCCCACTTCGTCGTCGGCGAGACGACCGGCGCCGCCGCGGCGTACGTCGGCATGACCCGCGGCCGCCATGACAACGTCGCCCACGTCGTTGCCGACTCGCTCGAGGACGCCAGACGACAGTGGGTCGAGGTCTTCGGTCGCGATCGCGCCGACCTCGGACCTGGACACGCTGCCGAGGCAGCCGCGGAGGACATCGAGCGCTACGGCCCGCAGGCACCACCTCGGCCGCCAGGCCTCCAAGCGGCGATGCTCCAGACCGGCGTACGTCGCCCGGCCGCGCCGCCGGTGCCCCCGCCGGTGTCCTCGCCAAGCCGTGGAATCCCGCGGTGAGAATTCTTCTGCGCAGGTGATCGCTCGGGAGCCCCGCCGACACCTAGGTGACTGCGGGAGGCGATCACTGACCCGTTACGGCACCAACTGTCCGATCTCGGGGACCGCCGGTTGCTTCTCGCAGCAAGACGGGCTGCGACCGGCGCGGCCCGGCGACCGGAAGCGAGTGGGCAGTGACCATCAACCCGATCTACGTCCCCGACGACTGGGACGACAACGGCATCATCCTGTTCGAGGAGTTCTGCACGTTCATCCGTACGCCGCAGCGGACCGTCCGCGAGTGGCGGCGGCTCAAGCGCGGGCCGCGCTGGTGGAGGTTCAACGGGAACGGCAGGCTCTACACGACTGTCGCCGAGCTGCGGCGCTTCCTCCGGGGCGGGCAGTGAGATGGCTGCCGCACAGCCGACTGTCGAGCGGCCCCGCTGGCTGAGCATCGCCGGCGCGGCCGCCTGGGTGAGCGTCTCCGCGAAAACCATCCGGCGCCGGATCGCGAGCGGCGAGCTGCGCGCCTACCGGTGCGGGAAGGCTATCCGGGTCAAGACCGACGACGTCGAGGCGATGATGCGGCCGGTCCCTTCGGCGAAGGACTGGTGACACGCGAGGCCGTCCTTCCAGCACGGCGTACGCTTTAAGAGTCCAACAACCGCTAGCGTGTGCCTCGGGGTCCGACGAACGATCTGAGGCAGGAGGTCGCTCTGAGCACATCGAGCCCAGCTCCTTGGGTCGCACCACCCGGCATGCAGATCGGGCGGCGGTATGGCCGTGCGCCGATTGCTGAAGCGATCATCGAGTTTCGCGTCGCACGACCCAGAGATCTCGGGGTGGAGCAGCTCGTTGACGTTGGCGGCGCCGAATTCGCTACTGGCAAGCCAATGTACCGAGTCAACGGTCAGACGGTCATCGAAGATGATGCAACCGAACCAGTCAGCACCGTTAGCACGGAACAGATCGGGCTGAGCTTCGAACGCGAAGATTCACAGCGCTTGATCCTTGCAACGCTCGACAGTTTCGCATTCATCTGGCGGGGACAATATGACCATTGGGACACCTTCGTCGCAGAGGTCGAGCAGGCTTGGCTGCGATACCGCGGCGCTGTCAGGGTGTCGATGATCGAAGGAATCGGTGTTCGCTTCGTCAATCACATCGCAGTGCCGCAGCCAGCGATCGAGGTTCAGGATTACCTGCGGACGACGATCCATCTTGCGCCGCAATTGCCCCAGACCATGACCAACATGTTCATGCAGGCCACAAGCCCCTTCGACGAGGAGGGCTGCGAGGTCACGATCACGTCGGGACCGCTTCCTGGCCAGGTGCTGCTTCTGGACATCGATGCCCGGTCTAATGTGCTCCTAAGTACTTCGGATCCTGACTTCGACGAGCGGCTGCTTGAGAGCCTGACTACACTACGGCGCACCAAGAACTTCGTGTTCGAGGCGTGCATCACCGACGCAACTAGGAGTCTGATCGACTGATGGCGACTCTGCTTCAGCGCACGGCTACACAGACGACCTCATCTGCCCCGCGGCGTGATGCCAGGCAGATGCTCGAGGTTGCTGCGCGTGCACAGCTCAGCGGCGCCGTGTTGCAGCCTCACCCTGCGGATCACACGGTCGATCCATTTTCTCGAGTGGCGGACTTTTCGCTCGAGTGCGAGACGCTTCGAGTCGTGAAGTTTGAGCCCGCCCCGGCGGATAACTCCGAATACTGGTGAGTGGGGACACTGACCCCTGGCTCGTAACGAGCGACCCCTGGCTCAGTCAGGGCGACGTGTTCGCGCAGATCCCGGTGTGGCAAGCCGGCATGTTGAGCCAGCAGACGATCGTGCGGGGACCTGCTCTCCTCGTCACTCGAAGTTGCGATCTGGACAAGGCTAAGAACAACGGTCAGCCCGCCATCGAGTTCCTCAACTTCCTGCCCCTCCAGAGTTTTTCTGAGTTGCACAATGCCAATCGGAACAAGGCAGAGGAATTGCGCCGTCGGGCCCTTGAGGGGACCGACACGCCGTATTCCGTCCTTTACCTGGGCGACATCCCACAAATCGGCGAGTGCTACGCGCCGTTGACCCAGCCGTTCTCGCTTCCCGCAGAATTGTTCAAGGTCGAGATAAGGGTCTTTTCGCCAGACGAGACCGGTGAAGTTCCTGAGGCAGACCACCGTCGCTTGATCGCCGGGGCAAACGACACGCGCGTGGGTCGGCTAGGTGATCCGTTGGCGAATCTCTTTGTTCGCAAGTGGATCATTCATTGGACGGGCCTGTCGCCCGCCCAGGACGCGGACGTTTAGGATCGATTCCTTGTCCACTCTTCGTACGTAGCCCCAATCCTTTCGGCCAACGCGCGGTCTCGGTCTAGCGTCGCGTGCTGGTAGATGGCCATCGCTGCCTGGGATGCGTGGCCAGCGCGGGCCTGGAGCTCGGCGCCGGTGGCGCCGTGCTGGCCGGCGAGGGTCAGGGCGGTGTGGCGGAGGTGGTGGATCGTCAGGTCCGGTCGGCCTGCCTTCTCCCGAGCGGGGCGGTAGCGGTCCATCAGAAAGCGCACGCTCATGTGGTCGGTCCGGTCGCCGGGGAAGAGCAGCCCGTGCGGCCCGTCGGCGGTGTGCTCGAGCAGGTGCTGCTGGAGCATCTTCAGGAAGGGCGGAGGGACGTGGACGGTCCGGATCCCCTTCGCGGTCTTCGGGGAGCTGATCGGACGACCGCAGTTGGGACACGCGCCGCGGACGGACGGGTTGGCGTCCTTGTCGACCTTGCGGGTGACGTCGATCCGTCCGGTGACGCCGTCGACGTCAGAGCGCCGTAGCTCGAGCAGTTCTCCCTCGCGGAGGCCGACGAAGGCAGCCAGGACGACGAGGAGCTTCAGTCGCTCGGGCATCGCGTCGATGATGACGGCGAGCTCGTCGAGCGTTGCCGGAACAGCCGCCCGCTTGACTGGCGCGCTGCTCGCACCGCGGATCTTCGGCGGAGCGCGATCGATGAGCTCTTCCTCCTCGGCCGCTTGGAGAAGGGAGCGGAGTAGACGGTATGCCGCAGCATTGGTCGACTCCGTCGACGAGTCGAGCGAAGCGCGCCAGGCCTTGATGTCGGCGAGCCTTACGTCGCGCAGCGGCATCTCGCCGAAGTAGGGGAGGATTTGCGACTCGAGCAGGGACTCGTAGCCGCGCACTGTGTTCGGTCGCAGGCCGCGCTCAGAAGGTAGCGCTTCGAGAAGGCCCGGACGGTGTTGGTCGCGGCCTCGCGTTCACGACGCTCGGCAGCAGCCTTGCGCGCTGCCGGGGGCGACCACTCGTCGCGGTCGATCAAGGCTCGCTCCGTCGACAGCCAGGCCTCGGCGTCCATCTTGGTCTGGAAGCTCCGGGAGTACCGCGTCCCGTCGGGCATCGCGTACCGAGCGCGGTAGCTGACGCCGCTCGCGTTGGTGCGCCGCTCGACCTCGCCGAACGCCCGTCGTCGTGCCATCCCGAGACCTCCATCGAAGTCTGTGGGGGAGACTTCCCCCACGAGTGTGACCGATCTGGCCACCGGACCGCGGTTCCTAGGCGTTTTGCCCCGTGCTTTCGGAGCACTGCCCGGGGGACCTGTGGGGGAAAGAGTGGCATATCACGGCCACGAATGACCACCTTTGACCTGCGAAAACACGCTCACAGTGGCGTGAAGGCAGCAGGTGCGCATGCTTTGCAAGCAGGGGGTTAGGGGTTCGAGTCCCCTAGGCTCCACTCGATAGAAGCCGTGGTTTGGCCGTTGGCACCTCATCTCGGCGATACCGCCGTGACGACGTTCCGCTCAGGGGAGCTGGTGGGGGATCATTCGCGCCCTCGACCTCAGCTGGCGTCGAGGAAGGCCTGGTAGCGCTCGTCCAGCAGAGATCGGTCCGGCCGCTCGACTCGTCGCGTGGGCAGGACCATGAGCGTCTGGCCATGGAACTCCTGGATTCCGTGGCGCAGCATCGGCCCGTCCACCTCCTGCAGGACCTCTTCGTTGACCCGGACCTCGTAGTCCGGAGTGATCCCGAGAATCCGTCGGTCGTACGCCGCGTGGTGCATCTTGCACAGAGCCAGACCGTTGGTGACGATGGGTCGTCCGCCGCCGCTGTCCTCTTGAATATGCGCGGCGTCGAGAAGATCGCTGTGGCGGAAGGAGCAGACGGCGCACGAGGTGTTGTACGCCCGGAGGACCGCTGCACGGAACGGCCGCTGATGCAGCCGGATCTTGGTGAGCTGCTGGCGATAGGAAGGATCGATCTCGAGGTCGACGGACGGCCACGTGATATCCGGCTGCGGAACCGCGTCGATGTCTACGACGAACTGCTGCTGGGTTGGCTCCTCACCCACGAGGTAGATCGGGTACAGCGCGCTATACCCACCGCCCTGCACTCCGAGCCACCAGATCAGTGGCAGCCGTTCGATCATCGCCTCACGCAGTGCCCGGTTCATAGGGCCGATCGGAACCCTCGGGACGGTAGACAGTGCGCATCGACAAAGCGGCAGAAAGTTGGCCCGGCTTCCAGATCCCCTGCTGGGTCGGCATCAACCGGAGGGTTTCTCCAGCCAGGACGAGATCGCTGGTGCTCTCCTGGGTGAATGTTTCGTTTCCGACGGCACGTTGGCGGTCGAGCCACGCAAAGGCTGCGTGTCTGATCGCTAGTTCCCGCAAACGCTCGTCGGGACTCACGCCAGAGATCATCGCAGGTCGACTGCAGGAAGCACGGCAAACCGGCGAACAGACGAAAGGAGTGGCGCGGGTGCTCGCAAGGGCAGAAGGACCGGCGCCGTTGACGAGGTCGCCCGGGGTCGATCATCAGCCCTGCTGATCGACGCATCGCCTCGCGTGACAAGTGCCCTAGGGTCGCGCTGTGACTCTCCCGAAGATCCCCCGCGACCCCGCCGACGACTACTCCGCCGCAGCGATCGCGGCACGCCGTGAGTACGCCGAGGAGCAGACCGGCGCGCGGCTCGAGCACGTGTCGTCGTACTCGCTGGGACCGGGCACGCTGCCGGGC
>LULE01000808.1_pt1 | contig 14129 bp, 16 predicted proteins | sample 728231 | NCBI WGS metagenome assembly LULE01 (sample SAMN03860297, study PRJNA289734) | marine metagenome | biome: seawater column; feature: ocean; material: water; isolation source: Red Sea water column Station 192 - depth 10m | place: Saudi Arabia: Red Sea | collected 2011-10-15 | depth 10 m | reverse complement strand
ATTCTTATAGTTTTTAATTTCATTTAATAATATTTTAATATTTCTCAAGTTTAATATTGGTTTAATCTCTATAAAAACTAAATATTTTTTTTTAGATAGCTTTAATACATCTTTCAATAATGGAACTGAAATTTTTGATTTTGTCTTATTTTTAATCTCATCGTAGTTAAGATTTTTAACACTTTTGTTTATCTTAAATAATCTATTTAATGTAAAATCATGAAAACATATTATTTTGTTTTTTAGTGTTGTTGCTTGGGCTACTGGTCTAGCTAAATTTAATGGTTTAGCAAGTGCGCCTCCTCCGATGACATACCTTTTTGAATTTGACTTGTCCGCTGCTATGACTGCTGGAATGTCTACAGTAATATTTACTTTATTATTTATAGATTTCTTTGATACAGCTGGAACATTAACTTCTGTTGCAAACGTTGCAGGTAAAGTTGATAAACAAGGAAAAGTTCAAGACATTAATAAAGCAATGTTGTCTGACAGCGTTGGGACTGTTGCAGGTGCCATGATGGGAACAACAACTGTTACTAGTTATGTTGAGTCAGGTGCTGGCGTAAAGGCAGGTGGTAAAACTGGAATGACTTCTCTAGTGATAGGTATATTATTTTTAGCATGTATATTTTTTGCACCTCTTGCAACTAGTTTGCCTAAACAAATTGACGGTGCCGCTTTACTCTTTGTTTCTGTTTTATTTATTAGAAATATTACTGATATAGAATGGAATGACATTTCAGAGTCAGCTCCCGCAATTTTAGCCATGATTGCTATGCCCTTAACTTATAGTATCAGTAATGGAATTGCTTTGGCATTTGTTTCATATGCTTTAATAAAAATATTTACTGGAAAATTTTCGAGTACTTCTCCAGCAATATGGGTTGTGGCAATACTTAGTGTTGTAAGTTTTGCTGTAAGCTAAATTAAATTTAACGGGGCTAGTTTTCTAGCTCCGTTAATTAGTTTCTTTTTATAATTTCTTCAATAGAAAGTTCCTCATAATGTTCTGTAGGTTGAACAATCCAAGGATCCGAATCTAATTTAATTGGGCAAAAATCTGGCTCAAAAGAGGATGATTTTTTTTTCCATAAACAGGCGGTTTTAATCTCTTTAATAAATTTTTTTGTTGGTTCATAACCTTTTAGCCATTCAATACTTTTATTTAGTGTTAATCCTGTATCTGATAAATCATCAATTAAAAGGATTTTTTCAAAATCTTCTTCTTTAGCTAATGAGCTTATTTCTCTAGCAAACATTAATTGCCCTTGTTGATCTTCTAATCCTTTTCCTGTGTAACTTTGAATAACAATGTAAGCTATTGGGAGTTTTAGTATCCGTGAGAGAATATCAATTATAGGTGCTGCTCCTCTCATTATTCCAACTAAAACTGTAGGTTTATAGTTATTATGAATTTCAATAGCCAATTTTTCAACTATTTTGATATATTCTTCAAAACTAACTATTAATTTATCTGCCATAGATTTTTTTATCATATAAAAAAAATTAAAAAAGATTAAAAAGTCATTATGAAAATTTTTGATTGTTTTATGTATTTTGATGAGGAAACAGTTTTAGAATTAAGACTGAACATTTTGAACAAATATGTCGATTATTTTATTATAGTAGAGAGTTCATTCACTCACAAAGGAGATAAGAGAGATTTAAAGTTTAATCATCAAAAATTTAAAAAATTTAAAGATAAAATAATTTATATTACTTATGATGAAGAACCGCTAGAAATAGCAAAAAACCAAGTCAGTGATAAGGATAGTGAAGCTGTCAAATCCTGTAAATACATATCAAATGCACTTTATAGAGAAAATGGTCAAAGGAATTATATCTTAAAAGGATTAGATTTAGCAAACAATGATGACATGATTTTAATTTCTGATGTCGATGAAATTCCAAATTTAGAAAATTTAGAACTATCAAAAATCCAGGAAAAAATCATTCTTTTTAAACAGGACATGTTTTATTATAAGTTCAATCTTAAATTACCAAATCTTGATTGGACTGGTACAAAAGGATGTAAAAAAAAATTTCTTAAATCTCCTCAATGGTTGAGAAATATAAAAGATAGAAAATACCCCTTTTACAGATTAGATACTTTTTTTTCTGATACAAAATATATTAACATCAAAATAATATCTAATGGTGGATGGCACTTTTCTAACTTAAAAACTGCCTCTGAAATTGAATTTAAACTTAAATCATATCTCCATCATAGAGAATTTGATGAAAATCCTTTATCTGTTGAGGAAATAAACGATTTAATAAAAAACAAACAAGCTATTTATGATCTTAAAGTTGATAAAAGAGTAAACAAAATTGGTGACGGTAGCAAACTTGAGAAATATCCATCAGACAAGTTGCCAAAGTTTTTGCAAGATAACTTAAAAGATTATAAACAATGGATTGATTAATATGAAAAAAGGATATTGGGTTAGTTTATATTTTAAAATAGAAAATCAAGAAAATCTGAAAAAATATTCAGAATTAGCTACACCCGTTATCAAAAGTTATGGCGGTGTACCATTAATTAGAGGTGGCAAGCATGACACTTTTAGTGGTGATGATTTTAGTAGGACTGTTGTGTGGGAATTTCCAAGTTATGCCAAAGCATTAGAATGTCACTCCTCTAAAGAATATCAAGATAGTTGGGCAGTAGCAAAAAAAACTACAAAAAGACATATGCAAGTAGTTGAGGGGTTTAGTACTGAATAGGCTCAGGATCTATGCTTCTCCACAAATACCACGTGGCAACAGAGCAATAAGGACTAAACCTTTTTTTTAATAATGATACAAATTTATCAGGTGGTAAATATTTTTTTTTATAATTTTTTGAAATAGCTCTTAGAAGGCCGATATCCTGAATTGGCCAAATATTCGATCTGTTATATGTAAATAATAAAATCATTTCAGCTGACCATCTCCCTATTTGTCTTAATTGTGATAAATAATTAATAGCCTCCTCATCTGACATTTTATCAATCAATTTAGGATTAAAAGTTTTTTCTATTGTTTGCTTCGCTAAACTCTTTATGCCTAATACTTTCTGTCTGCTTAATCCACAGCTTGCTGCTGCAACACTTATTTGTTGTCCAATTATACTTTTGCATAACGAAAAAAAAATATCTCGCCTTGAAGTTAAAATAGTTTCTGAAGGACTTTCGTAACTTTTGATTAACCTAGAAAGAGTTTGATCTTTTTTAGATAAATATTTTTTTGCCTTGTTCCAATATTTAGGCACTTTATTCATTAATTGACCTAGATGTTATAATTTTTTTCTTATAAATCTCCCTTCTAAAAATTATAAGCGTTGAAACAATCACTAATAAAGCCCCCATTAGCGTTTTAAACGTGGGTATCTCGTTCCAAATGAAATATCCAAATATAATAGCGAAAACTAAAGCTAAATATTTAAGGGGAGTTACCAGAGAAACCTCTGAAAATTTATATGATTGACTTAACCACAAGTTTGCAACACCTCCAAAAATACCTATCAAAGATAAAAGTATAAAATGATTTAAAGTAGGCATTACCCAGCCCTGTGGGATAGTTAAAAAACTTAATAGTGTAATTGCTAACGAAAAATAAAAAGAAATTAACCACACTGGTTCGGTTGTTGATAGTTGTCTAATAGTTATGGCTACATAGGATAGACCTAAACAAAATATAATCGGAAAAATATAATAAATATTTAATTCAGTGATCCCAGGTTCTGTAATTATAAGAATTCCAACAAAGCCTATGATCACTGCTAACCACCTAAAAATTCCAACTTTTTCATTTAATAGAAAAATAGATAATATTGTTGTAAATATTGGAGCGGCAAAAGAAATGCTTACAACAGTTGCTAATGGCAGCTGCCTTAAAGCAATAAATATTGCAATTAGAGCTATTAATCCTGAGCCACATCTTAAAGCATGTAAACCTGGTCGTTGAGTTTTGTAAAAATTATGAAATCTTTCTTTTGGAATTATAAAAAAATAAAAGATTATTCCAAAAAAACCTCTAAAAAACAAAACCTGCCCAATAGGATAATCTACAGACCACTTTACAATTAAATCCATTAATGAAAATGCACAAATGGACAAAAACATGTACAAAAATCCCAATTGATTTTTACTTAGCATATGAATAATTTGTAAATTAAATTAAATCTTATTCAATGGAAATAGCTGTTTTAGCACTTGGATGTTTTTGGGGACCTGAAATTAAATTCAGTAAAATAGATGGCATAATCAAAACAGAAGTTGGCTACTGTGGAGGTAATAGCTCAATCACCACTTATAAAGAAGTTTGCACTGGCAATACAAATCATGCTGAAGTGGTAAAGTTAGATTTTGATGAAAAAATTATCACATACGAAAAAATTTTAAAAATATTTTTTCAAATTCATGATCCAACTACTTTAAATTCTCAAGGGCCAGATTTTGGAACCCAGTATAGAAGTGAAATATTTTATCTTAATGACAATCAAAAAATGATAGCTGAGAAGGTATTAAATGAAGTGAATGAACGTTTGTCTGGAAAAGTTGTAACAAAAATATCTTTACTAAAAAATTACTGTCCAGCTGAGGAATATCATCAAAAATACTTGGAAAAGCGATAACATGTCTTTGGTTGAAACTGATTGGTTAGAAAAAAACCTTACTAAGGTGAAAATTATTGACTGCTCTTGGCATATGCCTCAAACACAAAGAAATGGTTTCGAGGAATATAAATCTCTTCATATACCTGGCGCAATTTTTTTTGATATAGATGAAAATTCAAGAAAAGATACTGCTTTACCACATATGTTAGTTGACCAAATGAGTTGGGATAAAATTATTTCAAATATGGGAATTAAAAAAAATGATGAAATAGTGATCTATGATAATTCAGATGTTATAAGCTCATGTCGTGGTTGGTTTAATTTTATCTATTACGGACATGATCCAAAATTAATAAATGTTTTAAATGGTGGTTTAAGGAAATGGCTTAAAGAAAAAAAGAAAGTAACTGATGAAATTTCAAATATAGATAAATCAGATTATAAAGGTAGCGAGAGAAAAGATCTTGTTAAGAGTAAACAAGCAATTGATCAAAATATAGACGAAAAAATATTCACATTAATTGATGCTCGAAGTAGAGAAAGATTTGAAGGTAAAATCCCTGAACCCAGAAAAGGTCTTAGAAGCGGATGTATAAAAAACTCTTTTTGTATACCGTTTAATGACTGTCTAAATGACGATAAAACTTTTAAAAATAAAGATCAACTTAAAGAAATTTTTAAAACAAGTATTGAAAATTTAGATCAAAAAAAGATTGTTTTTTCATGTGGTTCAGGTGTTACAGCGTGTGTTTTGGCACTAGCTTATTCTTTAATTAATGATAAATATCTTCCTTGTATATATGATGGCTCTTGGGCCGAATACGGATTAATTTAAATTTAATATGAAAAGATCTACGAAAACAATTTCAATAATATTTGTATTTTTTTTAATAATTACAATTGTAATTGTTGGAAGATCCATGATTGGCAATCATTTTAAAAAAAAATTCAGTAAGAGACCACCACCAGGAATAATTGTAACTGAGGTTATCGAAAAAGAATTCTCTGAACAAATAGAAACTTACGGTACAGCAATTTCTAAAAAATCAAAAACTTTTAAGATTAAAAAAGATGATCTTTTTGAGGATTTAAAACTTAAAAATTTTGTTAAAAAAGGAGATGTTTTAATTAAATTAAAAAGTGGGGATATATTGGCTCCATTTAGTGGGGTTCTTGGCTACACAGGTTTAACTGAGGACATCCTTATTTCAAATAACATATTTATCATTACTCTTGATGATAGAAGTTACCTTATCTAGTTTTAAAGATAAAACTTTTTCAGGTGAAATAGATTTTGTTTCAAGCAGAATAAATGCGGACACCAGAAGTTTATTATCAAGAATAAAAGTGAAAAATGAAAATTTAGAATTAATTTCAGGTTCACTTTTAGAGGTAAGAGTAAAATTTGATTTGAGAAATTCTTTAAGTGTACCTGATACAAGTGTGATGATAGAGGGCGATAAATCATATGTTTACAAAATTAGTGCAGAAAATATTGCAAATAAAACTGAGGTAAAAACTGGCCTTAGAGGCGATAGTAACATTGAAATAATTTCAGGCTTAGCTGCGGGTGATATAATTGTAGCTGAGGGTCTAAAAAAGGTAAGGCCTCGTGGAAAAATAAAACCTATTAATAAATAATGTTTATTACTGAATTAAGTATTAAAAGACCGACGGTATCTTGGGTTATGTCACTGATACTGATCATATTTGGTTTATTTGTTTTTTGGAAACTGCCCGTTAGAGAATTGCCCAATGGAATTCAACCACCTATTGTTCAAGTTCAAGTAGACTACAAGTCTGCATCAGCTTCAATAGTAGATCAAGAAGTCACACAAGTTGTTGAAGATGTTATTGGTGGGGCAGAGGGTATAAAAAATATAGACTCCAAATCTGAAAATGGAAGAAGTACAATTAATGTCGAGTTTGATACGAGTATTGATCTAGATAATGCTGCCAATGATATAAGAGAAAGAGTTGCAAGAGTTGTGGATAACTTGCCAACAGAATCAGATCCACCGCAGATACTTAAACGAGCTGCAGGGTTCACAACAACAATGTGGCTGTCATTATCCTCATCTTCATGGAGTGACCTTGAGTTAGGAGATTACGCGGAGAGATATCTTGTAGACCAATTTTCAAGTGTTAAAAATGTTGGAAGAATAAGGGTTGGTGGATTAAGAGAATTAAGCATTAGAGTTTGGATTGATCCTATTAAACTTGCAGCTAATGATTTAACCATTAAAGAAGTTGAATTTGCAATTCGTGGAGAAAATGTAAGTTTGCCTGCAGGAACTTTAGAAGCAGATAATATCGACTTAACACTAAATCTAGATAAATCATACAACGATATTGAAACTATAAAGCAAATACCCATCAAAAAAACTAGTAATCGTGTAATTCAGTTATCAGACGTAGCAAACGTTGAATTCGGTCCAGTATCAGAGAAAACTCTTTTTAAAGCTCAAACTAAAGATCAAATAAATTTGAAAACCGTAGGAATAGGTATCTATGCAAGAAGTGGTGCTTCAACGGTAGAACTTTCAAATGATATCAAAAAAAAAATTGTTGAAGTAAAAAAATCTTTACCAGAAGAATTGGATTTAAGGGTTTCGTTCAATAGAGCTAACTATGTTGAGGCTGCAATTGAAGAAGTATATAAAACTTTGGTCATTGCGTTTATCTTAGTTGTATTGATAATTTATTTATTTTTAGGGAATTTAAAGGCAGTCATCGTACCTGCTATTGCACTACCCGTGAGTTTAATTGCATCCTTTCTAGGCTTATACATATTTGGTCTTTCTATTAATATTTTTGTCCTTTTAAGTTTTATTTTAGCGATTGGTATAATCACAGACGACTCAGTAATTATGACAGATGCAATATACAGACGAATAGAGAATGGCGAGACCCCACTCGTTGCAGCTTATAAAGGCTCTAAACAAATTTCTTTTGCTATCGTTGCTACAACACTAATTTTAGTAGCAGTTTTCTTACCGTTAATATTCATTGAGGGAATTTCTGGAACATTATTTAGAGAAACAGCGATTGCATTATCTTTTTCGATTGTAGTTTCTTCTTTTGTTGCATTAACTTTGTCACCAATGCTTGCAAGTAAATTTTTATACAAAAAAAAATCAAAAAAAATTTTTATTCAAAAATTTGAAAAAATTTTTTCCAACTTCGCAAAATTTTATGAGGAAACTTTAGTAAACGTTATTAATAAAACTAAAACTGTAAGTTTTTTTATTGTTTTTATAATAATTGCTTCAGTGCTTTTATTTAGTTTCTCAAAAAAAGAACTTTTGCCTATGGAGGATCGAGGAGCATATCTAATAATTGGCTCAACTGATGAAGGAAGTTCTTTTGAATATACTCAAGAACAAGCCCAAAAAGTAGAGGCAAGACTTATTCCTTTGCTACAAGCTGAGGATAGTCCATATTCAAGATTTATAATGCGTGTTCCAGGATTTGGAAATTCAGCTAATTCATATAATAGTTTTATAATAATCGCTCTCCTTGATGATTGGAAAAATCGTAAAAAAGGTCAACAAGTTGTTCTTAGAGAAGCGATTGGGAAAATAGTAACTTTACCCCAAGCCCTAGCTTTTCCTATATCTCCTCAATCTATAAGAGTATCAAATTACAACAAACCAGTTCAAATGGTCATTTATGGAAATACTTATGAGGAACTTGAGGCGATACAAAAAAAAGTTATACGAACACTCAGATCTAATAAAAATCTCTCAAGAATTGAGTCTGATTACAATCGAAACAAACCAGAGGTAAAATTAATAATAAATAAAAATAAAGCCAAAGATCTAGGTGTCTCAACTAAATCAATTGGTGAAACACTTGAAACACTTTATGGGGGTAAAAAAATAACGACTTTTAATAAACTAGGCAAAGAATATCCAATAATTGTTCAACAATATTTATCTGATCGACGAAATAAAGAAGGTGTTTCGAAAATATTTGTTCGCTCTGAAACCAATGGAAAATTAATATCTTTAGCAAATCTTGTTAGTTTTAAGGAAGAAGGTTCAGCAAAAGAACTTGCTAGATATAATAGACAACGGGCTGTAACAATTTCTGCAAATATTAGTGAGGGGTATACATTAACAGAAGCGATTAAATACTTCGAAAATGTGATGGTTGATTTAGCACCAGAAAACCAAATTACTTGGAAAGGAAAATCAGAGGAAATTAAAGAAACAAGTAATGAATTATTTATAATTTTTGCTTTAGCTTTACTAACTGCTTATTTGGTTATGGCTGCAACATTCAACTCATTTGTTCATCCATTTGTTATAATCTTAACTGTGCCTTTGGCTATTTTTGGAGGATTAGTGTTTATTTTATTTTTAAATAGCTCAGTAAATATTTTTTCTCAAATTGCATTAATTATACTAATAGGTATCTCAACTAAGAATAGTATTTTAATTGTAGATTACGCAAACCAAATTAGATCTAGTGGAAAAACTATTGAATTAGCTGTTAAAGAAGCGTGCGCTGTTCGGTTTAGACCAATTATAATGACATCACTAAGTACGATGATTGCAATGATGCCTTTAGTGATTGGAAATTTTGGCCCAGGTGCAGGAGAGGGTTCAAGATTAGCAGTTGGTTCTACAATATTAGGAGGAATGATTATTTCAACTTTCTTTACTTTATATGTCACTCCTTCAATGTATCTCGCATTAGCAAAAAATACTAAAAGGATTGATATAGTTGACTTAGAACTAAAAAAAGAATTGTCTAAAAAATAATATATTTTTTTCTATTTAATTTACTTTTACATTTCAATAATTGATTTTTGTATTTATTAGATTGTCTCTCAACTTTTTTAGCTAGTCCAATTACTTTTTTATTTTTTTTATAATTTTTATAATTTCCCCATCCTTCGTGATATGCAAGATACTGTTTGAAAGCATCTTTCTTTGATATCTTTAAAATGTTTTCTGATTTATTTGTATACCATCCAATGAAGTCAACACTGTCTTTAAATCTTGCTCTTGTTGCTAATTTATTACCAGTTTCTTTTTTATATTGCTCCCAAGTTCCTTTAACTGCTTGTGAATAACCAAAAGAACTAGAAGGTCGTTTATAAGGTATCACTTTAAAAATTTTTTGTCTTGCCGGTTTAGCAAGCCAATCAAAATCAGACTCCATTTTTATTATTGCTAATTGAATATAGATTGGTGTGCCCCACTTTTGCTCAACTTTTTTTGTATGTTTATACCAAAGATATCTTTCACTAAAAATTGAACAACTGTTAGAAGTGTTTGATGGAATTGATGAGCAGCTGATTGTAAAAAAATAAATAAAAATTAATAATTTATTTTTTAAATCTACCATATTTATTTATAAAATTATTAAAAAGAATTACAACAATAACACCTAATAAATTTCCAAATAAATCAGACCATTGAAAAGTTCTTTCAGGTATAAATAGGTGAAAAATTTCAAGCGTGATAGAAAGAAAAATTAAATATAATAGTAATAAGATAATTTTCTTGGAATTAGCAAAAGTTAAAAAACCAATAATTGAAATTAATACAAATACATAAAAATGATTTGATGATATAATAAAATCTGGTGTTATTTGAGGTTGTATACTTTTATTGTCATAAATTATCCAGCCTAATAGACTTCCAGGATATAGATATAAAATAATTAAAAGGACATTAATTATATAAAATATTACTTTATATGTAGAAAAAAATTTTGACATTTAGTTAAATGATTTTTTTATAAATAATTTTTAGATATGACAAGATGAGTTTTTTGATATTAGTAAGACATGGTCAGAGTATTTGGAATCTTGAAAAAAGATTCACTGGTTGGGTTGATGTAGATCTTACAGATCAAGGAAAAATAGAAGCAGAAAAAGCTGGTTTACTTATCAAAGATCAAAATATAAATATAGATTTTTATTATTCCTCGTTTCAAGTGAGGGCAAACCATACTCTTAAAATAATACAAAAAGTATTAAAATCAAAAAAGGATTTTAAAAGAGCGTGGCAGCTAAACGAAAGACACTATGGTGAACTTACAGGGTTGAATAAGGTTGAGACTGCAAAAAAAATTGGTGAAGATAAAGTTTTTGAATTTCGAAGATCTTGGGATATCAAACCTGGAAAACTAAGTAGAGACAACTCTTATCATCCCCTAAATATTGAAACATATGAGAAAATCCCTAAAGAGCTCATTCCTGACACAGAGTCTTTAAAAGATACATACAACAGAGTTTTGGAGTATTTCAAAAATGAAATACAGCCTAAACTAATAAATAAAAATATATTAATTACAGCACACGGAAACTCCATAAGAGCTTTATGTAAATATCTGTTCAATTTAGATAACAATCAAATCACAAGTTTAGAAATTCCAACAGGAAATCCCTTAATAATCAATTTCGGTGAAAATTTGAAAATAAATGAATGTAAATATCTAGATAAAGAGAGATCTAAGAACCTTTTAGTTTTTTAAAAATTTCTAAGTTCGTTAAATGGTGAAATTTATTGGTGCTCTCAAATCCATTTAACTGTTGTTTCATTAATAATTTATTCCAAATTTTAGCAATTGAGAAGTTTTCTACTTCATATTCATTAAATAAATTTTTATTCAAAATTTGACAACCAGTATATATAAAGTTTTTTTCAAAACTTTGTTTAATTATATTATCTTCTAAATCAAAATCACCCTTTAGGTTATTATCAAAACTTAGTTTTTTATTAACTAATAAAAGAATATTATTTAATTTATTTTGAAAATAATATTTTTGCATATCATTAATTTCACTCACATGATTTTCATTCCAAATAGTGTCAGGATTAAAAACAAAAAAATCTTCACAATCTGAGTGGTTGATCAAATTTAAAATTCCTCCACCAGTATCTAAAATTTCTTTACCATCCTCTATAATTTTTATTTTTACTGAAAAATTTTTATTTTTAAAAAAGTCAATAATTTGCTCACTTAAATAAAAAGTATTTAAAAAAATATTTTCGACTTTCAGTTTTATTACAGTATTAATACAATCCTCTAAAATTGTTTGATTTTTAATTTGAAGTAATGGTTTGGGTTTTTTAAGTGTTAAAGGATTTAGTCTTTTGCCAAATCCAGCGCAGAGAATAAAAGCGTTATTAATTTTCATAAATTTTTTTTAAAATTATTATTTAGTAATTTTTTTAAATCTAAGAAAATTTCATTTTCATTGATTCTTAAAGAAATCAATTCCCACGCATAAGGTATTAATTTAAGATAATCCTTTTTTTTATCTCGGATTGCTAGACGTGTAAATATTCCAATTATTTTCAGGTTTCTTAAAATAGATAAAATTTCAAAATCATTTTTTATTTTTTTTTTATCAATTTTTTTTTGAGTACCTATATAAAAATTAAAGATCTTTTTTTTTAGAACTTTTGAGGTTTTTAATCTTACATCATCGACTAAAGAAGCTAAATCATACGCTCTATTTCCTATCAAAGCATCTTGACTATCAATTACACCTATTCTGTTATTAACAAGCATTAAATTTGATACATGAAAATCCCTATGTACAAATACATTTTTTTTCATCTTAAGACATAAAGATAAAGTTTTAATTATTTTTTTAAACTCTTTATTAAACTCTTTTCTCTTATTTTTTGACAAATTTTTTTTCACATACCACTCACAAAATAAATTAGCTTCCTGAATTAATATTTCATTTTTATAATCAGGTATTCGATAATATTTATTTCTAAAATTTCTTATTTTTTTATCTTTTATTGACTGTATTTGATTAAGCAATTTTATTATATCTTTAAAATATAATAATTTTTTATTTTTACTTTTCTTTAAAATTTGAAAAATTGTCTTATTTCCAAAATCCTCAACTTCAATATAATTATTCTTATAATTCTCTTGATATAATTTTGGAGCTAGAACTTTGTTTTTATTTAAAATCTTGCTAATTGCATCATAAACAAGGAGATTTTTAAATTTGTCCTTTTTTGCTTGAATTACAATAGAATTACCATAATTGGATTTTTTTCTAAAAAACTTTCTATGTGACGCGTCTCCTTTTAATTTTTTAAGATTTTGCATTTATCTATAATTACAAATTTAAACCCTTAATTTTTAATATTCGTTTCTTGTAATCATTTCCATATTCAAAATTTAATTCTATCAAATTTTTTGGTTTTGGTTTTATTTTTTGTGGCCATTCAATTAACGTAATAGCATTAGTAATATCATCAAATAATCCTAAATTGTGAATTTCATTTAAACTATTTATTCTAAATAAATCATAATGATTAATTTTGATTTGTTTAATTTGATACTCATTTAATAAATTGAATGTAGGACTTGTTACTTCAGTTATTTTAAGTCCATTTTGTTTTTGAAAATTGTTGATTAGATATCTAATAAAAGTAGTTTTTCCGACACCCATCTCACCCACAAAAAAAACTACATGTCCTAATTTCAATTTCTTTGAAATCTTCTCAGCTAATTCCTCTGTTTTTTTTTCTGAAGATAAATTGATAAAATCACTTTTAGTAGCGATAGGCATTAGGTTTGAAAGGTCCCTCTACCCCTACACTGATATAATCTGCTTGATCTTTAGAAAGTTTAGTTAATTTAGCACCAACTTTTTTAAGATGAAGTGTAGCTACTTTCTCATCTAAATGTTTTGGTAAAACATAAACTTTGTTTTCATAATTTTTATGATTATTCCATAGTTCTATTTGAGCAATAACTTGATTTGTGAAAGAAGCGCTCATTACAAAACTTGGATGTCCTGTAGCACAACCCAAATTTACCAATCTACCCTCTGCCAATAAAATTATTCTTTTTTTGCTAGGTAGTTCAATTTCATGTACTTGGGGTTTAACTTCAGTCCATTTGTAATTTTTCAAGGCTTCAACCTGAATTTCATTATCGAAATGTCCTATATTACATAAGATTGCTCTATCCTTCATATCTCTCATATGGTCAGCTGTAACGATATCTTTATTACCAGTCGCAGTTACAACTATATCTGCTTTACTAATTGCTTCATCCATTAAAACAACTTCGTAACCTTCCATTGCAGCTTGCAATGCGCATATTGGATCTGCTTCGGTAACCAACACACGAGCCCCACTCTGCCTTAATGATGCAGCACTTCCTTTTCCAACATCACCAAAGCCTGCAACAATTGCAATTTTTCCTGACATCATTACATCAGTGGCTCTTCTTATTCCATCAACTAAACTTTCTCTACACCCATATAAGTTATCAAATTTTGATTTGGTAACAGAATCATTCACATTTATTGCTGGAACCAACAAAGAATTTTCTTTTTCCATCTTATTCAAAGCTTTTATTCCTGTAGTTGTCTCTTCCGAAACTCCTTTCACATCTTTTAATAAATCTTTATACTCATTGTGCATCATTGCTGTTAAATCCCCACCATCGTCTAAAAGCATATTAGGTTTCCAACTTTTCTTACCTTCAATAGTTTGTTTTATACACCAAACATATTCCTCCTCCGTTT
>LULE01001377.1_pt1 | contig 14156 bp, 9 predicted proteins | sample 728231 | NCBI WGS metagenome assembly LULE01 (sample SAMN03860297, study PRJNA289734) | marine metagenome | biome: seawater column; feature: ocean; material: water; isolation source: Red Sea water column Station 192 - depth 10m | place: Saudi Arabia: Red Sea | collected 2011-10-15 | depth 10 m | reverse complement strand
TTCGTTTAACCAATAACTTCCAGCAAATCTGTTATCTTCTGCTACAGCTGCAGCATAATGTGATCTATATTTTAAGGAATTTCCTCTTGATCCACTAATTCCAAATAAAGGGTCTTGGTCTCCACTTACATATGTTGGCCCGTCAAACATAACTTTATATGTACCATTTACTTCAGAAATATTTGAACCCCTTACTTGCATTCTAGTATCAGAATCAAGTATGTTAATATTATCTAACTCTTGTGGTTCTGAATCAATGGTTAACATAATACGTGGAGAATTTTGTGTAGTATAACTAGATTTATCTTTAGTATAATAGTAATAACCTTGTTCTGAATATTCAAAATCATATGTTCCATTAAACGAATTGGTTTCATTACCTATAGTACCACCACTAACTTCATATTGTGTACTATTTAAAACAACTTCGGGGTCACTTCTTTCTGTGTTAATACTCCAACGGCCATTAGGTGAATCTTTCTTAATAATATATTCATCATCCCAACTTAATAATAAAGGGTCAATTGTGGTAGAATTATAATCTAATGTACTATTTGAACTTAAATTAATTGGTTCTAAATGATTAGTATCATAAAATGTTAATTTATCCATGTGCCATTCTTGAAGTTTAAATGATGAACGGCTTGGTGAATTTTTAGGAGAATTAAATCCTGTTAATCCAATTACACTTATGCTACTTTCGTTTCTTTGTGCTATAGTTTTAGGATATGTTTTGTAAGCATCTTGTAATGTATTGTTTATTGTATCATCAAATACACCACCTGATACATACTTATCTAATGTTGTGTCATAATTAACACGATTCTTTGGATTTTTATAGTGAGTAGCTGGACAATCATTTCTATCAGATGTATCACTTATAAGTGATAAAGTATCTCCTACCGAATAAACATTTTGTTTATTTGATTTAAAGTTTAATAATCTTTGTTTAGGAGAATCAAATACTCTAAACGTGCTTTGTACATCAGGGAATGAATCTATAGTGTATTGACCCGATAAGTTAAATACAGGAGAAAAGTTTTCAAAATCGTTTGATAATTTTGTTAATACTCCTGCATCACGTACATCACCTATGTAGGGGTCTCTTGCTCCTGTACCACCTGAAGAATCTCTAACTAGTATAGAAAATAAAGCTGTTCGTCTAACACCAAATTTAGGAGACATATCTCTCCATGTCCATTCATTTTCAAATACTTCATATGTATTAACTGCTGGGAAGTTAACTGTAATACTTGGTGAATCAGGAAGACTTGTGAACGATGAAGAGTTAATTACTCTAAATCTAATATCATCTGCTTGTGATTCGGGGTCAAGTAAACTAAATGTGTATAATTCATCTCCTTCTAGTAAATCTAAGTCTTCATATGCTGTTAATTTAATTTCAGCTGTTGCCTTTCCTGGCGAACCATTCATTATAAAATCACCTACTAAAGAGCCATCAGGTAAAGCACGTAATACATTATTCTGTACTAATCCTGCATTTGGAGTATTAAAATCTGTTCCGTCATCTGTTGTTCCCTCTACAGAAACTTCATTAGCCCAATTCCAATTTGTTATTTCTAAATACGCTTTAGGACTATTTTTATCATTATAGAAAAGTATATCATCATTATTTGGAGATGGATTGTCATTTAAAAATTTACCTGCATTAAACAAATAGAAATTAGCATCAGTCCATGCATCTGTTGGTTCTTCTCCTGTTTCGTAATTGTAAATATTTAATGAATTATCTTCCCAACCTTTAATAGTTCCATCAGGTGCAATATATCCTGATGAATTTGGGTCATCTGTTTGGAATCCTGCAGGTGGTATAAGTGTTGCCCACGTACGAGGTTCATCGGGATTAGGTAAGCCTGGATAAGGATTACGTGGGTCTTCATAACCAAATGGTGCTTGTATTATAAGGTCAGAGTTTTGCCACATTGGACACATATGATTTTGTTGCATACTTACAGGATGTGCACCACCATTATAATTATTATCTCCCCAATTTGTTATAAATTTAGTAGCATTAAAATCACCCTGTCTTGAATAAGTTACAGTAAAGTCGTTAACAACAGTTCTGCCGAGATAATAATTATAGGAGTATTGTATGCCCTCAATTGTATGTGATACTGCATCTTGTATTTTTCCAACATTTTTTAATGCTCTTGTGCCAGTTCCAAGGTCTTTTACTGTTCCATGTTTAGTTGTCCAATCGAAATAACCATTAGATTTATATTCTTCTCCTCTTGGCTCACCATATACGTGTAATTCATTTGATGTAGTAGTTGGTTGATTTAATGTATTATTAAATTCAAAAGTCCCACTTGCTACTTTAGGATGTACACCATCAAATTGCCATGTTCCCGTTTGTGCTGGCATATTAGTATCTGCATCTTCACCTGCTTTATAGATAAAAAATCCGTTATGAGCATAATATGATTTTCTAGATTCTATGGTATGCCATACTTTTCCATATGCATCAGTTTCACCAAAACCAGCTGGCCCGTTCATCCAATTTGGTTGGAATGCATTAAGTGAGTCAGTAGATTCATAAGTTTCTTGTATTTGTCCTACACTATAAAAATTACTATTACTAGTATAATTATCTTTCCACATCCGTACAAGTTCTTGTTCATCACCGACGGCTTCTTGTGCAGGAGCATAAACATCAATATACTTTTCTTCGTTATTAATATTAATTACTTCATACAAGTTATCATTAAATTGATTTAACTGCATCATTTCACCTTCATCAAATGCAGGCCATACTTTATAATAATCTATATAAGTATCGCGCGAAATCGAGTCGAATCGAGTTGCGCCAGTAGATAAAGTAGTTCTATAATTGTAACCTCGGCTGAACATATCGCCAGATATAAATTTTTTAACTAATCCTTGTTGGGTTCTTTTGTTCCATGTAGATGAAGCTATCCATGTAGGGATATCACCTCTTGCTCGATCAGCATAGATGAAATTAAACACTGGCTCATAATTATAATTATTAGCATACAAGCTAATTGTTCCTCCTGTTGGTGTACGACCATCTGATTCTGTACCAATATCTGTAGCAGGAGCTGCTATAGTACACGCAGGTGTATAAATTGTTCCTGCTCTATACATTTTTTGAATTTCAGAATTAATTTCTGTTCTAGTTTCTCCTGTACGAGTGCCTCGCCAATTATAAGTTGGGTTTACTGTTATTTTTTTACCCATTATTGAAACTTCATCTCTTTCGAAGTTACATAGTCCTTGCATATAATAAAATCTTACTGAATCACCTCTTTTTAAGTTTTTAAATTCTTCACTAACATTTTCATAACCCCATGTACCATAGTGTAATCTTATTCGAGTTCTGTTGTTAGATGTTTCTAATATTTGCATACTTCTAACTTGTCTAGGACTATACATGAATATATTTGTGTTTAACGGATTTTCAATAACTTGTCCTTGTAGACGTAAGGTGTGTGCATCTAATTTTATAAGAGAATTAGGTGGTGTGGCTACATCTAATCGTAGTGCACCTGGCGGATCAAAAGTAAATGCAGTTTGTGATTCGTGAGCAGGTCTCCACTCTTGTTCATTTATAGTGCCTTTGAACCAAAATCCTTGTTCTTTTGTTAATAAACTACCACTTCTAGCTCTATACCTATCATCAGCTGTTACTGCTATTTCTCCTATGTTACGGTATATTCTAGGTGTTCTTGTTAAACCATCCACTGTTACTTTTTGTAAACTTGATATTTTTCCCTCTAAATTTTTGTAAATACTCTGACCTCTGCCCTCTACAGGTGCATCATTTACTTCTACGTCTGTAATGGTTTCTCCCCATTGCCAAGCACCACCTTGGTTACTCCAATAACCCACTATATTGATTAATTCCACGAATTTAAAGAAACCTTTATTATTAGTTGCAGTAGGATAAACACCTGTACCTGCGCCTGGGTTAGCAACATTATACCAAACATCATTTACTTTATCATAACGATAAGTTCCTGCAAACTCATTAGCATCAGTACCACCATCAAGTTGACGAATACCAAATAGTCCTATGGGATGACCTTCATTCCAAGTAAATCTAATAGCACCTTCAGCAATTGAATTTGCTGCAAATGGTGCTCGAGCAAATGATAGTAATCCTCCTGATGGTGTTTGATTTTGTTTATTTGTGAAGTAAAATCCAGCATGAGCTGGTGATAAATTGTCGGATAATTTTTTCCACCATTCAGGTTCATCAGTAGGGAAGTTTGGATACAATGATTGTATTGCAGGGTCAATCCAATTATTGTCGTCTGAACCAACTTTTATATCTACATACGGAGCAACACCTCTATAACCACTACCTGCAAATCCTTGCATTGAAAATACATTTCTAGTTGGGTCTTCTTTAATTTCACGACTTGATAGATTAAGATTAGTCCATTGTCTTCTTCTTATTTTAAATCTATATGGATTAAACTTTATAGCAGGAGAGTCATCATTAGGAGAGTCTCCTAATACACTAGGAGATGCTGCAGCTGACGATCCTATTTCTGGGCTATCTTGTTCTATAGAAAATAACTCTAGTTTATCTAGGGTATTACCTGTAAATGAAAAATCGTCAGCACCAACTGCTTTAAAATACAACTCAGCAGGACTAGCATTTTGCATTATGTATTTACCATTTATGCCAGACAAATCAATAGTTGGACTATTCGATGCAAAGGATTTAAGAACTACACTAGTTCCAAAAGGTTCTTTAGGTGCATCTATTAAGAAATCATTATTCATGGCACGAACAAATGGAGATTTAACCATAGGAGAACCATCTGCATATGCTGTTAATTTAAATCCTACTTTGGCACCTTGCTCAAACCCTTCAGTTGTTAATTTAATAGTAATACTATTAGGAGATTGACTCTTATCCTCATAAATTATAGGAACTTGGTCGTAACTTATACTCCCAATGTAAAATTTCACGACTAATGAATTCTGCCATTACTTTTGATTTAATATACGGAGTATAGTATTTTGTATTTTTTAGACTTGAGTATCCACTGAATAGTCTGTGCAATGAACCTCCGCCATCACTAGCAGTTTTAGGTAATAGTGGTCTTACCATTGTTACATCATCAATATCTTTGAGTGTTGTTTCTACTAAGTATTCAAGTCCAAAATCTGCAAAATAATTATCAGGAAATAAATTAGATATTTCTGTATTTAAGTTTTGAAGGTTAAGATCAATTGCTGAAGTCAAGTCTATACGTCTTGATTTTTGTGCTGGTTGAAATACAACATTTTCAATATTTGTGTCATCACTTATATCTTGTATATCTTCAAAAAGAATATCAAATGGGAATACATTTCTCCTTAAAATCCATCTATCTCTATCATAGTTAACAACTATATCTACACTACTAACACTACCGATTCTATTTAATCCGTAGTCTTTTGCAAAAACATTACCTGTTGCATTTGAAGTCTGAGTAGTGCCATCTGCAAGTGTATATGTTTTAGGTAATAAATCATCTATTATACCTGCTCCCTCAACTGAGAGTGTATATTTCCATGAAACATTAGATGGGTCAGCTGTTTGACTTGTTTCTAGTATGTCTCTGTAAACAACTATTCTTCTTGCTCCTATTAAAGGGTCGTTAAGGTCTAAACCACCTGTAAATATTTTATTATATTCTTCTTGTACTTGTTTTCCATTTACTGTCGTTGTATTTGTTCTAGCTTCAAGTGGAACAGGCCAAGCAACCTCACCTTCAAAAGTAGAGTAGACATTATCAGGACTTGTTACGTCATACGGCATTTGGTTTACAATAGAAGCTTTACTTTCTAGTGCAGTAAATTTTCTTGCAGATAAAGGAATGTCTGCATTGGGATCACTTTCTGCAGTAGTAATTTCATATTGTATTTTATCATAAAAACATAATTCCCACCTATTATCTACTAATTCTATTTGCCAAAATTGACCCATTGTGTGTAGGTAATGTTCTTCATCTAAAAATTTGATATATTCAGCTTCTGTAAACGGTCTTTTAAACCATGCAAATGCTTCTGTTCTAGTTGGTTGACCACGAAATGTTCTACTGTTAATTCTTCGATACACTCTTTCATTTGTTTCATCATATTCAATCTGATTTACTTTTATTTTTGTGCCGTCAGTTGGTAATTCTAATACATATCTGTCATATCTATCTCGTGCTAATTTAACATTAAAACCTGAAGGTGATTTCCAAATACCATAACTCCATTTAAATATTTGGTAAACACTTGAAATCTGTGCTTTTAAACCCCAGCTTTCACGTGTTTGAATACGTTCATCCGTGTAAAATTGGTCGAGCATAAAGTGTGATATGGACTTCGAATAAGTTTTACCAAATGTTCCTTCGTAAATTGTTTCTTGTAACGAAGAACTATATTGAGTAGGAGCAGTTTCATCAGTAGACTGAGTTAAAGGATTTATTATTACTGATTGTTCACCTATTATCCCTGCAGTATCAGACAAGTAGGTAAGACCTCTTATCATTCTTCCAAAACGAGTAGCTGTTTCTTGTTCATCGCCAGTTAAAGTCTGAAAAGTTCCACCTATATTTAAAAAGTCTTCAGGTAAGCATGTTGCAGAACCCCAATTTGATAGTTTAATTTCATTCAATGTAGAGAAACCTTCATTAAAAGGTTTTATTAATTCGTATTCACCACTTGAGAAAAATCTTTCATTAATTTTAGTATACAAACCATTTACATTAGTACCTTTAACAAAATCTCTTTGGTAAAACATAGGCCAAATAACTGAACCGAGTATTAAATTTCCAGCTGGTCTGTTTACTTCATATGCCCGTTGGTCAGAACCAAAATTACTTAGTCTTAATTGTGATGTTTTATAATTTATAAGTTCAGGACTATCTAATGATATTGTATTATTTGTTATGGGGTCTGATTCTAATGTGTATGTAACAAATCTGCTAGTATCTAATATTAAGAAAGTAGTAAAAACTTCAGGTGACCTTATTAATCGAATACGTGCTTGTTCACTTCCTTCAGTTTTTCTATCACGATTTAATTTAAATGTTACAAAATCTTCTCCAAATTCGTTTATAATAAATGTTCCTTCAAAAGAATCTAACCCAACAAAATCATCCAAACTTATTTGATCACTTAATCTATCGGGTTCAAGCACCCATCTAACTTCTTCACCAACATTACCCTCAATAGATTTTAGTGTAATTGTTATTTCATCATCAGGAGATATCTCTCCAACTGAAAGTTTATTTCTACTTAAAGTATAATCATATTCAGCTTGTTTAGGAACAAAATCATAATTATGATATACTGCACCACCTTTGTATATTTTCAGTCCTTTAAAATATGCAGGAATAGAACCACCAAAATGATTACTAGGTGCTGGATTAACTCCACCAGCAACTATAATTCGGTTAGGTTCATATGTTACAGGAGTAGCAACACGTGTTACAAACTGATCTAAATCAGCAACAGCACCACTGCCTGGTCTATAAAGGGAATTCATTGATGGTGATAACTTAAGAAAGCCAGGGTCATATGCTATATCAGTACCAAGAACATGAAGGTCACCTGCATAGTCTATAACTTCTCCTGTACTTTTACTAAGTGCCTCTACATATAAGTGTAAATAAAAATCTTGCCATGAGTGATTATTCCAACCTTGATATGCTTCATAAAATTCTATTGTAGACCATTTTGGCACTACACCAAAAACAATTCTTAAATCATATTTGTATCCAATTGCAGTACCATACTCATCTTTTTTAAAAATATCTAACCCGTTATGCCAGTCATCAACTAAATCAATATTACAATATGCTGCTCTTGATCCACCTATAGCTCCAATGGAATCAGTAGGGTCATAACCATACAACCCATAGTTTGGATGTTCAGGAAATCCCATATTGACTGTTAAAACAGGATTACCATTACCTACTGCAGAACGACCAAATTTCAATACTTCACAATCTCCTTTAGGCACCCAAGGTACTCCGTTATAATAATTTCCTCCCATACCGTAATGAACAGTACCACCAAGGTGTCTATTATAAGATGCTTTTTCTTCTGTTGAATGTACATCATACTCAGTAACACCATCAAACATCATAATTTTTTTATGATTATTGATCCCTTTAATACCACCTATGTGGTCATGAAGGGCAACAAGATCAGCTGCACCGTAGTCTACTGGCACAGTTTGGAAGTTATGTCCATTTGGGTCAACAGGTTCATCTGATTCAGGTATAGCTATGTTACCATAAGGTTTATGAGAGCCAGAACCTGTTGCAGTATCATTAGCTATGATTAATTTACTACGACCTGACGAAGGTGAATCTAAGTTTATAAGTGGGTCATCTACCGTATGATTCAGAATAACTAAAATTACCTGTTCTGTAATTATACTCATTTTCACAATAAAAAATATTATTCTGATTTTTTTCATACAAGCTAGTTACTTCAGGTGGATTTCCAAAAGGGAATACGTTTACAGGAGAATTACTTGATGCGCCTGGAATATTACCTGGCGAGTTGTGCATTACTGCTTCCCAACCCTCTTTATATTGATTACCTTTTTTAGAATCATTACCATTACGAATATCTCTTACATAAAACTCAAATCCATTTAGGTCACCATCACTTATTCTAATTTTTTCTCCAACAAAAAACTTTATTCCGTTAAACAGGTTAACGTTGCTGCCAATTGCATTTAAAGTGATGTCATATACAAGTCCATTCTTAACTTCAAATGTAAAGGTACAGTTTCTGCTGGTGCTACTTTTAATAGTTGGATTAGTGGCATTTGTTTTAAATGTTGACACATTACTAATTGTACCATTTACTGAACTAAACTTAGCTGCTTGACTTGTTCTATCCCAAGAAAAAGTTTTTGGAACACCATATGAAAAGGCTTCTTGATTAGTACCATTAGGGCCAAATGCTGGTTTTGCTTTACCACCTATATCACGAAATGTTTTTGATACTTTAGGATTTTGATATCCTCTACATCTAAATATTGGTGTATAAGCAGCATTGTACCTAGAATCACTAGTTGAATAAATTTTTGGACTATCAGCAGGACTTTGGCCAGTTAAATCATAATCTCTTAATTCAAAATATCCTGAGGGAGAATCAAATTCTATTCTAATATCTTCAGTTGCTGGAACGGGGTGATTAAATCCATGTGGTGGTGTAGGTTTACCTATATTACCTGCTCTTTTTTGGCCAGTTGACCTATTTGAATTACCATCATTTCCTAAATCATATTTTTTAAACCAAGCAGGTTGACCATTATCATTTGATTTTCTATAATAATATCCTGTATATCTAGAAGTATACTCATGAGCAGGTATCGAGTTTGAAGCAGGTTTAGTATCATCTGTATATGCATTACTTGCATTTGGAGTATCCCAACATTGTGGGCCAACTATTGCCCCAGGGCTGTCACGTGTATCTCTTAACTCAAGCACTAATGGTGCATGTGGGTCATCTGCAGCATTTGTTAAATCTTTATTTGGATGCCCTGCACCAGCATGTGTTCTTCCTTGATTTTCTCCACGAGATGCATCATATCTTTCAAGTAACTGATTCCATATTCCTCTTGTAAGACCGTCGCCTATAACTGCCGTTCCATACCCGTGCATACGATCGCCAGGGTCAACTATAATTTCAATTTCTCTAGATGGTAATGCTCTATTATTATAGTTTTTAATACCTATAATACCTGTTGTATTTGGAGCTGAAGGTAATGGAGTCTCTCTTTCTCCTATTTTACTTTCATCTTGATCTATATTATACCACAATACTCCTCTATTATAATTATTATCTAACAGACCTGATAAATTTTCTCGTGGTATAGTTGTATCTCTTGAAAATACCTGAGTTTTAAAATCTAAAACATCAGGAAATCTACAGTACATATCATTTCTAAATTGAACAACTGCCGGACTGTCGTCCTCAGGAACTAAAACATTGATTACGTTTTCTAATACGTTAGCATTTTCATATATTAAACTTTTAGGTAAGTTACCGTCGAGGCCCTCTTCATATGCTGAATATCCAAAAATAGTATTTGAGTTTGGATCATATGTACTATAAATCTCAGGAGAATTATCTATAGCTGAATAAACTCGTCCTGATGTAGATGTTGCTGTAAAAGGAACAGGTGCATCAATATATGGATAACCTTCAGGTGTCCAACCTTCATTTGTTGCTTGTTCTTGTACTGCAAGAGGAACACGAAAAGCTTTATCTAAAGTTGTTAAACTATTTGACATATTTGCTCTAACATTTAAGTCTGCACCTCCTGCAAGATCAGGCACAACAGCTTTTGCTCTTACAGGTTTATCAGTTACGCGGTATCCAATGTCGGGTATGTAGGTTACTATTACACCTTTATACATATCAAAACCTAAAAAGTACATTGGTGGTATACTTGCATATGCACCAACTTGATTTGCATTAAGTATTCCTGTTCTCTGTGCACCTGTAAAATCCCAAAATGTTCCTGTATTACGTGGCCATTCATGAGGTGAACCATTAGCTGTTGTTTCAGGTGGTTTACCACTTATATAAGCAATCTCTCCTGAAAATGCTGGATTATCAGGATTATAATCTAGAGTATTATCTTCTGCATAAATAAATTCTATTGTCAAACCTTGTGAAGGAACAAACTCGTTTGGTTCTGAAAACACATCCCAAGTTGCTCTATCTAATGGTACTTTACTTTCTATTACTCCTGCTTCATCTTCTGAAATAGGTTGTTGTCTAAAAAGAAGAACTTCAGCTGGATTAGTTTGTGAAAAAGAAGTTTGGCCAGAACTCCTAATACCCGTTATTGCATTTTCAGTACTTGGAATATAATTTCTAACAGCCCACTCTAAACTAGGTCTTATACCAACAAAAGATGGAACAGTATTATTTTCTCTAGAATAAGAAAAACCACTCCATGAAAAGTTACCTTGAGATTGAACATACGAATTAACAGTTGTATTTTCAACATTCGTGCTATATCTTATACTATCACTTAGACCATCGCCAGGGTGAGCATAAAGAAACTGCCAATGACGTGCATCTGTTTCTACAAACTTTGTAGTTGTTGGATTTTTTACTATACCATTTTTTAAACGGACAGTATAATCAGAGTTTGACATATTAACATATACGTCATCAGAAATTCGTTGATAATATCCACTTGCGTTTCTATAGATTTCATCATTTCTTACTGCACTATAACCATCACTGAATTGAGTTATTGCCCAAGCCGCTTGAGATTGTCTAGGTACTGATACATTAATACCTGTGATATATCTTGCCATTACATAGTCTCCATAGGTGCTATTTATATGTATTTTTTTAGTTGACAATTAATTAAATATCGTGTTATCATATAGGTATGAAAAAGTTAATTATAGTTATATTAGGATTATTAATTGGTTTTGTTTGTTTTGTTCAAGCAGATTATGACCAAACAATCGTTGCAACTACATTGATTTTAGAGGCAGGTGGAGAGTATTATGAAGGTTCTCTCGAAGCTGTCTACGAAGTGATTTATAACCGAGCCATTAAAAAAAATCAATCCTTTTCAGAGGTATGTTTGGCTCGGAAGCAATTTTCATGTTGGAATGATAAAGACATCATGGAGAATATCGAAAAAGCATCTAACCACCCTCGTTGGAATGAGGCTATGAAATTAGCAGCCTTTGACCCACAAACAAATTATACAAAGGGTGCCGACCACTATCACGCTGATTACGTGAATCCATATTGGGCCAAATCTATGACAAAAACTGTTAAGATTGGACTACATATCTTTTATAAATAGAACTAGTACAAACCTTATAAGGAGTAAATTATGGTTACATTTATTGTAGGTTTAGTTCTAGGTATTATTGCAGGTGCTTTAATTGCACGTAATAATATTAAAAAACTAAACAAAATCGTGGCTGAAGCTGAAGAAGCAGCTAAAGCAATCGATTCCAAGATTGATGGTCTTCCTGCTAAATACAAGAAGATTCTTGGCAAAGACTAAATCGGTTGGGTGTCCGTTAACACCCACAATTTATTATGGTAGGATTAGTTACAATGTTAGTATCGACTCTCGGTGCCACAGGTATGGGGTCGATTTTAAAAATAGCTGGTGGATTAGTACAATCTTTTAATGAAGCCAGAGAAAAGAAAGCTGAAAGAGAATTAGCTAGAGACCTTGCAATATCGGGACAAGCAATTGATTTTCAGAAAGCTACATTTGGAGAAACAGATGCGTCAACTGCAAAATTTACTAGGGCTACTCGCCGTTTCATCGCTCTTATGGGGATGTTCAACTTTTTCGTTATCTCAGTCCTCTGCACAATCTGGCCAGACGTTGAGCTCATTACCTTTACCCCTCCCGAACAAAAAGACACATATAAGTTCTTGTTCGGCTTGTTCACAATCCCAATCGGAGAACAAAGTCCAACGACCGCAATCACAACGGGTCACATCACTCTCGTCTCGATCACCACTTTGGGAGCTATCATCGGCTTTTACTTCACCCCAGGCGGGAAAAAATAAATGACAGGTCATATTCTAAAGTTTATGCAAGAGGTTGGTATTCCTATAACAGTAGCTTTAGGAGTAGGTTGGTTTCTTTTTATTATTCTTAAATTTATATTAGCACAAGTAGAAGAACGTATTCGTGGAGTTGCTAAAGCAATTGGTGGACTAGAAAACAAGGTAGAAATAATGAATAACGATATTGTAAAAATAGATACACTTATATCAGGTGCATTTAATACAGAACCTAATTTAAACCGTATAGCAGCAAGCGACGGTAAATCAGATGCGAGGGACAACTAATGGGTGGTCATGATTTCGCACATTGGGCTGAGATAATCGGTCAAGTAGGATTTCCCGTAGTAGCATTACTATTCTGTGGTTACTTTATCTTTTACATATGGAAATGGGTAACTAAAACTATTGACCCAGCACTGGATGATTTAGGTGCTTCTCTTCGAAGATTAAAGAAAGACGTATCTACTTTAGACAACGATTTAATTAGACTAAATATAAAGATGAAAGTTCTCCGAGCTGAACGTGAAAAGATAAAAGTTATACAAGGGGAGTAATATGTCAGACGAATTTTGGACAATAGAAGATTTTGGATTTACTGCAGTTAATGAAGATGAATTAGATGTTGCAAAACAAGCATCAACAGCGTCTTCAAGTGCAAAACAACAAGAAGAAAAACTTAAAAAACTATACAATGCAATTAAACCATTACTTGCAAACCTTAAACAAAACCCCGAAAAGGAGTATATTTTATGGCCAAATCGAATAGGTGTGATTGAAAAATTCGAGTCGCATTTGGCCGACATCGTATACAAGTAAATCTTACACTGACGAAGTTGTAAGTACTTGCTAACGAGTCACTTATGTAAAATAAATATTAATTTACGGGTATATCACAAAACCCTTTATTTGCAATGGCTTCAGAGGCCATTTTTTTTGTCCAGCCCCCTTTACAAAACGCCGATATATGTTATAATAGTAGGGTGTTAAGGGAAAGGACATTTAAATTATGGAATTGATTGAATTAGACAAAACATATCACGAGACTCTAAAAGAGTATCACAACTCTCCAAGTGGGAGTTTAAAAGAGTTCAAACTCGGTAAGAAGTTAGACGAGTTAGACAAGAAGATTGCTGAAAAAGTAGCAGATGTTGATTACGATTGGGGAGACGAATAATATGAGTTACCTACCAAAAGAAAAAATTGAGGACGGTTTGTCCGAGTTGTATGAGATTGAGGAATTTACTCCTAAAGATTACAATGGTGTTAAAAGAATTGAATGTTCTAAACTTAAGGATATTTTTGGTTACTATGATTATTTAAAATTAATAGATGAATTACCAAGTATTCCTTATAGTACTAATTTTGATTTAATGAAAGTCATTGAGTACTACGAAAAAAGTTTCACGGAAGCTATGAGTGACAAAGAAATTGAAGAAATCACGAGTGTTGTTGATACTAGTGATTGGGTAGCAAAGGATGTGTACAAATGATTGATTGGGTAGCTAAAAAAACTGATAAAGATGTTAAAAAAGATGTTGACAAAGTAGATGAAATAGTCCATGATAATAATATGACAATAGCTGATGCACTAAAAG
>LULE01000399.1_pt1 | contig 14159 bp, 10 predicted proteins | sample 728231 | NCBI WGS metagenome assembly LULE01 (sample SAMN03860297, study PRJNA289734) | marine metagenome | biome: seawater column; feature: ocean; material: water; isolation source: Red Sea water column Station 192 - depth 10m | place: Saudi Arabia: Red Sea | collected 2011-10-15 | depth 10 m | reverse complement strand
GCCGGATGCTCGCCGAATTGTTCGATCAGTGGGCGCTGGCGCGCGGCGCCGGGCCGGCGCTGGTCGATCCCGCCGATTTTCCCGCAATGCTTGGGCAATTGCTCGGGCAGGCGAGCGTGCGTCCGCCCTATGGCGGGCATCCGCGCCTGTTCATCTGGGGCTTGCTCGAGGCGCGGTTGCAGCGCGCCGACCTGATGATCCTCGGCGGACTCGACGAAGGGCGCTGGCCCGCCGCGACGCAACCCGACCCGTGGCTCGCGCCCGGCATCCGCCGTCTGCTCGGTCTTGCCGCGCCCGAACGGCAGCAGGGGATGGCGGCGCATGATTTCGCGGGCGCGCTCGGAGCCGGGAGAATCGTCGTCACGCGCGCGCAGCGCAGCGGCGGCGATCCCGCGGTTGCTTCGCGCTTCTGGCTGCGGCTCGCGGCGCTCGCGGGCGAGCTTCCCGAACCCGCGCCGGGTGGGGTGCCGCTCACGCGCCTCGCCGCCGAAATCGACCTGCCGCCGGGCGGTACGCAGCCCGCCGGTCGTCCGGCGCCGCAGCCGCCCGCCGCCGACCGTCCGCGCCGGATCAGCGTCACCGGCGTCGACAAGCTCGCACGCGATCCCTTCGCCTTTTACGCCGACCGCATGCTCGGCCTCTCGGCGCTCGATCCGTTGAGCGCCGCGCCCGATCCGCGCTGGCGCGGTACGCGGGTGCATAAATTGTTCGAAGATTGGGTGCGCGGCGGCGCGACGCGCGAGGCTTTCGAAGCGGAACTGGCCGCGCTCGCCGCCGATCCGGCGCTCGACGGGCTTGCGCGCGCCTTCTGGCTGCCGCGTATCGAGCCCGCGCTGCGCTGGGCTGCGGCGCAGGTTTGGGAGGCCGACCGCAAGCCCGTCGCGGTCGAAGCGCGGGGCGAACGGACCGACGACGGCATTACGCTGCATGGCAAGGCCGACCGCATCGACCGCGGCCCCGATGGCCTTGCCATCATCGATTATAAATCGGGCGGCGCGCCGAGCGCGCAGGCCGCCGCCGACGGGCTCGACAATCAGCTCGGGCTGCTCGGCCTGCTTGCGCGCGAAGGGGCGATGGAGGGAATCGATGCCGCCCCCGTCGTGGCGCTCGAATATTGGAGCTTGCGTCCTGACCGCCGCGCCGACGGCGCGGGGCGGATTTCGAACAGCTATGGCCCGCGCAGCACGCTCAAGACCGCAGAGGCGGCGATCGACCATGCCGCCGACACGCTGACCCGGCTGGCGCACGACTATCTACTCGGCGACGCGCCCTTCGTGCCCGGCGAGGGCGGCGGCTATGGCGATTATGACCAACTCATGCGCCGCGACGAATGGTTCGGGCGCGGTGAGGACGGACTGTGAGCAGAAGCGCCGGCCTCGCCACCCTCGATCCGCGGCAGGGCGCCGCCGCCGATCCCGAAAGCCATGTCTGGCTCGGCGCGTCGGCGGGCACGGGCAAGACGCAGGTGCTGTCGGCGCGCGTGCTGCGGCTGATGCTGGACGGCGTTTCGCCGCTGGCGATCCTGTGCATCACCTTCACCAAGGCGGGCGCCGCCGAAATGGCGCATCGCATCCACGAACGGCTCGCGGCCTGGGTGCGGATGAACGACGGCGATTTGCGGCTCGATCTCCACGCGCTGGGGCTCGACTGGGAGCGGCCGGGGCTGATGACGCGCGCCCGGTCGCTGTTCGCGACGGTGATCGACAGCCCCGGCGGCGCGATCCGCGTCCAGACGATCCACAGCTTCTGCCAGACCTTGCTCGCCAGCTTCCCGCTCGAGGCAAAGCTGCTCCCCGGCTTTCGCGCTATCGAGGAGGATGAGGCAGCGGCGCTCAAGCGGCAGATACTCGGCGATCTGCTCGAGCGTGATCCCGACCGCGAGGCGCTGCGCGCGGTCGCGGCGATGCTGTCGCGGCGGCTGGGGCAGGAATCGGCGCTTGCCTTCCTGTCGAGCTGCGCCGCGGTTTTCGGCGGTCCGCGCGCGGCGCTACCCCCGGCGGCGCATGATTTGCGCGCGGCGTTCGACCTCCCCGGCGGCGATCCCGATGCATGGCTCGTCGCCGAGATTGCAGGCGGAGCGATTTCCGATGCCGATATCAAGGCGGTCGCGACCAGCGGCGCGGCGTGGGGGACCAAGACCGGCGAGGCTTGTTCGGACAAGATGGTCGGCTGGCTCATCGCCGATGCGTCGGCGCGCACCGCGATGCTCGATGAACTGCTCGGCTGTTTCCTGACCGGCAAGGGCGAGCTGCGCGCCGATTTTGCGGGCGACAAGGGCCGGATGACCGATTGTGCCGACAGCGCGGTGCGCATCGTCGATGCCGCCGGGCGGCTGCGCGCCACCGCCACCGCGATGCGCGTCGCCGACGATCTTGCGGCGGGATGGAAGCTTGGCGCGCGCTTTGCTGAGGCCTATGCGCTCGCCAAGCGCGATGCGGGTCTTGCCGATTTCGACGATCTCATCACGCTCGCCGGGACGCTGCTGCGTGTCAGCAGCTTCGGCGAATGGGTGCGCTTCAAGCTCGATCAGCGCACCGACCATATCCTCGTCGATGAGGCGCAGGATACGAATATGCGCCAGTGGGGCATTGTCCTGTCGCTTGCCGAGGAATTTTTCGCGGGCGTCAGCGCAAAGGACGACCGGCTGCGGACACTGTTTACCGTCGGCGACCGCAAGCAGGCGATCTTCGGCTTTCAGGGCACCGAGCCCAAGGCGTTCGCGACCGCGCGCGACATGTTCCACGCGCTGGGCGAGATGGGCGGCCAGCCCTTCCGCCAGGTCGATCTGGTTTCCAACTATCGCTCGACGCCCGCGGTGCTCGACGTCGTCGACCGCTGGCTCGGCGACGGCGGGACGAGAGCGATGGGGCTCGACGGCGAAGAGCCGCCCCACCGCCCGTTTCGAAGCGCCCAAGCCGGCCAGGTCGAACTCTGGGCGCCGCTGCCCGTCGGCAAGGCGATCGATGCTGCAGCCGCGGAGGACGGCGGAGACGAGGGGGACGGCAGCGCCCCCGCTTCCGATCCCGCCTCGATGCGGTTGGCCAAGGCGATCGCGGGCGAGGTGCAGGACTGGATCGCGAACGGCAAGGACGGGCGTCCCGTGGCGCCGGGCGATATCATGATCCTCGTCCGCCGACGCCGCGATCTGGCGGCGCGGATCGTCGCGCGGCTTCAGGCGCTGCACGTCCCCGTCGCGGGCGTCGACCGCTTCGCGCTGACCCAGCCGCTCGCGGTGCAGGATCTGATCGCCGCGATGCGCTTCGCGGTGCAGCCGCTCGACGATCTCAACCTTGCCGCACTGCTCGTCTCACCGCTGCTCGGCTGGACGCAGGACGACCTCTACGCGCGCACCGCAAAGCGCGGTCGCGCCGCCATCTGGGAACATCTGCGCGCGCACGAAGACGCGATGCCGCCCGCGACGATGGCGGCGCTGCGCGCGCTGCTCGGCATGGCCGATTTCACGACCCCTTTCCGCTTTCTCGAAACGGTCCTCTCAGGACCGATCGACGGACGGCGCAAGCTGTACGCGCGGCTGGGGCGCGAGGCGCGCGACCCGATCGACGAACTGCTGAGCCAAGCGCTGGCGTTCGAGGCGCGTGAAACCGTGTCGCTACTCGGCTTTCTGACCCGGATCGCGGGCAGCAGCGCCGATATCAAGCGCCAGACCGAAGCGCGCAGCGACGTCGTGCGCGTGATGACGGTCCACGGATCGAAGGGCTTGCAGGCGCCGATCGTCATTCTCGCCGATGCGACCGACGATGCCGCGATCGGTCATCGTCCCTTCACCGTCGATGTCGCCGCCTGGGAAAAGCTGCCCGTCTTCGCGATGCCCGCGGACGAACGGCAGGGTGCGCTGGCGCAGGCCTATCAGGACGCGGCCGATGCCGCGGCGCAGGAGCATTGGCGGCTGTTCTACGTCGCGATGACCCGCGCCGAAGAGATGCTGATCGTCGCGGGCGTTACCAAAAAGCCCGACCTGTCGGTGCCCGAGACGAGCTGGCACAGCGCGGCCGCGGTGGCGCTGGAGGGGCTTGGTTGCGATTGGGAGGATGCGGGGCCGCTGTGGGGCCGCCGCCGTGTCCACCGCGTCAATGATGGCAAATGGGCGCGCAGGGATGCGGCCGTGCGCGCCGCACCGCCGCCGCTCGCGCTGCCCGCCTGGACCCACGCCCCGGCGCCCGAGGAGGCGCGCCCGCCGCGCCCGCTCGCGCCCTCGGCGCTGGGCGAAGATGATGTCGCGGTGCCGCCGCAGGGTTCGGCGCGCGTCGCGGCGGTGACGCGTGGCCTGCTGCTCCACGCGCTGTTCGAACGCCTGCCGCCGGTTGCGACCGATAGGCGGCGCGCGGCGGCGCTGCGCTGGCTCGCGGTGCAGGCGCCGATGCTCGACGATGCGGCGCGTATGGCGATGGCGGACGAGGTGCTCGCCATCCTTGATGATCCGGCGCACGCCGCGCTTTTCGGCCCCGACAGTCTGGCCGAAGTGCCGCTCTCGGCGGTGGTCGACGGCATGGTCGTGGCGGGGATCGTCGACCGGCTGCGCGTGACCGACGACGCGGTGACAGTGATCGATTACAAGACTGGGCGGCGGATACCCGAGAGCGCGGCCGATGTCGCGCCCGCCTATCTGCGCCAGATGGCGGCCTATCGCGATGCGCTGGCGGTCATCTTTCCGGGCCGGCGCGTCGAAACGGCGCTGCTCTATACGGCGGGACCGCGCTTCATCGCGCTCGACGATGCCGTGCTGGCACCGCACAAGCCCGGCTTGCTTGCCGCCAAGGCGAATTTGCCGCCGCCGCCCCTTGAGCCGGACGCCCCGACGTCCTAGCTTGGCATCAACGATTTTTCAGAATTTCAGGAGTTCAGACGATGGCAACCAAGGCAATCACCGACGCCAGCTTTCAGGCCGATGTCCTCGACAGCGACACCCCCGTGCTCGTCGATTTCTGGGCCGAATGGTGCGGTCCGTGCAAGATGATCGGCCCGTCGCTCGAAGAAATTTCGAACGAACTCGCCGGCAAGGTGGTGATCGCCAAGCTGAACATCGACGACCATCCCGACGCGCCGAGCAAATATGGCGTGCGCGGCATCCCGACGATGATCCTGTTCAAGAATGGCCAGATCGCCGACACCAAGGTCGGCGCCGCACCGAAGAGCGCGCTCAAGGGCTGGCTCGAAGGCGCGCTTTGATTTTAGCTAGCCCCCCGATGCCGAGTGATCGGTGTCGGGGGCGCCTTCTATCGGTCAGTCACGCCAATAGTCGTGTAGTTCGGAGCCATCGAAACCGGCCCGAAGCGAGGCAGCAATTGCGGAAACTTCTGGCCTGATCCGCATGGGCACGGGTCTTTTCGGCCGAGTTTTTCGATAAGTTCGATATCGCCGCGGACGAAGCGATGACCACGCTTGACCTGCGTTTCGGACGGGTAACCCTTACGCCGCTTCGAGGTGATCTCGAAAGCAAGGCAGGTCGGCGAAGTCTTTTTGGCGTACCATGACGGCCTCCTGTGGTCGGCGCACCTAATTGCGCGCAGGGGCGGACCTAACAGATCGCGGTCAGCTCCGATAGTCGGCGTTGATGCTGATATAGCCGTGGGTCAGGTCGCAGGTCCAAACGGTCGCGCGCCCGTCGCCGAGGCCGAGGTCGGCGCCGACGCGAATGTCCTGGCCCTTCAGATGCGCCGCAACGGGGCCCTCGTCATAGCCGTCGACGGGTAGCCCGTCCTTCGCGACCCAATGGTCGCCGAAGCGGATTGCCAGCCGGTCGCGGTCGGCGGGTTCGCCTGCCTTGCCCACCGCCATCACGACGCGGCCCCAATTGGCATCCTCGCCCGCGATCGCGGTCTTGACCAGCGGCGAATTGGCGATCGACAGCGCGACGCGCTTGGCGCTGGCATCGCTGACCGCGCCGGTCACCGTAATTTCGATGAATTTCGACGCACCTTCGCCGTCGCGCACGACAAGCTGCGCAAGATCGAGCGCAACGCTGCGGATCGCTGCATAAAGCGCGTCGGCGCCCGGATCGTCGCGCGTCGTCAGCACCGGATTGCCCGCCCGCCCGGTCGCGAACAACAGCACCGTGTCGCTGGTCGACGTGTCGCTGTCGACCGTGATCGCGTTGAAACTGCCCGCGGTCGCCTCGCTCAGCATCGCTTGCAACAGATCGGGCGCCACCGCGGCATCGGTGAAGATATAGCCGAGCATCGTCGCCATGTCGGGCGCGATCATCCCCGATCCCTTGACGATTCCCGCGACCTGCACCGTGGTACCGCCGACGACCGCGCTCGCCGCCGCACCCTTCGGGAAGGTGTCGGTGGTGGTGATCGTCTGCGCCGTTTCTTCCCAGCTTGCGCTCGGGGTGTCGAAGCTGATGACCTTGGCGACGCCCGCGTGCGCCTTGTCCTTGGGCAACGGCACGCCGATCACGCCCGTCGAGCAGACGAACACTTCCCTGGGGTCGCAGGCCAGATGCGCAGCGACCTGATCGACGATCTGCTCGACCGCCTCGCGTCCGCGATAGCCGGTGAAGGCGTTCGAATTGCCCGCATTGACGATCAGCGCGCGGGCGCGGCCGTGCGCGATGCCCTCGCGGCACATTTCGACCTCGGTCGAACAGCAGACATTCTGCGTCGTCACGCCCGCGACGACGGTACCCGGCGTCAGTTCGACATAGGTGAGGTCGCAGCGGTCCCAATTCTTGTAGTGCGCGCGCGCGATACGGCGCGTCACCCCGGCGATTTCGGGCAGGGCGGGGAAGGCAGCGGGCGCGAGCGGCGAGCGATCAGTCATGGCGCGCGCATAGCCGTTGGGGGGGCAAAGAAAAACCCCTCCCGCGAACGGAAGGGGCTTTGCTGCCGGAGTTCAGCGGCGAGCGCTTCCCGGCGGTCGTCCTCCCCGCGGCGTCGCCACAAGGAGGATCGGTCGGCTTACGCCGGGATGCCGCTGATCGCCTTGACTTCCATAAAGTCCTTGAGGCCAAACAGCCCGCCTTCGCGGCCATTGCCCGACGCCTTGTAACCGCCGAAGGGCGCGCCCGGTCCGGGGCCCCAGGCGTTGACGGCGACCATACCGGCGCGCAGCTTCGGCGCCACCTCGGCCGCCTTGGACGGATCGCCCGATACCACGGCCGACAGGCCATATTCGGTGTCGTTGGCGATATCGACCGCTTCGTCGAGGCTGGAATATTCCATGATCGTCGCAACGGGGCCGAACACTTCTTCCTTGGCGATCCGCATGTCGGGCGTGACGCCCGAGAAGACGGTCGGCTTGATGAAATAGCCGCGGTTGACGTTCGCGGGCAGGCCGGTGCCGCCGGTTTCGAGCGTTGCGCCCTCGTCGATCGCCGACTGGATCAGGCCCTGGATCTTTTCGAACTGCGCCTTGTTGACGACGGGGCCGATATGACCGCCTTCCTGCGCCGGATCGCCAACCTGCGTTCCGTCGAACATCGCCTTGATGACGCCGACGGCCTCTTCCTTGCGGTCCTTGTGGACCAGAATACGCGTCGGGGCGATGCAGCTCTGACCGGTGTTGACGAGCACGCCCTGCACCGTCGGGGGCAGGACCTGGGCCAGATCGGCGTCGGGCAGGACGATGTTCGGCGATTTGCCGCCCAGTTCCTGATGCACGCGCTTGACCGTGTCGGCCGCCGCCTTGGCGACGAGGATGCCGGCGCGGGTCGATCCGGTGAAGCTCACCATTTCGATCCCCGGATGCGCGCTGATCGCATTGCCGACGGTCGGGCCGTCACCCTGAACCAGGTTGAACACGCCCGGCGGAACGCCTGCCGCATCGAGGATTTCGGCGAAAATAACCGCATTGCCGGGGCATTCTTCCGACGGCTTCAGCACCATCGTGTTGCCAGCGGCGAGCGCGGGCGCGACCTTCAGCGCAATCTGGTTGAGCGGCCAGTTCCAGGGGGTGATCATCCCGACGACGCCGATCGGTTCATAGACGACCTTGTTTGCGCCATGCTGTTCGCTGAACTCGAAATTCTTGAGCGCCTCGATCGTGCCGAGGAAGCCGCCGATGCCGGCGCCGACTTGCGCGGTGCCTGCGAAGCTGACGGGCGCGCCCATTTCGGCCGCCATCGACTTGGCGAGATCGGCGCCGCGCTTCTTATATTCCTCGACGATACGGCCGAGCAGCGCCAAGCGCTCCTCCCGCGTCGTCTGCGAATAGGTCTTATAGGCCTGCTTGGCGGCGGCGACGGCATCGTCGACGTCGGCCGCGGTGCCGAGCACGACGGTCGATGCCGCTTCCTCGGTCGCCGGGTTGATGACGTCGTGCAGCTTGCCGCCCTTGCTGTCGACCCATTTGCCGCCGATGTAATTCTGTTTCAGGTGCGTTTCGGTATCGCTCATCATCTTTCTCCCATCGGCGGAAACTTCCGTCTCGGATTGCTACCTAATCACTGTGCCGCGCGAATCAAGCGCGGTCGGCTGCGATTTCTTCCGGCTCAGCGCTTTTCAGCGGCGATGCGTGACATGAGTATGGCAGCGCGCGTCGCCTGGCGTGCGATGCTGGACAATTCGACCCTTTCGCCGGGCGCATGATCGCCGGTCGAATAGGTGCCGAGCCCGGCAAGGCCATCGACATCGGCGGCGACGAAGCTGATGTCGCCGGCGCCGCGCTTCAGCGGGTCGAGCGCCGCCATTTCGGGAAGCCCCATGTCGCGGTTGACGCCGTTGAGCCGGTCGAGCAGCGCCTTGTTGCCCGCCGTCGGCGCCATCGGCGGATAGGCACCGGGGTCGAAGGCAAGCTTCGCATCGGTGCCCGGCAGGTGGCGCGCGACGATCGCCGCCATCTTGTCCTTCACCCGTGCCGACTGTTCGGGCGACAGCGTGCGCAGGTCGCCGCGCGCCACCGCAATCGGGGCGACGATGTTGGTCTTGCCGTTTGCGGTCGCGCGGATCCCGCCGGTGTCGAGTGTCGCCTCCTGGCCGCCGGCGATCAGCCCGACGTTGAAGGTCAGATTGGGTTCGGGCAGTTCGGTGCGGAAATCGCGGATGATGCGCGCCAGCTCATTGATCGCGCCATCGCCAACCTCGGCGCTGAAGATGCCCGAGCTGTGGGCGCTCATGCCCGTCGCGGTGACGGTCCAGCTTTCCGAACTGCGACGGGCGATCGATCCCATGTCGGCGCCGTTATCGCGGACGAGTCCTTCGAAATCGAGCGCAATATCGCTGCGCTTGCCCGCCGCGATCAGGTCGGCGCGCGATTTCTCGATCGGATCGCCCGCGTCTTCCTCGTCGCCGGTCATATGGATTTCGATATTGGCGTCTTTCAGCGTGCCCGCAGCCTTCATCGCGCGCAGCGCCGCGACGATCACCACCATGCCGCCCTTGTCGTCGCCCGCGCCGGGGCCTTCGCCCCAGCCATCCTTGCGCGTGAAAGTCTGGAAGGGCGAATCGGGTTCGAACACCGTGTCGAGATGCGCAATCAGAAGCATCTTCTTGCCGTCGACACGTCCCTTGTGCACCGCGATCAGATGGCCAGCGCGCTTCGTTTCCAGGGTGGGCTTCCAGGTGACCGTAAAGCCCAGCGGCTCAAGCTCGGCGCGCATCATCTCGGCCACCTTTTCGACCCCGGCGAGGTTCAGCGTACCGCTGTTCTGATTCACCAGCCTTTCGAGCAGCGCGATCGACCGTTCCTGCTCGGCCTTGACCGTTCCGGCCATCCGGCTTTCGATCGGGCTCAGCTTGGCATGCGCGGCCGGGGCGAGCGCGAACGCGGCAAGGGCGGCGAGCGCGGCGAAGCGGGCTGATTTCATCTGCACAATCTCCTTTGTCGGCGCCCTTGTGCCGCCTGAAGGGCGCCGCCGCAAGCCGTCGCGCCCGACAATATTCGCCCGCTTGCCGATCCCCATCTCGAGCACGACCTGTAAAGAGTATTTGACAGTGCGCGCTTCGTGTCTGTAAAGAGTGTTTGACAGGCTGAAAGGACGGTCATTGCAAAATCGCGTTCGGGATTGCCGCGAGCAGGCGGGGTGGAGTCAGGGCGAACTGGCCCGTCGGCTCGGCGTCTCTCGGCAGACGATCAATGCCGTCGAAACCGACAAATATGACCCCAGCCTGCCGCTCGCGCTGCGCATGGCCCGGCTGTTCGGGCTGGAGGTGCGCGAGCTGTTTATCGATCATTGGATGCCGGAGGACGAGTGATGGACAAGATGGTGGCCGGACATAGCGTTGCGGCGTGGAAGAAGAGCGGGATCGGGGCGCTGGTCGGCGCGATCGTCGGTGCGGGCACGGTCGCCGGGCTGATGCATGTCGCCGGGACCGATTTCATCGATGCGATGGGCGGATCGCGCGTTGCGCTGGCCGGTGTTGCCATCATCTACCTCCTGATGGCGGCCTTCGTGGGCTTCGGGTTGGCAGCGCCGCGCACCGGCGCCAGATTGCTCAACGTCGCTGATGCCGACGAACTGCGCGAGGAGCGCGCGGGCATGGGGCGATCGGTCATCGTCATGGGCGCAATCGGTGCCGCGCTGCTTGCGCTCGCGCTCGCACGCACGCCCTCCTTTCCGACCGGACCCGTTCCGGCGCAGGCGGCTGCGGCAGTGCTGGCCCTCGTGATTGCGGGCGGTGTCGCGGCGAGCTGGGCGTGGCGGCGGCAATATGACGAGCTTAACCGCCAATTGGGTATCGAGGGCGGCTATTGGGCCTTCGGCCTGAGTTGGATCGGGCTGACCCTCTGGGGCGCCGCCGATCTTCTGGGGCTCGGACCGGTGCTCACCGCGATCGACGTGGTGACGACGCTGGCGGCGATGATGCTTGTCGGGGCCTTTGTGGCGATCGGTCGCCGCGGCCTGATGATGCGCTGAGCGCAGGTAGCAGATAAGGGAAGGGCGTCCGAGCTCCCCCAAGCCGGACGCCCTTCGAGCGTGACTGATCGCTGCAGATCAGGCGCTGTAATACATGTCGAATTCGACCGGGCTCGGGGTCTGTTCGAAGTTGTAAACTTCGGCCCATTTGAGTTCGATATAGGCTTCGATCTGATCCTTCGAGAAGACGTCGCCCTTCAAGAGGAAGTCGTGATCGGCCGCGAGGCTGTCGAGCGCTTCGCGCAGGCTGCCGCAGACGGTCGGGACTTCGGCAAGTTCCTCGGGCGGCAGATCATAGAGATTCTTGTCCATCGCGTCGCCGGGGTGGATCTTGTTCTGGATGCCGTCGAGCCCCGCCATCAGCAGCGCCGAATAGCAGAGATAGGGGTTCGCCATCGCGTCGGGGAAACGGAATTCGACGCGCTTCGCCTTGGCGCCCGCGCCATAGGGGATGCGGCACGAAGCCGAACGGTTGCGGCTCGAATAGGCGAGCAGCACCGGCGCCTCGAAGCCCGGGACGAGGCGCTTGTAGCTGTTCGTCGTCGGGTTGGTGAAGGCATTGAGCGCCTTCGCATGCTTGATGACGCCGCCGATGAAATAGAGGCACATGTCCGAAAGGCCGGCATAGCCGTTGCCCGCAAAGAGCGGCTTGCCCTTTTCCCAGATCGAGATGTGGGTGTGCATGCCCGATCCGTTGTCGTCCTTGATCGGCTTGGGCATGAAGGTCGCGGTCTTGCCATAGGCATGGGCGACCTGATGCACGACATATTTGTAGATCTGCATGCGGTCGGCGGTCTGCGTCAGCGTGCCGAAGGTCAGGCCCAGCTCGTGCTGCGCGGCGGCGACTTCATGGTGATGCTTGTCGCAGGGCAGACCCATTTCGAGCATCGTCGAGACCATTTCGGCGCGGATGTCGACGGCGCTGTCGACCGGCGCGACGGGGAAATAGCCGCCCTTGGCGCGCGGACGATGGCCAAGGTTGCCGCCTTCATAGGTGCGGCCGGTGTTGGTCGGCAGTTCGATATCGTCGATTTCGAAACCCGACTTGTTGTAGCCGGTTTCGAAGCGGACGTCGTCGAACATGAAGAATTCGGCTTCGGGGCCGACATAGACGGTGTCGCCGATGCCGGTCGAGGCGACATAAGCTTCGGCGCGCTTCGCCGTAGTGCGCGGGTCGCGGGCATAGCCTTCGCCGGTCGAAGGCTCGACGATGTCGCAGAACATCACCAGCATCGGGGTCGCCGAGAAGGGATCGTCATAGACCGCCTCGAGATCGGGCTTCAGGATCATGTCGCTTTCGTTGATCGCCTTCCAGCCTTCGATCGACGATCCGTCGAACATCAGGCCGTCTTCGAGGGCGTCTTCGTCGATCACGCCGGCGCACATGGTCAGATGCTGCCATTTGCCCTTGGGATCGGTGAAGCGCAGATCGACCCACTCGATGTCATTATCCTTGATCCGGGCGATGATATCCTTCGGCTTGGTGGCCATGGTCACTTCTTCCTTTTTGCGAATAGTACCGGCTGGACCGGCGTCTGTTGAACGGGATGGAGCGATGGAAGCTTAAAGCGCGTCCTCATTGCGTTCGCCGGTGCGGATGCGCAGCGCGGTTTCCACAGGGATCACGAAAATCTTGCCGTCGCCGATGCGGCCCGTCTGTGCGGCCGCGGCGATCGCCTCGACCACGCGTTCGGCCATATTGTCGTCGACGATAACCTCCAGCTTCACCTTCGGCAGGAAGTCGACGACATATTCGGCGCCGCGATACAGTTCGGTGTGCCCCTTCTGGCGACCGAAGCCCTTCGCCTCGGTGACGGTGATGCCGCTGACACCCACTTCGTGCAGCGCCTCCTTCACCTCGTCGAGCTTGAACGGTTTGATGATCGCCTCAATCTTCTTCACGCTTCATGTCCCCCTTTGGGCCTTCCACCTCTGCCTGTGGTCGAAGCCGGGTCAGGTGCGCCTGAACCGGTTTCCCCCGTGAGTCGGTGCGGTGTGCGGCCATCCCGTGAGTCGGTGCGGTGTGCGGCCATCTTGCACCAATCAAGACCCGTGCCAATTGGCGAATCGCAAGCTTTCGGTAAGAAATTTGGCACGAAATTACGAGATTGCCCTTGTTTTGAGCAGCGCGGCCGCGATGCTGCCCAAGAATTGGGCAAGGCGGTAGGTTGGCGTGCGCGAGCCGTGGTGGTAGGTTCGGCGCATGACCGACGCCATTAGCTTCGATACGATTTCAGCCGATGTGCCGATGTTGCTGGTGCCTGCCACGGCAGGCGATGGAGAACCGTTGACCGTCGTCGTCGACACCGGTGCGACGCCACCCTTTCCACTCATCGTCAGCGAAGCGCTGGCGAAAAGGCTTGGGCTGTCGCTCGAAGCAGGCGAGACGGAGGCTACGCCGGCGATCGGACCACGGCCCCCAACCCTTCGCAAGACGCAGGTACCGCGTTTCACCATGGGACCGATCAGCCTTTCCGACGTGCCCGCCATCGCCACCGAAGCGGTTGATCGACTGGCGGCTTCGATCGGGCGACCGGTCGATGCGATTGTCGGCCATGCGTTCCTGAAGGAGCTGACCTTCTCCGTCGATTATGGCGCGAAATTGATCGACTTCACCGCCGCGCCGGGGGCAGACAGCGAAGCAATATCCTTTACGCTGGGCCCCAAAAAGCCGGTCATGGTCGTGACCGCGACCGTCAATGGCAAAGGACCCTTTGCGATGGAGCTTGACACCGGCGCGATGGCCTCGTCGGCGACGCCCAAGCTGGCGGAGCAGGCGGCGATCGACGTCCGCGGGAGTGGACGGATGTCGGGGCCGGGCGGGGATATCCCGGTGCATTATGGTCACGCCAGCGTCGGCTTTGCCGGGCGCACCGCCGAAGCGCAGCAATTCGCGATCAGCGAAGCGATCGAGCGCATCGCGCAAGAGACTGGCGCACCGATCGAAGGCATTATTGGGGCGCGCTTTTTCGCCGGGACGCGGGTGACGATCGCCTATCCCGACGGCAAGATGTGGGTCGAGCCGTCCGGCGGAGCGGACGCGCCCTGACCCTGCAATCAGCGCCCGACGGGCGCCGTCGCGTCGGGCAGGTTCGCCTTGGTCCAGTTCGACCGGTCGATGACATAGGCGCGAATCGCCTCGACATCGGCGGGGGTCAGCACCTTGGCAAAGCTCACCATGCCGCGGTCCTTCAGCGCGCCGTCGAGGATCACGCCCTTCCATGCATCGGCACTGGTCAGCGCGCCCGAAACGCGCAGGTCGGGGGTGAAGCCGTTGCCGATCGCGCTGTCGCCGTGACAGACTTGGCAATAGCGCCCGAAATGCGCCTTGCCCGATGCGATC
>LULE01000326.1_pt1 | contig 14201 bp, 15 predicted proteins | sample 728231 | NCBI WGS metagenome assembly LULE01 (sample SAMN03860297, study PRJNA289734) | marine metagenome | biome: seawater column; feature: ocean; material: water; isolation source: Red Sea water column Station 192 - depth 10m | place: Saudi Arabia: Red Sea | collected 2011-10-15 | depth 10 m | reverse complement strand
CTAGAGAGAGAAAAACTTATTTCTGATCCAAAAGATTTACCAATCCAATTTTTTTGCATTGACTTTACATTTTCAGGCCAATCAAGGTTTTCTATGGAACTAAGAAGTTCATCAGCATAATCTGTAATTTTTAAAAACCATTGATCAATTTCTTTTAACTCTACAGTTGCTCCCGATCTCCATCCTTTTCCATCTATAACTTGCTCATTTGCAAGCACTGTCTCATCAACTGGATCCCAGTTAACTAGAGATTTCTTTCTATAAACTAGACCTTGCTTGTGAAGAAGACTAAAAATTTCCTGCTCCCACTTATAATAGTTTGGGTCACAGGTTTTAAGCTCTTTTGACCAGTCATAGCTAAATCCAAGTCTTTTGAGTTGTGATTTCATATTCTCAATGTTTTGTTCTGTCCAACTTTGTGGGTCAACTTTATTTTGAATAGCTGCGTTTTCAGCAGGCAGTCCAAAGGCATCCCAACCCATGGGTTGAAAGACATTGAATCCTCTCATCCTTTTATATCTAGAAATAACGTCCCCAATTGTATAATTCCTCACATGTCCCATATGAAGTTTCCCAGAGGGATATGGGAACATAGACAAGCAATAATATTTCTCTCTATCATCCGGAGCAGTCTTATATTTATTTGTATTTTCCCATTCAGATTGAATGCTAGATTCGATTTGTTCTGGATTGTATTGTTCTTCAAGCATTTTTTAGAAACTCATTTTCAAGATAGTTGATTGTGTGTTTGTTTTCTATGAATTTCTCATCTTTAAGCATTTTTTGATGGAATTGATGTGTTGTATTTATCCCCTCAATAAAAAACTCATCAAGAGCACTTAACATCCTTTTAATAGCTGATTTTCTGGAGCCAGCAAGTGAAATTATTTTTGCCAACATTGAGTCATAAAATGGCGGAACTTCATACCCGTTATAGATGTGTGAGTCATATCGGATACCAAACCCTCCTGGAATGTGCATCCTAGTAATCTTTCCAGGATTTGGAATAAAATTCACAGAGTCTTCAGCATTAATTCTGCATTCAATTGCATGTCCTCTGAAATTTATATCACTTTGATTTAAAGTCATTGGCATGCCCAATGCAATTCTTAGCTGGGCTTTTACTAAATCAAATCCAGTAATCATTTCGGTTACAGGATGCTCTACTTGAATACGAGTATTCATTTCAAGGAAGTAAAAGCATTCATTTTCATAGAGAAATTCTAGGGTACCAACACCTTCATAGTTTAGGTCTTTACAAAGATTTACACAGTTTTCCAAAACTTCATCGAGCTTCTCTTTATTTACGTCTCTCGCAGGAGCTTCCTCAATTAATTTCTGATGTCTTCTTTGAATTGAACAATCTCTGGTACCTAAATGAATAGCATTTCCTTTTCCATCTCCTACGACTTGCACCTCAATATGCCTTGGATTTTCAATAAATTTCTCAAAATAAACGACATCACTGCCAAATCCATTAAGTGCTTCTTGTTTTGCAATTTGTACTGAATTAATTAGCTCCTTTGAGCTCCTTACAATTTTCATTCCTCTTCCACCACCACCAGCTGTCGCTTTCACAATAAGTGGATATCCTATTTCGTCTGCTATTTTTAGAATTTCTTCCTCATTATTAGGTAGCCCTTTATCATAACCAGGCACTCCATCAATACCATATTTGGTAACGATAGATTTTGCAGTTATTTTGTCTCCCATTTGTCTTATAGTTTGTGAGCTTGGGCCAATGAATTTAAATCCACTAAGATTGCATTGCTCAGCAAAAGAGTGATCCTCAGCTAGAAATCCATACCCAGGATAAATTGCATCTGATCCAGTAACATCTGCAGCAGATAAAATAGTAGGCGCATCTAGATAGCTTTTAGTAGGATCAGCAGGGCCAACACAAACTGACTCATCTGAAAATCTCAAACTTTTAAGTTCTTTATCACCTTCAGAATAAATACATACGGTTTTTAAACCAAGTTCTTTGCATGCCCTTATGGCACGTAAAGAGATTTCTCCTCTATTGGCAATTAGAACTTTTTTTGACATTTATTCAAAGGTGATTAAATCTTGAGAAAATTGAACTGGTTCACCATCTTCAACTTCAATTGAAACTATTTTCCCGCTAAATTCAGATTTAATTTCATTCATCATTTTCATTGCTTCAACAATGCAAACAATTTGTCCAGCATCAATAACATCTCCTACCTTTACATACGGATCCTTATCTGGTGCTGGCCTTCTATAGAAAGTCCCAACAATTGGTGATGTAATAGTTTTTGAGCCAGATGTTGAGGTTTCTTTGGTTTCAGTATTAATAATAGTCTCAACCTTTCTATCTGAAGTTGGCTTCTCGACCACAATATCATTTGAAGATTTTCTTGAAATCCTTACAGCTTCCTCGCCCTCAGTAACTTCAATTTCTGTAAGGTCTGATTCTTGAAGCATCTCGATTAATTTTTTAATTTTTCTTATATCCATACTCATAAAATTTAATTAGAATTAATTGCTTTTTCTAGGGCAAATTCATAGCCCTTAGTACCCATTCCACATACAACACCCTCTGCAATATCAGAAAAATATGATTTATGTCTAAATTCTTCTCTAGCAAATATATTTGAAATATGGATTTCATAAAACGGAATGCCAACACCGATAAGAGCATCTCGTATTGAAATGCTTGTATGTGTAAATGCGCCTGGGTTCATCAGAATCTTTGAAACGTTATCTTCCTTAGCCGCATGAATTTTTTCAACAATTTCATGTTCTGCATTACTTTGAAAGGATGTAAAAGAAACATCGTTCTCTTTGCAAATTACTGAAAGATTTTTCTCAATATCTTTTAAAGTATCGCTCCCATAAATAGAGTTTTCTCTACTTCCTAGAAGATTTAAGTTAGGCCCATTTATTAAAAGGATTTCCATCAGTCGATTTTATATGCTTTTTCGTGGAAATTAAAAGATTATTGCAGGACTTATAAAGATGATAACTTGACTTTTATTGGTGTATAACAGAACCTTTTTTCAGCACATCCTTGAAAGATTACCTCATAGTTCTTCAGATTTCGTTCTGTTTGGTCTGATATCTTTAAAGCAAGGTTATTCCTAAATATTACAGTTTCTCCTAAAAATTCATCTTTATGGACAATTGGATCACCAATTAGATCAAATGCAATCGATTGGTCTTTATTAATAACTTTTATTGAGTTTTGATATAAATAATACGTTTTTTCTATCTTCCAATTTAGAAAAAGAGAATCTTCATTTTTAGTGACTGTCATTTTAAAAGCATCTTTGGGGTCCAAGATCTCATTACCTAGGACTATTTGGTCTGAAGCTAAAACATTATTTGAAAACATACATATAAAGATTGCGTATAATGAGAGCAGTGATTTTTTAGTACGCAACAGAACAAAATGAAACATTTTTTAATTAACTTTTTCTTAAATATTTTCTTTATTTTACCTAATTGGGCTTTAAAAGTACTAACACTTAGAAAGGAGATTACTTATAAAAATGAGGTTTTTGATTATCAATCCATGATTTATATTTCTTTAATATCTTGGTTCATTACAAAATTTGGATTTGCCTTAGACATGTCTGAGTTTTCCGATGAAATGCGTAAAAAAATGGCGAACTTAAGGATAAAAATAAATAATAACATTGCTCCTAAAAAAATAATTCATAAAGAAGATCTTATTATTGAGCAAAAGAATAACTTAGTTCTAAGACAGTATTCGCTTGACTCACAAATTTCTGATAAATGTGTTTTATTCTTTCATGGAGGAGGTTATGCAATATCCGATATAGATGTATATGACCCAGTTGTATCTTTTATGTGTGAAGAACTAAATACTAAAATTTTTTCATTGGAGTATAGCCTTTCTCCAGAGAATAAATTTCCTCAAGCTCTTAAGGAAGCCAACATTGCCTTTGAGTGGTTGAGAAGCCATGGATACAACAAAGAACAAATAATTATCTGTGGTGATAGTGCTGGGGGTCACTTAGCTGCATCATTATTACATGACCGAAGTTCAAAAGATAAAGAACTTCCCTACTTGCAGGTCTTAATTTATCCAATGGTATCTCCATCATTAGACTTTCCTTCTCTAGAAAGACTTGGAGAGAATTTCTTACTGACAAGGGAGCAGATGAAGTGGTTCTGGCATTATTTTAGGGCAGAAGAAGCAAATAATTTAGATTCAAGATTTGATCTGCTAAAAATTGATAATAATAATAAATTTAATACCAAAACAGTTATAATTACCGCCGGTTTTGATCCGCTATGTGATGAAGCAGAAGCATATGCAGCAAAATTGAATGACATGGGAAAAAATGTGAAGCAAATTCATTATCCTAGTTTATTCCATAGCTTCATCAATATAACTAGATTAAAGAGTGCTAAATTAGCAACAATTGATATTTTTAAGGAAATAAAAAGAAACTTATGAGCAATTTATTAGAAGTAAAAAATCTTACCGTTGGTTTTAAGGTAAGAGATTCTATTTTCACAGCTGTAGAGGATGCTTCTTTTGAAATAAATAAAAATGAGACTATGGCACTGGTTGGGGAATCAGGATCTGGAAAATCAGTCTCAGCGATGTCAATATTGCAACTTTTACCTGAGGGTAAAACAATCTTTAGAAAAGGTTCATCAATTAAATTTCATCATTCCGAAATATTGGAAATGTCTAATAAACAACTTCAGTCAATACGCGGAAAGAAAATATCTATGATTTTCCAAGAGCCAATGACATCCCTTAACCCTTATCACAGAGTTGGAAATCAAATTGTCGAATCTATTTTAAGTCATGAAGATATTTCAAAAAAAGATGCAGAGAAGAAAGCAAAAGAGTTAATGGAGCTTGTTGAGATTCCTGATTTAGAAAGGAGATATAAATCCTATCCTCATGAATTATCTGGAGGACAGCGCCAAAGAATAATGATCGCAATGTCATTAATAAATGAGCCTGAGCTTTTAATTGCTGATGAACCAACAACAGCCTTAGATGTAACTATTCAAGCCCAAATTCTTGATTTAATGAATAGGCTTAAAGAGAAGCTAGGAATGTCAATTCTATTCATAACACATGATTTAGGACTAGTTGAGAAGTTTAGTGACAGAGTTTGTGTTATGAAAGAGGGTAAAATTGTTGAACAAGGTGTTACAACGGAAATTTTCTCTAATCCAAAACATGAATACACGATCAAGCTTTTAAAATCAGAGCCTAAAGAAAAGGATAATTTGCATGTTTCAGAGGATAATATTTTAGATATTTCAAACCTCAGTGTTTTTTACAAAATACCATCAAAACAGCTATTTAAAACTGATAGATTCTGTGCGGTTTCTGACATTTCTTTAAAAATTCCAAGAAATTCAACAGTTGGCGTGGTAGGAGAGTCAGGTTCAGGTAAATCAACACTAGGAAAAGCGATTATAAATCTTCTTGATTTTGAAGGATCAATTAAATTTAATGATAAATCAATTAAAGATCTCAGTTCAGCTGAAAAGAAATTATTAAAAAAAGATATTCAAATAGTTTTTCAAGATCCTTATGGGTCTCTTTCGCCGAGAATGACAGTTGGTGAAATCATTGGAGAGGGCTTAGATATACATTTTGATTTTTCCAACGAAGAAAAGATAGAAAAAATATCAAATGTAATGAAAGATGTTGGATTAGACGACAGCCTCATTTTTAAATATCCACATGAATTTTCTGGTGGCCAAAGACAAAGAATCGCAATTGCTAGATCAATAATTCTAAACCCAAAATTTATGATCCTTGATGAGCCAACTTCAGCGCTTGATAGATCTATTCAGATTCAAGTGATAGACGTTTTAAAAAGATTGCAAGACAAATATAAATTAACATATTTATTTATTAGCCATGATCTGAAAGTAATAAGGTCTATGTGTGATCAGATTTTTGTTATGAGTGAGGGAAAGTTAGTAGAGTATGGTAAAGCTGATGAGGTTTTTGAAAATCCCAAAAAGGAATATACTCAAAAACTTTTAAGAGCAGCACTTAAATATTCATCAAATTAAGATGCCAAATAGGAAGTATTCAAAAATATTGCATGATGGTCCACAGCAGGCAGCATCAAGATCAATGTTGCGTGGAGCAGGATTCAAGGACGAAGATTTTGAAAAATCTATAGTTGGAATTGCTTCGCTTGGCGCAAGTGTAACTCCATGTAATATGCACCTAAACTCCCTTGCAGAAATTGTTGAAGAGTCAGTAAATAATTCAGGATGTAAGGCTGTAACATTTAATACAATTACTGTCTCTGATGGAATTTCTATGGGTACGGAGGGCATGAAATATTCCCTCGTTTCAAGAGAAGTCATAGCTGACTCTATAGAAACGGTAGTGGGATGTTTGGGATATGATGGAGTAGTAGGTATTGGTGGCTGTGACAAAAATATGCCAGGTGTAATCATTGGTTTGGCCAGACTTAATAGACCATCTTTATTTATTTATGGCGGCTCTATAAGACCAAGTGAGCAGAATACTGATTATGTGACAGTTTGTGAAAAAACTGGAGAGTTCTCAAAAGGCTCAATCTCTGAAAATGAATTAATCTCTGTTGAAAAGATTTCAGTTGTGGGACCTGGATCATGCGGAGGAATGTATACGGCCAATACTATGGCATCTGCAATTGAAGCTTTAGGAATGTCTCTTCCTGGAAGCAGCAGTCAAGATGCAGTTTCTGATGATAAAAAGAACGATTGTATTAATACAGGAAGAGCAATTGAGAATCTCCTTGAAAAAGATATTAAACCCTCTGACATTATGTCCAAGGAGGCGTTCGAAAACGCAATCACGGTAGTTATTGCGCTTGGAGGATCAACCAATGCAGTACTTCATCTTATTGCGATGGCGCATGCTATTAATGTTGATTTAGATTTAGATGACTTTACAAGAATAGGTAAAAGAGTTCCTGTTTTAGCTGACATAAAACCATTCGGTGAAAATTACATGTCCTCACTAAATGAAGTTGGTGGCATTCAGCCACTAATGAAAATGTTACTAGATGCAGACTTACTTCATGGCGACTGTTTAACTGTTTCAGGAAAAACTATTTCAGAAAATCTTTCAGAAGTTGATCCATATCTGGATAATCAGACAATTATTAGAGATATATCTAACCCTATTAAAAGTAGTAGTCATTTGCGTATTCTTTATGGCAATTTAGCTCCTGAAGGAGCAGTAGCTAAGATTACAGGAAACGAAGGGCTAAAATTCACTGGCACGGCTAAAGTATTTGATTCTGAAGAAGACGGAAATGAAGCAATTCAAAATAACCTCATCAGTGAGGGAGATGTGGTTGTTATTAGATATGAGGGACCAAAAGGAGGTCCCGGCATGAGAGAAATGTTAAAACCTACCTCAGCAATAATGGGACAGGGCTTAGGCGACAAGGTCGCATTTATTACTGATGGACGATTTTCTGGCGGAACTCATGGTTTTGTTGTTGGACATATTTCTCCAGAAGCATACGTGGGCGGACCCATAGGAGTAATTAAAAATGGAGATAAAATAACAATTGATGCTGAGACAAACTCAATTTCCATCGATATATCTGATGAGGAGCTACAAAAAAGATTAGATAACTTTAAACCAAATAAAGAGCTTCCTAAAAAAGGTGTCTTATCAAAATACTCAAAAAGTGTACAATCTGCATCCCTAGGAGCTATTACTGATTAATTTATGATTTCAAGGAAATATCCATCAACTAGATTACGAAGATTAAGGCAGTCAGAATCCATAATTGATTTGATCAGCGAATGTGCGGTGACTAAAAATGATCTAATCCAGCCTGTATTTGTAAAAGAAGGTTTAAGTGATAAAGAGCCTATAGAATCAATGCCTGGTATCTTTAGATTTGGCGAAGACTCTGTTTTAAAAGAGATTGAAGAAATCAGCCAACTGGGAATAAGAGCAATAGCTATATTTCCTGTTATAGATCCCTCAAAAAAAGACTCTAAAGGCACCGAAGCCATAAAAAGAGATAATTTTATTTCAAGAGTATTAGGTTCTATAAAATCTAAATTTCCTGAGATGTTAGTCATTGCTGATGTTGCCTTAGATCCTTATACAGATCATGGTCATGATGGAATCTTGGAGAATGATGAGATCTTAAATGATCAAACACTAGACGTTCTCGCAGAGCAATCTCTTGTTCTAGCAGAAGCCGGTGCAGATATTATTGCTCCTTCAGACATGATGGATGGTCGCATCGGAGTTATTAGAAAAAAATTAGATGAAAATAACTTTGAAGACAAAATAATTTTGTCATATGCAGCAAAATATAATTCAAAATTCTATGGACCCTTCAGAGATGCTGTTAATTCTAAAAATAATCTAGGTACTTCTGATAAATCTTCTTATCAGATGAATCCTGCAAATTCACTTGAAGCCCTTAATGAGGTTGCTATGGATATTGAAGAGGGTGCTGATATCGTAATGGTTAAACCAGGTATGCCTTATTTAGATATTATTTCTAAAATTAAAGAAGAATTTAAGGTTCCAACTTTTGCATATCAAGTAAGCGGAGAATATGCAATGATAACGGAATCAGTTAATAAAGGATGGCTTGATAAAGGTGTTATAATAGAATCTTTAACAAGCTTCAAAAGAGCTGGTGCAGATGCAGTTCTTACATATTTCGCTAAAGATTTAATAAAGGAATTTAATTTATGAGTAATGTAAAAGAAGTAACAACAGAAACATTTGAAAAAGAAGTTTTAAGTTCAGATGTTCCAGTATTAGTAGATTTTTGGGCTGAATGGTGTGGTCCATGCAAGCAACTGGCTCCAAGAGTAGAAGAGGCAGCGCAACAATACGGCGAGCAAATAAAGGTTTGCAAAGTTGATATTGAAGAGCATAGAGATCTTGCTGTTCAATATGGCATAAGATCTATTCCTTCCTTAATAATTTTTAAATCAGGTGAAGTTTCTGGAGTTCAAGTAGGAGCTCTAACCCAAGAACAATTAGGAGAATTTATAGATACAGAAATATAGGTTTTTTTGCAAAATACTAAAAAAACTTATATTATCAACCCTTCTTAGATATCTTTTTGATATCAATTCAAATTTTCAGAGGAATTTTCAATACAACTAATGAACTTAAGTGAAGTAAAAACTAAAACGATTACCGAGCTTGTTGAGATAGCTGAAAAGCTAGGCTTAGAAGATGTAGGCAGACTCAAAAAGCAAGATATCATTTTTCAAATTTTAAAAAAGCAAGCAGATGATGGCATTGATATATTCGGTGGTGGAGTCCTAGAAATCTTAAACGATGGTTTTGGCTTTTTAAGGTCAGCAGAAGGCTCATATTGTGCTGGACCAGATGATATTTATATCTCACCAAGTCAAATAAGAAAGTTCAGTCTTCGAAAGGGAGATGAAATTCAGGGGAAAATAAGGCCTCCAAAGGATAAAGAAAAATACACTGCTCTCGTTCAGGTCGAAACAATTAATGGCGAGACTCCTGAAAACGCCAAAAAGAAAATACTATTTGAAAACCTAACTCCATTATTTCCTAATGAAAGATTAGTTCTTGAGCAAGGTAGTGGTTCTAATGAAGATTTATCTGCAAGAATAATAGATTTAATAGCTCCTGTTGGTAAAGGACAGAGAGGTTTAATAGTTTCACCTCCAAAAGCTGGTAAGACATTGATGCTGCAAAGCATTGCGCATTCAATTACTAGCAACAATCCTGAAACCAAGCTGATAGTACTTTTAATAGATGAAAGACCTGAAGAAGTTACTGAGATGACAAGAACTGTAAGGGGTCAAGTAATTGCAAGTACTTTTGATGAGCCGCCTTCAAGACATGTGCAAGTGGCTGATATGGTTATTGAAAAAGCAAAAAGATTAGTTGAGCATAAGCAGGATGTTGTAATTCTTCTTGATTCTATTACTCGACTTGGAAGAGCTTATAATTCTGTTCAGCCTGCCTCAGGAAAAATTTTGAGTGGTGGTGTCGATTCAAATGCTCTTGAAAGACCAAAAAGATTCTTTGGTGCTGCAAGAAATTTAGAAGAAGGCGGAAGTTTAACAATTTTAGCTACAGCCTTGGTAGATACAGGTTCTAAAATGGATGAAGTTATTTATGAGGAATTTAAAGGCACGGGTAATATGGAAATCCATCTTGAAAGAAAGATTGCTGAAAAGAGAATTTATCCTGCTATCAATGTAAGAAGATCTGGAACAAGAAGAGAAGATCTCCTAACTTCTGAAGAAGAGTTAAGACTCATGTGGGCTGTTAGAAAAGTAACAGATCCTATGGAAGACTCTCAGGGAATAGAATTTTTAATTGATAGATTAAAATCATTTAAAACCAACTCCGAGTTCTTTGATTCTATGAAAAATGGAAATGGAAAAAAGAAATCTAAGTAAGATTTAATATTTCAGACTCGAAGTTATCAGCAAAATAATCCAGCTGGGAGTTCTCAAAGCCCAAAGAGTCGACATAATCCCTAATCCTTGATGAGATAGTTACAAATTTACTATTTATATCTGGATTGTAGATTTCTTGGAAATATATCTCAGCGGCCAGTCTGCTTGGAAAGATTACAAAATCTGCATTATCAAAGTCTTTACTTAGATCGAAATAAGATGAAAATCTCACTCGTTGATAATTTTGAACAGTGTCAACTTCAGCTCCCTCAGCTTCAAGATAATCAGAAATAATATTTAAGCCGCCTTGACCCTTAACAATTAAGAACTTCCCGGAACCAATACTACTCTTAATTAGTTTTTTTAGACCCTCAGATCCAGGATCTTCAGGTATTTTTGAGGAAATCCCTTTTGTCTCCAAAGAGGATTGTGTTCCTGGTCCCATTGCAAAGACATTTTTATCTATTAAATCCTTGTGATGATTAAAAAACTCAACAGAAGGCGTGCTTTGGAATATAACATCTGAATAGTCAGAAATATCTATTGAGTGATCTAAAAAAGAAAGCTCAAAAAGGGGAATATTTTTTATATTCCTTCTTTTAACAAAATTAAAAGTATTCCTTGCTCTTGTATCAACTATGTTCATTCAGCAACCTTAAACCATCTAACTCCATAAAGCGTATAAAGGCTTCATCTGCATTAAGTGCAGAGAACTTAATATATTCATTCTTACCATACACCTCTGCTTGCAAAACTTCATCCTTATAATCTACTGCAACTGCTGAATTGCAGTCTGCATTAATAAGATTGAGAAAATTATTACACTCATCAATCTTTCTTTTCATTTCATCATCACTGAAGGGCTCTAATAGGTTAAGGATTTCCTCTCTTTTGTTATTAAAGCGTAAACAGATTGATCCTTGAGAAATATTTGTAAGGTGATCAAGCTCTGAATAATTTAGATCAAGCTCAAGCCTCTCACATCCAGCTTTTGCAAGAATTATGCAATCATATTCACCATCATTTAATTTCTTTACTCGAGTATCAACATTCCCATTAAGATTAACTATTTCTGTAGCTTCTAAGAAAAATTTAGATTGCAACTTACGCCTTAAGCTTGAAGTGCCTATTTTCATATTTTTTTCAAATACTGGGTCTTCATTCTTTCTGAATATGAGGATGTCATTTCGGGAGTTATATTTTTCATCTTTTTGGGCTAAGTCATTAGATATATATATTTCATCAAGATCAGAAAGATTTGAGACAGCTGGCATATCTTTTGCAGAATGAATAGCGATATCTATTTTTCTGTCCACAAGCAGATCATCTATATCCTCAACAAAGTTTTTTTTATCAAACTGAACTTTATTTTCTCTACTTCTCTTATCTCCAGCAGTATCTACACCTACAATTTCAAAACTAGGTACTCCGATTCTATTCATGGTTATTTCTACCTGTTTTAAAGCAAGCTTTGAAGTTCTTGATCCAATTTTGATTGTCATTTTTCTAATAAAAGTCCCTCAGCATCTCCAACGCTTTTCGATTTAAGTAACTTCAATGAATCGGGAATATCTATTTTATCAAAAGTACTTTTTTCAAAATATATTAATGTACCTTTTTTTATTTTTAGAGATTCTAGAGAAGCAAGAAGACCTTGAATTCTCTCATCAAAAAATGGTGGATCAAAGAATATTAAATCTAATTCCTCCAGACTTGCACTCTTTAACCACTCAAAAGCATTTTTGATTTCTATTTTGCATCTTTCAGAAATATTCAGCCTTTCAAGATTTGCCTCGATACTTGCAGCAAACTTTGGTGTTTTTTCAATGAATGTAACTGATTTAGCTCCTCTTGATATTGCCTCTATGCCAAGCGCTCCAGATCCAGAAAAACAGTCTGCACATTTAAGACCCTCTATCTCAAAATTCAACCAATTAAAAAGAATTTCTCTTAACTTATTTGATGTAGGCCTGAGTTTGGAGGAGGAGGGGAAAGAAATATGATTTCCTTTCAAAGCACCTCCAATTATTCTTATTTTAGAAGTTTTCAAAATAAATCTTCTATAAATTGTCTAAGGTTATCTCTCGCTCTTTTAATAGATCTTACTGGAATTGGCATTTCGCTATCGGGCAGGGCTAGGGCAACATCCATTTTTTTTGAAATACTTGTTATTCCATGTAAAAAAGACCATATATGAACCGCTTTGTTAGACGCGCTGAGATCATTGAGACTTTTATCATGATCTTTTACTGACTCTAAAAGGGTCTGAAAAGCATTATCAGCAACCTCCAAGATATTTGGGAACTTTAGAAATTCAACTACTGATTGGCTAAAAAGAAGGTCATAAATATTCTTATTATCAAAGGCAAACTCTAGATAATTATCGCACTTTTCAAAAATATCAGCGTCTTCACTTCCTTCTACGAATGTATTAAATTCAATAAAACCTTTTGCAACTACGTCAGCTAATAGATGCTCCTTTGTTTTATAGTGTCTATAGATTGCTGTAGCAGAGACATTGCATTCATCAGCAATTCCTCTAAGGCTCATTGCTGCATATCCATTCACTAAAACAAAATTATAAGCAGCCCTAAGGATTTCATCCCTCAAATTACCATGATGATACTTATGATTTACTGAATTCATAATGTTGACAGTGTTAACTTATAATATATAATCCATGTTTACAACGTTAACATTATGACAACTTATAAGCATTTTTGCAAAACCATCTTTTTGATAGGGATTTCCCTGTCTTTTTCACTATATGCCGATAAGCAGCTTGAAGTGCTTGAAGTAAAAACTAGTCAGTCATATGAAATCTCTAAAAATCTTCCAGGCGAGCTTCTTCCTTTTCAGCAATCAAAGATTGCCTTTGAAATTACTGGAAGAATATCGTCAATCTTTGTAGATATTGGAGACAGAGTAAAAAAAGATGAGGTGCTGGCAAAGCTAGATGACAGCGAAGTAAATGCAAATCTTGAGCAGGCAGTTGCCAGATTAGATCTAGCTAATCAAGTTTTAAATAGATTCGAGGATTTAAGAAAAAAAGGTTTTATTTCAATTCAAGACTTTGATAAAGCTAAATCCGAATATTTAGTAGCAAAGTCTCAAGTAAAGTTTTTTGAAGTGAAAAAATCTCAAACTATTTTGAGGGCTCCTTATGATGGCTTTATTCAAAATAGATTTGTTGATGAAGGAACAGTAATAAATGGCAGTAACCCAATACTGGAAATACTTGATGCAAATAAGGTCGAGGCCCATGTTTCCATCCCTGAAAATCTCGTTAATAATCTTGAGGTATCGAATGATTATGTTTTTGAGATAGGTCAAGAAAAGGCTAAAGGCAAATTTAAAAGATTAGCACCAATGTCAGCTAGCGGATCGAATAGCAGATTGGCAATCTTTGAGTTCAGTGATTTTTTCATTCCTGGATCAGTAATTGACTTGATTATAAAGATTAAAAAGAGTGAACAGGGGATATGGCTTCCTATAAATTCATTGTCACAATCTGAGCAAGGTCTTTGGTCGGTCTATACGGTATCAGATGATGGATCAAATAGGGTTGAAAAAGACCTTGTTCGCATTCTTCATTTTGAAAATAACTATGCTTATGTATCAGGTACCTTAAAGGATGGTGATTTAGTAATTAAAGGAGATGATGGTGGCTCAGTAATTACAGCCCTGACCCTTGATATGTCAGCGGCAGGTGCGGCTACTTTTGGTGGCAACCTTACAGTCAGTGGTGCAGATGTAACGATTACATCTAATATTATTCATTCAGGAGATACTGATAC